>Ga0307380_10002291_pt1 | contig 27351 bp, 27 predicted proteins | sample UN3MG_FD_202239 | JGI IMG/M metagenome (GOLD analysis project Ga0307380, IMG submission 202239) | Soil microbial communities from Risofladan, Vaasa, Finland - UN-3 | ecosystem: Environmental > Terrestrial > Soil > Coastal area > Acid sulfate soil | place: Finland: Risofladan, Vaasa | collected... | reverse complement strand
GATGGTACTGCCCCGTTTGTGGGTGGGAGAGTAGGTCGTTGCCAGGTATTTTTTTGTCCTGAAAATGATCCGATGTAGTGATATCCTCTCTATCGTGAATAAATGAACGGAAACACGATCAGGAGGACGTCGATGCTATCGATTACGAAAAACTAGATGCCCTCAACATCCCCGAGTACCCTCGCCGTGTTTTTTTATTACACCTTTCTTGTAACCCCGGTAAATGCGATAATAGCGATGTTGCCAATGGTATTTTCCGGAGTTTTATTTGTCGGAGAAGTTCTCGGGCAGGATACATTTCTCCCATGCCGATAAAGGAATTAACATCACAGTGGTAGGGAGTGATAGCAAGGTTTGAGAAGAGTTCTGCAGTCAGAAAAGCTATTTCTCTTCTCCTACTTCCTGGCAGTTATCGCCTTCGGAACGGTCGTTCTCTATCTCCCCTTTTCCTGGGGCGGGCCGGGACGGCTTCACTTCATCGATGCTCTGTTTACTGCAACCTCCGCCGTCTGCGTGACCGGACTTATAACCGTGGACACTTCAACATACACCACTGTGGGACAGGCGGTGATTCTCCTCCTGATTCAGGGCGGCGGACTGGGAATCATCACCTTCAGCACGATCTACCTGGCTCGGCCGCGGGGAAGAATATCCCTGGTACGCCACAGGGTCATCCGCGGCTACTACTTGGAGTCGACCGGGCTGGGTACGGTGAATATTGTCCGGCGAATCGTTGCCGTCACACTCGGCTTTGAATTGATTGGAACGTTGATCCTGTATCAGGCCTTCCGAGCCGCCGTGACAGAGAGGAGGCTGTTCGTCAGCCTCTTCCATGCGATCTCCGCCTTCTGCAACGCCGGGTTCTCGCTGTTCTCCAACAATCTTGAGGGCTATACAACGAACGTTGCTGTAAACCTAACAGTCATCGCTTTGGTGGTGTTTGGCGGTTTGGGATTCGTCGTGCTCCAGGATGTCGCCGCCACGACCGTAGTCGAAAAGAAACACTTAAGCCTGCACAGCAAGATCGTTTTCCTTATGACCGGGATTCTCGTAGTCGCCGCCGCCGGCCTGTACCTGGCCTTTGAAGCCGGCCGCAGCATGGCCTCTCTCACACCTGTTCAGAAGATCATGGCTTCCCTGTTTCAAGCGGTGACCCCCCGCACCGCGGGCTTCAACACAATTCCCCAGAGCCGCCTGTCCACACCCTCCAAGACCTTGACAATGCTTCTTATGTTCATTGGCGGCGGCTCCGGTTCTATTGCGGGTGGAATCAAGGTCAACACCTTTTTCATCGTGCTGCTCATGGTTTTTCAGGGACCGGATTCGCGGGGCGAGGTTACCGTATTCAAGAGAAAAATCGCCGGTTCCCGGATCTTCTATGCCACCATGTTCATGCTCAAAGCCCTGCTGCTTCTGTTTGCCGGCCTCTTCGCTCTGACTGTCACAGAGATGTGGTTTGCCAAGCACCAGGTCGATGTGTTTTCCCTCATCTTTGAGACTTTTTCAGCCTTCGGCACGGTCGGGCTGTCCCTCGGAGCCACGCCAACCCTGACGGCCGTCGGCAAACTCGTGCTCATCGTCACCATGTTTATGGGACGAATCGGGCTCCTGGCCCTGGCCATTCCGCCAGCCAGGCACTATCCTGTCCACGTGCTGGACTATCCTCAAGGGGAGGTACTGATCGGATAATGAAACAATTTGCCATCATAGGCCTGAGCCGCTTCGGCCGTCGTTTGTTGGAGGAGTTCCTGGCAACGGACGCGGAGATAATCATTATAGACAAAGACAGAGACGTGATCGAGCTGTACAAGGACAAGGTTGCCTCCGCCTATATTGCCGACGTTCTCAACGAGGAGATCATCCGCAAGCTCATCCCGCCGTCTATCGACGCGGCCATCGTTGATCTTGGAGACCGGATCGAGGCTTCGATCTTGGTAACAAACTACCTGAAGAAGCTGGGAGTGAAGGAGATCATTGCACGATCCGAGGGCATTGAGCATGGAGAGATCCTCGAACTGGTAGGAGCAACGAAGGTTGTTTTTCCCAATCAGGAGGCGGCCAAGCGGATCGCGCCGTTTCTGATTTCTTCTCAGATCTTCAGTTATCTGCCCATCAGCGCCGGGCTGGTAATCGCCGAAGTCAAGGTTCCTGAGAAGTTCTATGGAAAAAGCCTGGTCGAAGTGGACATGCGCCGCCAGTACAACCTGAACGTGATCGCCTACCGCAAGCTGGACAAGGAGGAGTACTTCTTCTATGCCCCCGAGTATCGTATCCAGGGAGACGATATCCTTCTAGTCGGGGGAAGGGAGGAGGATATCGACGCCTTCACCGAAGAGAAGCTCCCGATTGGCAGAAGGAGAATCACAGGGTTGTTCCGTCGGTTTTTCTCGCGCAAACCTTGATGGACACCTCCGACCGGTCTGCCGCCCTGTCCACCGCAGGGATCGTTCTCATCTCGCTCTACATTGCCGCCCAGATCATCTCGGATGTATCCAGTCTGAAAATTGCCGTTCTTTTCGGGTTGTCCGTCGATGCGGGGACTTTCATCTATCCGATCACCTTCACCCTGAGAGACCTGATCCACAAGCGGCTGGGGAAACAGGCCGCCCGGCTGGTAATCCTGTTAGCCGGGGGGATCAATCTCTTCATGGCCGCTTTTTTCGCATTTTCCGCCTGGTTGCCCGGCGATCCCTCCTGGGGACTGGCTGAAGAGTTTTCCAGGGTACTGGGGCCCGTGTGGCGGATCGTGATCGCCAGTATCGCCGCAGAAATAGCCGCCGAGCTGGTAGATACTGAAGTTTATCAGCTCTGGGTCACCCGGATCACCCGCCGCCACCAATGGGCCCGGGTCCTGATCAGCAACGCGGTGAGCGTGCCCTTGGACAGCCTGATCTTCTGCTGGGCAGCTTTCGGGGGAGTTCTTCCGCCGGCAACGGTCTGGTCGATTTTCCTTGCCAACCTGATCTTGAAAGGGGTGGTAACGGTGTTGAGCATTCCCGGCATATATCTCGTGCGGGAAAGTTCCGTTGAAAAGTGAAAAAAATCGCGAAAAATCGCTCAATAAACAATATTTATAAAAAAATCGTGAATTTATTCTTGACTTCAATCCGGACTTATTTTATTATTGTCGCGTAAAAGTTGGAGCGAGACTTCTAAAGCAGCGGCGTTTGATTCCGACAAGAAAGGTTTGCGATGCCTACGTTGTGCACGGAGTCAGCCGGCGGCGGAATTTCTTGCAACCATAGTATCTACCTATCTTTTTTTGCATCCGAGCGTTGCACTTACAGACCGGACCGGCCGACCGATTTACCACTACCGCATCCACAGATCAAGCAGGTATCAAGCAACCCGCCGCCTTTGGGGTTTCAACCGAACCCTTCTTTACCTTGTTTCTTTTCCCAAAAAAGCCGAAGAGAGGCGCGTTGCAGTCATGGATCGTAAACTCATATCCCAAGCCAACCTCCTGAATCTACTGAACGATCTGCAGGAGAAGTACTCCGTCATGGTGCCGGTACGAAAAGGGGAAACCCGCTTCTACGAGCCATTAACATCCGTTCAATCTCAAGAGGAAACGGTAGAGGGCAAAAGTCAAACCTCTGTCAACAACCATTTTGTCATCGGCGAGGTGCGGGCTTTCGAACCTTTAAAAACCTTTTTCTTCCAGGCCAAGCAGAGGGTGGCGGAAAACTACCAGGATATAACTCCCAAGAGGCAAGCCAAACCGCTGTGCATCGTTGGCGCAAAGGCCTGCGATTTGAAGGGCTTTAAGGTTCTGGACACGGTGTTCATGGCGGATGATTATCTGGATCCCTTCTATAAAAACGCGCGGAAGGAGAATCTGATCATTTCCGCCGACTGTACCTCTACCCTGGACGTTTGTTTTTGCCTCGCCCTCCAAGTCGATCCCTACCCGAAGGAAAACTTCGACATCAATCTATCCGACATCGGTGCAGGGTATGTCGTGGAAGCTGGTTCAAATAAAGGACGCAGCTTGCTGGAAAAATATTCCGGCTATCTCCAGGAGGCGAACCAAGATCACCTCAAAAAGAGGGATCAACAGAGGGCCGGGGTTACGGAGCAAGTCAGGAGCAATATCCGAACCAACGGTGTCCCGGCCCAGGATCGACTCGCCGGCGTAATCGAAAAAAATTATGAAGACCCTCTGTGGAAAGAGGAAGCCGAAACCTGTGTGGAGTGCGGAGCCTGTAACACGATCTGTCCCACCTGCCACTGCTTTCTGCTCTTCGACCAACTCGGGGATCAAGAGTTGGTTCGCTACCGTCTCTGGGATTCCTGTCTGATCAAAGATTTTGCCAAGGTGGCCGGCGGCGCCAATCCTCGTCCCCAGCTCTGGATGCGTCTGCGTAACCGGTTCGAAAAAAAATTCGATTACTTCCCCAAAGTAAATGATCTGTACGCTTGTACCGGCTGTGGGCGCTGCATCCTGGCCTGCCCGGGCAAGATCGATATCAGGAAGATATTGAAGAGGAACGTGGAAAATGTACAGAAGTAACAATCCATACCGGCCCATTCGCACTGCAGTTCTCGAAACCATTGAGGAAACTCCAACCATCGCGACATTGAAGCTGAAACCGGATGAGCAGATCAGCTTTGAAACGGGGCAGTTCATTGAGCTCACCGTTCCCGGCGCCGGGGAAGCGCCCTTCACTCCTTCGTCGGAGCCGTCTGTAGAGGACGCCCTTGAGGTGAGTGTGATGCGGGTTGGCAAAGTCACGGAAAAAATACACTCCCTGAAGGCCGGCGACGTTGTCGGACTCCGCGGACCTTTTGGTACCGGATATCCGGTAGATGAGTTCGTCGGTAAAGAGCTGCTGGTCGTGGGGGGAGGGTGTGGCTTTGCCCCACTGAGGAGCCTGATGTACGAACTGTTTCGTAGATCCCGAGAGTTCAAAAAGCTGTTGTTCAGGGGCGGGTGCAGAACTCCGAAAGATTTTCTCTATCGGAAGCAGATCGAAAGTTGGGCAAAGCGGGACGACCTGGATATGGAGCTTACCGTCGATGAGGGAGACGGGCAGTGGCAGGGAAACGTCGGTGTGGTGACTACTATTTTGGACGATTTGAAGATGGATCCGAGCACCGGTATCGCCGTAGTCTGTGGCCCCCCTATCATGATGAAGTTCGCCACAATGAAACTGTTAGATCTGGGTTTCAAGAAGAGTAACCTCTACCTTTCCATGGAAAAGAACATGAGCTGCGGGTTTGGCAAGTGTGGCCACTGCCGATTAGGGACCTTCTACACCTGCAAGGATGGTCCTGTTTTTCGTTACGACAAAATCAGTGATTACCCCAATATTTGGGATTGATTTTCGGACCCTTTGCTGGGCAAAGGGAGCCATTATGGTGAAGGAAGTGTTGACGCCGACAGCAGGGCGACTGCCGACAGGAGGGCGACATGCCGAGTAGTGCTGAACAGATCCACCACGGGAAACTGAATATCGAGCCCACGAAAGGACAGGACATCAGATTATTCGTCGATCTGGATGTTTGTGCTTCCGGAGAGTGCAAAGATTGCGACATCAAGTGCAGCTACTTCTATCACCCGGAGAACAATGGGATCATTTCTGTAGTCGAGTTGGCCACCTACGCCCTGGTGTGCCGCAAGTGCGAAGAGCCGCACTGCATAAACGCCTGTCCCGTAGATGCCTTAGAGCAGCAGAAGGAGAAGAACAACCTGCTCATGCGGCACAACATGCGCTGCATCAGCTGCAAGTCCTGTTCCCACGCCTGTCCCTACGGAACCATCTATCCGGAACATGTTCCGTTCCTGATCCACGCCTGTGATTTCTGCCTCGACAGAATGGAGCAGAAGGGGGAGCCGCTCTGCATTCAAACCTGTAAGCATGGCGCGTTGAGCCTGAAAATGGCGGGAGATGTGCTGGGGGAGAACACCTTCCTGGTCGGAGATAATCTGATCGTCCATTCCACTCACTGGACGAGAGAGAAAGCCTGAGGGGGAGTAGAAATGAGCGTGACCTTGAAAGCACTGCTGAAGTCTCCGTGGGTGTTCCACCTGTCCACGGGCAGCTGTAACAACTGCGACATCGAGATTCTAGATTGCCTGACTCCTCGTTTCGACATTGAAAGGTTCGGTATGAAGCTGGCGGGAAGCATTCGCCACGCCGATGTCCTTTTAGTGACCGGTTCCTGCAATCGGAAATCGATGGTCAGGGTGAAGAATATCTACGAGGAACAGGTACCGAAACCCTGCGTTGTGGTTGCCGTCGGGGAGTGTTCCATGTCCAGGGGGATGTTCGTTCACAGCTACAACTGCCCGATGCCGTTGGACAAGTATATCCCCGTGGATGTGTATATTCCCGGCTGCCCGCCCAAGCCCGAGGCAATCATCGCCGGGGTGGTCAAGCTGATCACGAAATTGAAGGGGACTCTATGACCAGAGACGCTGTTCTACAGGATCTAAAGGGGAAGTTTCGAGAGGATATCCTGGATTTTTCCGACAAATCTCCCAAACGGGTGTATATCGAGATCAAACCGGACGCCCTCGTACGCGCCGCCACATATATCTTTAAAGATCTGGGGGCGCGTTTTCACATCGCCTCCGGACTGGATGCCCGGACACATCTGGAGATTCTCTATCACTTCTCAATAGAAACGATGAATCTCCTGATCTCCCTCAGGGTGAAGCTGGATAAGAAGAATCCGAAGGTAGACTCTCTGGCCAATGTCATCGAAGGGGCAAACTGGATCGAACGAGAGATAAACGAGTTGTTGGGAATCGATTTTCCCGGTCACCCGGACATGCGCCGGCTCCTTCTCGCCAAAGAGTGGCCGAAAGGTGTGTATCCCTTACGTACGGACTATAAGGAGTGGGACAAGAAAGCCATACGGGATCGAGGTGTGTGATGCAGAAGTCAGTAATTTCAATCGGACCTTTTCATCCCCTTCAGGAAGAGCCGGAACACTTTTCACTGACCGTTGAGGGGGAAACCGTGGTGGATGTCGATGTGGAGATCGGCTATAACCATCGAGGGATCGAGAAGCTTTCGGAGAGAAGAAACTTCGAGCAGTCGACCTTCGTGATTGAGAGGATCTGTGGGATCTGTTCCACCAGCCATCCCTTCGCCTATACCCGGGCTGTGGAGGATATCATCCCGGTCGTAGTGCCCGAGCGGGCACAGTATATCCGCACCATCATTGCCGAGGGAGAGCGGATCCACTCCCACCTGCTGTGGTACGGTTTGGCCGGCCATTTCCTGGGATATAACACGGTCTACATGTGGATGTGGAGACTCCGGGAAGAGATCCTCGACGTAATGGAAATCCTTTCCGGTAATCGCAACAACTACGCCATGTTCAAACCGGGAGGGGTGCGGCGGGATATCAACGCGGATGACATTCCGCTGGCGCTGAAAAAAATAGACTCCATCATTCCCACCTTGGATCGGCTCAAAAAAGCCATACTTGACGACCCGGTGCTCCATGCCCGTCTCAAGGGTATCGGGATCCTGAGCAAAGAAGAGGCGATCAACTACTGTGCCCTGGGACCTACCTCTAGAGCTTCAGGGGTGGACAGGGATGTGCGAAAAAACGCCCCTTATGGCGCCTACGATAAGGTGGATTGGGACATGATCGTTACCGACAGCGGGGACGTTTGGGGCAAGGCTGTTGTCAGGTTGTTGGAGATATACGAATCGATCAAGATCATGAAGAGCTGTTTGCAGCAGATTCCTTCCGGGGAAATCGATCTGAATCTGAAGAGCATACCCCCCGGTGAGGGGATCGGCGCCCACGAGGCGCCCAGGGGTGAGACCTTTCACTACGTCCGGAGCGACGGCACCAACCGGCCCGTCCGACATAAAGTGCGGGCTCCTACATTTATGAACCTGCCGACCTGCAAAGCCACTGTTCCCGGTTCCTCCATATCAGATGCGGCCATTATTCTGGCGTCCATCGATCCCTGCTACTGCTGCACCGAGCGAATGGCGGTGCGCTCCCCGGAGGGGGACAAGATCTATACCGGGAAAGACCTGATCACGATGTCCCGGGAAAAAACGGCAAAGATAAAGAGGGAGATGGGAATACCATGAAATTACCCAAAGTAAGAGAGCTCCTGGAAGCGATTAAATCCCTTTCACACAGGCCGTATACATCGAAGTTTCCCTTCAAGCCTCACCAGCCCTTCCCCAACTTTCGTGGTCAGCCAAAGTACGATCCTGATAAGTGCTTGGGCTGTCTGGCCTGTGAGGAGATCTGCCCTGCAGAGGCCATTGCTCACCAGGACAACACAAAGGGCGATACCCCGAAGCGGGTGATGATACACTACACCGACAGCTGCATCTTCTGCGGCTGCTGCGAGGATGCCTGCATCGCCGATCACGAGGGAATCAAGCTCTCCAACGACTGGGAACTCTCTTTCTTTAACAGGTCCGAAGCTTTTGAGACCATCGAGAAGCAGCTGCAGCTATGCGAGATCTGCGGGGCCGTGATTGCCTGCAAGGATCACCTGAAATGGATTGCCGAGAGGATTGGGGAGCTATCCTTCTCCAATCCCACCCTGTATCAATCCCGGCTGAAAAGCCTGGGTGTGGTGGATGAGAGCATCCTTCCCATATCGAGGGATTATGGACGGGCGGATCGGATCAAGATTCTCTGCGCCCGCTGCCGCCGGGAGACCAGCTTGACCACGGCGGGAGTAACCGCTCTATGATTGACGGCAAAATGTTTGAGAAAATTTTTAAGGGCAAGGTTGTTATCGTCGGCGTTGGAAATGTTCTGCGCGGAGACGACGGATTAGGGCCGGTTTTTGTCGAACGGTTGAAGAGCAAAGTTGGAGTACCGTGCATAAATGCCGGCAACGCTTTTGAGAATTATTTGGGTGTGATTATGAGAGAACGACCGGATACGGTCCTGTTGGTGGATGCGGTGCACCTGGACATGAATCCGGGAGAATTCGCGATCGTGGATCCCAACGGGATCGAACACGGGGGTCTCTCGACTCATGACGTGTCTCCGAGCCTCTTCCTCAATTTTTTGGTCGAAGAAATCCAGTGCAATGTTTTCCTGCTAGGTGTTCAGCCCGAACGAATCGAGCTGGGAACCGGAATTTCCCGAACGGTCCGGGAAACTCTGGTAGTTTTGGAAAACGAAGTCGCAGAAGCGTTGGGCAGAGGAGATTATAACTCTTCTGATCATGTAACCTCAGAGTCCATTGCCGCCCTCGGGCTGCAATAGGCTAAAGAAGGATGGAGTAGAGACGTGGGAATAGCATGGTACATTTTCGTCTTTATCGTCTTCCCCGGCTTTGTGTTTACCGGCATCGTCGGTCTGCTGTCGAGCTGGGTGGATCGTAAGGTCACGGCAAGGGTCCAGTGGAGGGTCGGGCCGCCGCTGCTGCAGCCCTTTTACGACTTTGTAAAGCTCTTAGGGAAGGAAACCTTGATCCCATCCAGTGGCGCCAGGGGCCTGTTCCTGGCGGCACCGATTTTCGGATTTGTCGCGGTGACCCTGGTGTCTACGATCCTGTGGCTGGCGAATTTAGCTCAGGTCTCCTTCGTTGGCGATCTAATCGTCGTTGTCTACCTTCTCGTTGTGCCTTCTCTGGCCATCATGCTTGGAGGGATGGCTTCCGGAAATCCGTTGGCCAGTACCGGAGCCAGCCGGGAGATGAAGCTCATTCTGGCCTACGAGCTGCCCTTCCTCATCTGTCTGGCAACTGTGATTCTGAAGAGCAACTCGAGCATCAGCCTGGTCGCGATCGCCGAAAATCATGTTTTCAACAGCGTTTCCGGGGTCGTCGCTGGTGTAGTGGTCCTGTTCTGCGTGCAGGCCAAGCTCGGTTTTACCCCTTTTGATGTAGCCGAAGCAGAAACTGAAATCATGAGTGGTCCCTTTATCGAATATTCCGGGGTCTCCCTTGGAGTGTTCAAGCTCACCCAGGCGATGATGCTATTCACGTTGCCTGTGTTTCTCATAACCGTATTTCTCGGTGGAATTCATCTGGTCGGTTGGGGGATCCTCTGGGCGATCCTGAAATATGTAGCGATCCTGGTCCTCATTATCGTAATAAAAAACACCAATCCGAGGGTGCGGATCGACCAGGCGGTAAAATTCTTCTGGTTTTACCTGACGCCCATTGCGGTTGCCGCCTTTGTGTTGGCGGTGTTGGGGCGCATCTTTGCGGTCCCCTGGCTCTAAACTATTCTGAGGAGATGAACCGATGTTCGTGAACCTACTTCTTATTCCGGTTTTGCTGCCCTTAGCCGTGGGGCTCTTTACCTTCATTCTCCCCAAGAAGGATCGCTGGTTTCGGGCGATACTTACCCTCGTTACTTCTATTGTAGCTTTTGCTTCCGCCATCTGGATCTATATCGAGAAGAGTCTGGAGCTTCGCTTCTCCCTGCTTGCGATCGGCAACTTTACCTTAAGCTTCGATCTAGCTCCCACGCCCCTATCCTCGTTTATCCTGATCTTCGCCACAGGTTTCGGTCTGCTCATTTCTTTGTACTCGTTGGGCTATATAACGGGTAGGAACCGAGTCAGAGAGTACTACGCCTTCTTCCTCTTTGCCTTGGGCGGGTCGAGCGGAGTTCTTCTGGCCGATCATTTCCTCGTCTTTCTGATTTTCTGGGAGGTAGTCACCGTCTCGCTGTATTTCCTCGTCACCGTTGGCGGCGCGGAGAGCAAAGCTGGAGCCAGCAAAACATTCGCCATGCTGGGAGGTGGGGACGGCTGCCTGCTGTTGGGTATTGGTATTGTCTGGTTTCTGAATGGATCGTTTACCATCAGTAATCTGAACATCCCTTTCGGGGGTGTCCTGCCGGTAATCGCTTTTATCCTGATGATGATCGGGGCCATTACCAAGGCCGGCTCTATGCCTTTCCACTCCTGGATACCTGCCGCCAGTGAAGCCGCTCCCGCTTCGGTCATGGCCTTGCTCCCGGCCTCCCTTGACAAACTTTTGGGGATCTACCTTCTGATCATGCTCACTACCCGGATATTTGTGCTGACCAGCGGTCTGGGGCTGCTGTTGATGATCATCGGCGCGGTTACAATTCTGGCGGCGGTGATGATGGCCATGGTCCAGCACGATCTGCCGAAGCTTCTCTCCTACCACGCGGTGAGCCAAGTGGGGTATATGCTCCTGGGGATAGGCACCATGAATCCGATCGGGATCGCCGGTGGGTTGTTCCATATGCTGAACAACTCGATCTACAAAAACTGCCTGTTTCTCTGTGCCGGCGCGGTGCAGCGAAAGACAGGGACGAACGATCTGTCTGAGCTGGGCGGTCTGGTTAAGGTAATGCCGATCACCTTCATCGCCTGCCTTGTTTCGGCATTGGCAATCTCCGGTGTTCCCCCCTTCAACGGTTTCGTTTCTAAATGGCTCGTGTATCAGGGAGTTCTCGAGACGGGGATGAAAGCTTCCTTTATATTCCTGGTTGCAGCCATGTTCGGGAGCGCGTTGACCCTGGCTTCGTTCATCAAGGTCATCTATTCCGTATTTCTGGGAACAAGAACTCAAAAAACGGCCAAGGTCAAGAAGGACGTCGGCTTTGGCATGGCCCTGCCCATGATCGTATTGGCGCTGTTGAGCCTGGGTTTTGGGATCTATTATCGTTTTCCGCTGAACTTCTTTGTCTATCCCGGCGCCGGAGTGCAAGCTGTGATTCCCGGGATATGGAACTCGACCTGGGCAACGGGACTCATCATTCTGGGATTGGCCGTCGGCTTCATCATCTACCTGCTGGGAAAATACAGGAAATCCGCCAGGGTTGTCGATCCCTTCATCGGGGGGGAGAAGCTGGAACAAGAGACCGGACGGGTGATCGGTACGCATTTCTACGACACGATCAAGGAGATGCCTGTTTTAAAGGGCACGTACACAGCTCAGGGCAAAGGGCACCTGGATCCCTACACCTGGATCGGGGGTTTGGGGTTGGGGATAACCGGCTTTTTGAAACGAATTCACAACGGACTCCTGTCCTGGTATCTATCCTGGAGTCTGCTGGGAATCCTGATCCTTATCGTGCTCTTTACATTGCTGAAGTGAGGTTAGGTCATGGGAATAGAACTGTATTTATTTATTCTGCTCGTTTTTCTGATCGTGGGGGCGCTCATCGCCGTGGAGACGAAAAACCTGCTGTCCTCGGCGATTTCCCTCGGAGCGATCGGTTTCGGATTGAGCATCGCTTTCCTGTTTCTGCGGGCCCCCGACCTGGCCATCGTCCAGATCGCCGTGGAGGTGGTGCTGCTGGTCTTCCTCATTCGGGCGACGATCGGCAGAGATGTGATCCCCACCAAGGGCCATATTCACTGGGCCGGGCTGCTGATCGTGTGTTTGCTGACAGTCGGTTTTTTCGCCTTCGGATACTATGCCTTCCGCAGTTTGAATGAGTTCGGCTCGCCGATCATCGCCGCTGTAGAAACCGCTCCGTCCAACAAATACCTCGCAGACGGTTTGAAGGAGACCGGATCGGCCAATATCGTGACTTCAATTCTTCTCGACTACAGGGCTTACGATACTCTAGGGGAGGCAACCGTGCTGTTTGCCGCCATTCTCGGCGCCCTGGCGGTGCTCCGGGGAAGAGCCTGGTCGAAACGGGAGAAAGACAAATGAACGGAATGACAGTGATCGTAAAAACAGTGACCCGCTGGGTCAAGGTTTTCATCTTTCTCTTCGGGATCTACATCATCATCACCGGGCATCTGGCCCCGGGAGGAGGCTTTGCCGGCGGGGTGATCATCGCCTGTTCCTACATGCTGCTCACTCTGGCCTACGGCAAAGAGTTCACCTTGAAGCGCTTGAGCTTGCGAGCCGCCCATCATCTGGACAGCTCTGGGGCTCTGCTGTTCCTCGTTGTGGCCCTCTTCGGGTTGGGATCCGGGGGGATCTTTTTCGCCAACGTTTTGCAGAATCGTTATCCAGGAGCGAAGTTTACCCTGTTGAGTTCGAGTACGATCCTGATCAGCAATATCGCCATCGGTTTGAAGGTGGCGGCCTCGCTTTTTCTCATATTTGTCATACTCTCCGTACTTAGGATCGTGCTGGCCGAAGATGGGAGTCAAAAGATGATCCAGGAGGAAGAGGAGGAGTAGGAATGGTATACGCCCTGTGCTTTGCCCTATTTGTCATAGGCCTGTATTGCGCCCTGACCAAGAAGAATATCGTGAAGATCGTAATCGGTCTGACCATCATGGAGTATGCGGTGAACCTGTTTCTTGTCCTTCTCGGCTACCGCAAGGACGGGGTCGCGCCGATCGTCGCGGAGGGCACGGGTCCTCTAGAGTTTTTAGCCCACTCCGTTGATCCCCTTCCCCAAGCCCTGGTGGTGACTTCGATTGTAATCGGCCTCGGGGTCACGACCCTGGCGATCGCCCTGTGTATCCGTCTGTATGAGAAGTACGGGACCTTTGATATTTCGGAGATCAGGAGGCTGAAGGGATGAACACGTTGCTTATTCCACTGCTCGTTGCCATACCCCTTGGTGGAGCCTTTTTCATCCCCCTGGTTTCGAGGAAAGTTCGTGTATTGGCGGATATTATCGGGAATTTGGCTACCCTGTCGATCCTCGTTATCGCGGTCCTTCTCTTTCAAGTCAGAACAGTATACAGCATCGGAGGCTGGAACGCTTCGGTCGGCATTACCTGGGTGCTGGATGGCTTAAGCAACCTCATGCTGGTGATCATCTGTCTGATCAGCTTTGTGGCCACCTTGTTTTCCAGCCAATATATGGAGCGCTACACGGCTAAATATAAGTTTTACTCCCTCTTCCTGCTCATGGTGGCCGGTATGAACGGCGTTGTCATGACCGGGGACATGTTCAATCTGTTCGTGTTCATGGAAGTTGCCTCGGTGGCTTCCTACGCCTTGGTTGCCTTTGGCGGAAACCACGAGGAGTTGGAGGCTTCCTTCAAATATCTTGTCCTGGCCAGTATCGGCTCAACCCTGGTTCTGTTCGGGATCGCCTTTATCTATGGGGCAACGGGCTATCTGAACATGGCCAGTATATCCCAGGCGGTCCGGACCGGGCCACAAACTCCCATCCTCACTTTGGCAGCGGTATTTTTCACCGTAGGGTTCGGGATCAAGGCCGCCCTGGTTCCCTTCCATCCCTGGCTTCCCGATGCCCACCCCTCCGCCCCTGCTCCGATTTCCGCCATGCTCTCCGGAGTGCTGATCAAGGCCCTCGGGATCTACACTCTGGCCCGGGTGCTGTTCAACGTGATCGGGATAACCCCGATATATGGTGCGGTGCTGATCACCGTTGGCGTCCTGTCCATGGTCGTTGGGGTGTTCTTGGCCGTGGGCCAATGGGATTTCAAGCGCCTCCTCGCCTATCACAGCATCAGTCAGATGGGGTATGTGGTGCTGGGGATCGGTTTGGGCGGCTATATCCTGGCCAGCGGGGGCAAGCAGTCCGCAGCTCTGTTGGCGATACTGGGGGGCATCTTTCACCTGGCCAACCACTCGGTATTCAAGTCTCTGCTGTTCCTGGCGTCTGGATCGATCGAGTACAGCACCGGAACCCGACAGCTTAAAGAAATGGGGGGGCTTCTCGAAAAGATGCCTCTGACCCGGGCGACCTGTACGATCGCATCTCTGTCAATCGCCGGAGTGCCGCCCTTCAACGGTTTTTGGAGCAAGCTGATCATCGTCATGGCCGCTTTCCAAGGTGGATATCCGTGGTTGGCGGCTATCACCATCCTGGTGAGCTTCGTGACCTTGCTCTCCTTTATAAAAGTGCTACGCTACGCCTTTTTGGGACATCTGCCCGAAAGCCTCAAGGCTGTTCGGGAATCTCCGGCGATGATGTCGATTGCCCTGGTTATACTTGCGATTTTTTGCACGGGAATGGGATTACTGCTCATCCCCGGCGCCAGGGAGATGATACTGGATCCGGCGGTGGGAGCCTTGGCAAACGGCGTGGAGTATGCCCAGGCAGTACTGGCCCTGCGGTAGGGAGGAATTATTGCAATGAGAAGGATAGGTCTATTCCTGGTTTCCATGGTCATCTGGTATCTGTTGACCTGGCCGTACAACTTTCAAAATCAAACGATGCACTGGCAGATCTTCTTTGCCGGGATCGTATTCTCGTTTCTGGCCAGCATCCTCTTTGTCGAAGTGTTCACAAAATACCCCCACAAGTTGTTCGCCCCGGTGCGTTACTTTTGGGCTCTCTGCTACCTGCCGGTGTTGTTCTTCTACATGCTGATTGCCAACTTCGACGTGGTGTATCGGGTCATCCATCCCAAGATGCCCATTCGCCCGGGTATCGTGAAAGTGAAAACGAGGTTGAAGAGCGAATCCGGCAGAACCGCCCTGGCCAATTCAATCACCCTCACACCGGGAACGCTTACAGTTGACATTACCGATGATGGTTATCTCTACATCCACTGGATCAACGTCAAAAACACGGATGTGGAAGGGGCGAGCAGGCAAATCGTAGCCCGCTTCGAGCCGTTGTTGGAAAAGATATTCGACTAGGGAAGAGGAGTTTAGCCATGGAAACGGTTTTTCAGATCTATTTCGGCGTACTCTTTCTTTGCTGTTTCATGTGCCTCTATCGCATCGGTAGAGGACCCACAGCGCCGGACAGGACCGTAGCAATCGATATCCTTGGAATCGTAGTGGTGGGTTTCTGCGCCTTGATGGCGGTGGTTACGGGAAAGGATTTTTACATGAACATCGCCATCACCTGGGCTCTGCTCAGTTTTATCGGCACGATCGCACTGTCCAAGTATTTGGAAGGGAGGGGTTTCGATGAATGAGCTTATAGGATTCGTGTGTTTTGGGATCGGCATCGCCTTCAATTTTTTTGGCTGCCTTGGCCTGCTTCGATTTCCCGACGTCTACAACCGGCTTCAGGCCGGCACCAAATGCGTTACCTTCGGCACAGTATTTCTTCTGATTGGAGCCCTGGTGTACACAGGATTCAACGCCTTGGGGATCAAGGCGGTCCTCTGTCTGGTGTTTATCCTTATCACTTCCCCCACAGCGGCCCACGCGATATCCCGCGGCGCTCACCACTCAAAGGTCAAGCTCTGGAAGAAGAGCGTTATCGACATCTACGAGGAAGAGGGAGAGGGAAAGAAATAAAGATACCTTTCGGGAACGGTCAAACCGGAGAGCCGCGAACTCCCAAGCTTCATAACGCACTGTGGACGATCATACTCGCTTGCTGGACTACGCTCCTTTTTTTTCTTTGCGGGATATTGCTCGAAGATCGTGCTTCGATTCTCGTTCGGGTCCTCGCCCTGTTCGGGGGAAGTTTCGTGGGAATCGCCCTAAGCCGGATCGTCTTTTTAAACTCCCCACGAGTCAGGACCTGCCGCGAGCAGGCCAGACAGTTCCACACCTTTTGCAAGGCGATCAAACAGGCGGCGGGTACCCTCGAACTACAGGAAATTCTCGATTCAGCGGCGAAGGTAATCGTAGAAGCCACGGGTGTGCAGGGATGCTCGATCAAGCTGTTGAGTTCGAAGACAGGAAAGATGATAGCCCGCACAATCGTCGGTCTTGGCAAGGACAGGTCGGATCAGGCTCTCGATATCGTCGAAGATTTATACAAGAAGGGTACCATGGCCCGGGAGTCGATCATCGTCCGGGATATCTACATGCGGGATTTCCCCGCCGTAGACGATGAGTTCGAATCCCTCATCTGCGTTCCCCTCTATCTCGAGGAGAAGCCTTTGGGGGCGATATGTATCTTCGGAGAGCGGGGGCAAAGATTGTCTCCGGAAATGATAACACTCCTCGCCAGCCTGGGGGATGTGGTATCCCTCGCCATTGCCCATGCATTGGTGTACGAGGATCTTAAAAACCTGGTCCAAACCAAGACAAAATTCATGCTCCAGGCTTCCCACGAGCTGCGCTCCCCCTTGAACACCATTCAGTCAATGGCCCGGACACTTCTGGAGGGGCACCTGGGGAAGCTGTCAAAAAAGCAAAACGACATGTTGTCGAGGATAGACCTGCGCTCCCAAATGCTCTCCGAGGTCGTAGGAGATTTGCTTGTTCTTGCGGTAGGTCGGGCCGAGCTGTCGACTCTGAAGCCCGAATCGGTTGATTTCAAGAAATTGCTTGCTGATAATGTACGCTTCTTTGAGACCAGGGCAGAGGACAAGCGGATTGAGCTTCAGCTGCATAACCGTGTACGGGATGGGATCGTGTTGGGAAGCCGGGAAGGAATGACCTCGGTGATTACCAATCTATTGTCAAATGCCATCAAGTACACACCTGAGGGAGGAAGAGTCACGGTGAGCTTGTTTGAGAGCAAAGAGCAGGTGGTTGTCGAAATCAGCGACACCGGAATAGGAATCCCAAAAGAAGAGCAGTCGGGCATGTTTGCCGAGTTTTTCAGAGCTTCCAATGCCAAAGAAATGGCAAGAATCGGCACAGGGCTCGGGCTGGCAATAGTCAAAGCCACGGTTGAGCAGCATGGAGGCTCAATCGATTTTGAGAGCGAGAGGGGAAGGGGGACGACATTCCGCATTTTACTCAACAGAGTGCAACAACCAGCGACTCCTGATGCATGATGTCCAGCCAGACGCTCCACCAGCGGCCATTGGAAGACCTCCGAAGAAGAATCAGCTGGCTGATTCTACTGCGGTGGATTGCCGTTGTCGGCTTATTCGTCGTCATTTTCATTTCCCGTTTTCTGCTCCGGTTGAATCTGCGTGTTACGCATTTGTATTTCGGGAACGCCGCTCTGTTGATCTCGAATTTCGCCTACACTCTAGCCTTGCGAAAAATGCATTTTGAGCGGGCGAACATCTTTATCAATGTGCAGATATCTCTCGACCTGCTGTTACTCACCTACCTGATCCTTTTCTCCGGGGGTATTGCTAACCCATTTTTTCTTTTTTTCATCTTTCATATGGTGATTGCCGGCATTCTGCTGTCCAACCGGGCCGCCTATATCCAAGCAACCCTGGCTGTATGTCTGTTTACCCTGCTGATCGCCGATGAGTTCTGGACATTCGCACCCTCGGATCCGCTTTTTCCCTATCGCCTTTCCCAAAGGCTGAGCCCAAACACCAAATATCTGGTAGGACTGTTTGCCGCTTTTACGGCTGCCGTCTACATTACCGTTTATATGACAACGAGCATCGTGAACACTCTGCGTAGGCGGGAAGGGGAGCTTGAAGCGGCGATCGGCGGATTGGAGATAGCCAATACCACTTTGGAGTTGAAGGACAGAGAGAAGTCTCAGTATGTGCTGACAGTTACCCACGATATAAAAGGATCGTTGTCCTCGATACAGAGCTGCCTGCGAGTAGTCTTGGACGGTCTTTTAGGTGTGGTGGCCGAAGGCGCGAAGGGTATGGTTGGTAGAGCGGAACGACGGTCTTTGAGTCTACTTCGATACGTAAACGAGCTGTTATATCTCTCAACTCTGCGCGCGGAGACCGATATCAGTCATAAAGAGGTTGCGCCTGGCGAGATTGTTAAACGGGTAGCGAGGGAATTCAACACCGGGGTGGCCGGTAAAAGCATCGAACTGACTGTGACTGATGGAACTGCCGGAGCCTTAGTGTATGTCGATCCCTATGGTTTGGAGGAGTTGTGCAGACATCTGCTCGACAATGCGCTGAAATACACTTTGAGCGGTGGGAGAATTACCGTAAAGTTGGATATTGAAGCCGACCGCAGATCCCTTCAACTTTCCGTGTCGGATACCGGTATAGGAATAGCCGGAGAGGATCTTCCCCACGTCTACGAGGATTTCTTTTCTGCTGATATTCCTGAAAACCGGGTGGTTCCCAGTACAGGGCTCGGACTGGCCATCGCAAAACAAATCGTGGCCATGCACAGAGGAAGCATTGAAGTGCAAAGCACCACCGGACAGGGGAGCACCTTCAGGTGTTCTATCCCGGTGGGCAACGATACAAGTGAGGGAGGAAGAGTCGGATGAACAAAAAAGCTAAGATTTTTATTATTGAGGATGATCCGGATGCTGCGGAGGTTATGAAGATTACTTTGCAGGCTCAGGACTACCAGGTAATCACAGCCTCGGATCCGGAAAAGGGCTTTGTCAAAGCAAAACAGGCGAAACCAGACCTGATCATCTTGGATGTGATGTTCGGCAAGCAGGAAATGACCAAGGGGTTTGACTACGCCGTGAAGATGAAACAGGACAAGGATCTGGCTCCCGTCCCCATCCTGATGGTCACTGCGGTAAATATCCGCCATCCGGGATTCAAATTCTCGCCTGAAACGGACGCGGAGTATCTTCCCGTGGATGATTTCATCGATAAACCTGCCCAACCTCGAGATCTTGTTGAAAAAGTGGAGAAGCTCCTGGAGCAGAAAGTGAGCAGGTGGAGGGCTTGGCCAAAAAAAACCGACTAGTAAATCCGCATGACCGGAGCTCTGGCAACGCTTGCCAAGCCGGGACATTCCTTTTATACTGAGGTGTATTCCCACATCAATTCACAAAGGATGACTTCATGGCACGAAAAATGGTAACAATCGACGGCAATACGGCCGCATCCTATGTGGCCCATGCCACGAACGAAGTAATCGCCATCTACCCGATTACACCTTCCTCCGCCATGGGAGAGTTCGCGGACGAGTACTCCGCCAATGGGAGGAAAAATATCTTTGGGACTATTCCCGTAGTGGTAGAAATGCAATCAGAAGCGGGAGCCGCCGGTGCGGTACACGGATCCCTGGTTACAGGAGCGCTGACCACCACCTTCACCGCCTCTCAAGGCCTGCTGCTCATGATTCCAAACATGTTCAAGATTGCCGGCGAGCTTCTGCCGACGGTGTTCCACATCGCCGCCCGGGCCGTGGCAACCCAAGCCCTGTCCATTTTCGGAGATCACAGCGACGTCATGACCGCCCGGTCAACCGGATGGGGTATGCTTGCTTCCGGTTCGGTTCAGGAGGTCATGGACTTCACACTTATCTCCCAGGCTGCGACCCTGGAAGCCAGGGTCCCCTTCCTGCACTTCTTCGACGGCTTTCGCGTTTCCAGCGAAGTGGCCAAAGTCGAGCAGCTGACCTACGAGGATATGCAGGCCATGATCGATCCCGAGCTGGTCCGAGCCCACAAAGCCCGCGGAATGAGTCCCGACAGGCCGGTGCTCAAGGGGACCTCTCAGAACCCGGACGTGTTCTTCACCGCCCGGGAAGGGGTGAACAAGTACTACCTGGTTGCTCCGAAGATCGTGGAAAAGGCGATGGACAAATTCGCCAAGATCGTCGGCCGGCACTACCACCTCTTCGACTATGTGGGTGCTCCGGATGCGGAGCGGATCGTGGTTATGATGGGCTCCGGTGCGGAGGCTATGGACGAAACCGTGGCCTATCTGGCCGGCAAGGGGGAAAAGGTCGGACTGATCAAGGTCCGTCTGTTCCGTCCGTTCAGCATTGAGCACTTCGTGAAAGCAATCCCTGAGACGGTGAAGGCTATCGCCGTGTTGGACCGGACCAAGGAACCCGGGGCCGTAGGGGAGCCCCTGTACGAGGACGTGTGCACCGCCATCGGAGAGGCGATGATCGGCAACGGGACGAAGCTGAAGGGCTATCCGGCGACCGTCGGCGGCCGCTACGGTCTTGGCAGCCACGAGTTCAACCCCGGTATGGCCAAGGCGGTTCTGGATAATCTCAAAGAGGAGACACCGAAAAATCACTTCACCATCGGCATCCGGGACGATGTGACCAATACCAGTCTGGAGTGGGACGAGGATTTCTCCACGGAAGCCGAGGGCGTGCACCGGGCTCTGTTCTTCGGACTCGGTGCCGACGGCACCGTTGGAGCCAACAAGAACTCGATCAAGATCATCGGAAAGGCCACGGACAACTATGCCCAGGGCTACTTCGTCTACGACTCGAAGAAATCCGGAGCCCGTACCGTTAGCCATCTTCGCTTCGGCAAGCAGCCTATCAAGAGCTCCTATCTCATCCAGAAGGCCAACTTCGTGGCCTGCCACAAGTTCAGCTTTTTAGAAAAGTTCGATATGCTCTCCACCGCCGAGAAGGGGGGGACCTTCCTGCTGGCCTCCCCCTTCGGTAAAGACGAGGTCTGGGAGCACCTGCCGGTCGAGGTCCAAAAACAGATTATCGACAAAAGCTTGAGATTCTACGTGATCGATGCTCTCAAGATCGCCGAAGAGGTCGGTTTGGGCGGCAGGATCAATACCATCATGCAGACCGCCTTCTTCCTGATTTCGGGCGTCCTACCGGAGGAGCAGGCTGTGAAGCTGATCGGGGATGCCGTAAAGGATACCTACGGAAACAAGGGCCAGGACATCGTAGATATGAACACGCGGGCCGTAGAGGCCGCCCGCAAAGCGATCGAAGAGGTGGGCTACCCGAGGCAGACCAAGGGGGACATCCACATGGTGCCCCTGGCTCCGGAGGATGCTCCGTCCTTCGTCAAGGAAGTGATCGGAGAGATAATCGCCGGGCGGGGGGAGTCCCTGCCCGTTTCCAAGCTGCCCGACGATGGGACCTACCCTACGGGAACCACCCAATACGAAAAACGCAACGTCGCCGAGGATATCCCGGTTTGGGAACCGGATATCTGTATTCAGTGCGGCGAGTGCTCCCTGATCTGTCCCCACGCGGTCATCCGCATCAAGGCCTATGATCCGAAGCATCTAAAGAAAGCGCCCTCTGCCTTCAAATCCGCCGACTCCCGGGGAAAAGAGTTTGCGGGAATGAAGTTCAGTGTTCAGGTATCCCCCGAAGATTGTACCGGCTGCGGTTTGTGCGTGGAGATCTGTCCGGCTCAGGAGAAGAAGGACGGTGAAAAGACAGGGCGCAAAGCGATCAACATGGCTGCCCAGATGCCGCTTCGGGATCAGGAGAGGGGAAACTGGGAGTTCTTCCTCGATCTTCCCGAAGTGGATGAGAAGCTGATCAAGCGAAATACCATCAAGGGATCCCAGCTGGTCAGGCCTCTGTTCGAGTTCTCCGGCGCCTGTGCCGGTTGCGGAGAGACCCCTTATATCAAGCTGACCAGCCAGCTGTTCGGCGACAGAATGGTCATCGGGAATGCTACGGGCTGCTCCTCGATCTACGGCGGCAACCTGCCCAACACGCCGTACACAGTGCGAGACGATGGACGGGGTCCGACCTGGAACAACTCCCTATTCGAGGATGCCGCCGAGTTTGCCTTCGGCATGCGCCTGAATGCCGAAAAGATGACCGAGTTCGCCCACGAGCTGCTCCTGGCAGTGGAGAAATCCGGTCTGGTTGACAAGAAGCTGGTTCAAGAGATCCAGGGCGCCGACCAGAGCACCCAGGAGGGTATCGAAGCCCAAAGAGCTCGGGTGAGCAAGGTCAAGGAAGTTTTGGTGAAATCCAAGACCGAGGAGGCCAAGCATCTTCTCTCGGTCGCCGATTATCTGGTTAAGAAATCCGTCTGGGCCTTCGGAGGAGACGGCTGGGCTTACGACATCGGCTACGGCGGGCTGGACCACGTCATCGCTTCCGGGCGGGATATCAATATCTTGGTGCTGGACACCGGGGTGTATTCCAATACCGGCGGACAGATGTCCAAGGCCACACCCCTCGGAGCGATCGCCAAGTTCGCCGCGGCTGGGAAACCCTTGAGCAAGAAGGACCTCGGTCTGATGGCCATGACCTACGGCAATGTATACGTGGCCAACGTTGCCATAGGCGCCAACCGGATCCACACCATCCGGGCCTTCATGGAAGCGGAGAGCTACCCGGGACCGTCGCTGATCATCGCCTACTGTCCCTGCATCGCCCACGGCTACAACCTGCGCTACGGTATCCGTCAGCAGAAGCTGGCGGTGGACTCCGGAGCCTGGCAGCTGTACCGCTTCAACCCTGCCTTGAAGGCCGAGGGCAAGAACCCCTTAAGCCTGGACTGCAAGGAACCCTCGGTGGACATCGAGGAATACATGTATAAAGAGATCCGCTTCCGTTCGCTCCGGAACGTGCATCCCGACAGGGCGGCAAAGTTCCTGGCCCAGGCCCGAGTCGAGGCCAAGGAGAAATACAGCTACTTCAAGTACCTGGCCGATCGAACCTAGCGAATGTGGGATCGGTTTTACCCGGTCGGGCGCTCTGATCGGGGGAGCGAAACAACCTGTTGAATTGACGGAAGAGGAGGTTTTCTGAACCTCCTCTTTTTTTGATGGTGCGCCGGTTATTCGCACAAGATCGAAGGTATCCTTGAACGTTGCTCCCATCGTCATTCAGCGTTCTTCAAAATAGGATTTCAGACGCTTGGTTTACAGCCGGACTTTTTGTTTTCGCCAAGATACCGCACCTTAGAAGATATAGCTCGGATTTTAATCAATAATCGATCTAAGAAGAAACGGATACGGGAAAAATACCAACGCTGGATCGATGCACAAAAGCGATACCGCCTGTCTCACGCCCACATCCAGATGGGGGGGCTGTCAAGAGAACGGGGACTGAATCCCAGGAATTTTGGTAGCCTCGTCAACACCAAGCAAGATTTCTGGAAGTTGTCCTTGCCCGAGTTTACCGAAAAGTTTTACTTCAAACACTGCAAGAGGACACAGTCAGATCATGTACGTTCCATCGAACAGATGATGAGAGATTATAACAGGAGAAAAGCAGACCGTAGAACTCTGCGATGCAAGGATAAGGAAATAGAACAATCGTGTGAGGAAGAAATCTCCTAATAACGACGGCTCTTTTTTTTGCTTCATGTTGTGGCACTTTTCAGCCTGTTTGCCTTATCAGATCCTCCAGCCCCCCTGGCGCAAAAAAACCAGCGTCCATGCTGGCTTTTTTGCTTATTTAAGCGCGGCAACCAGGACGGTTGCTGCGCGTGCGCACCGTTTAACACCATTCGATCCACAACTCTGTGGTTTTTGGCCAACCCGCGGCCAATGGGAATACATGGAGCCTATTTTGTTGGAACTGTATCAAGTCGGAGGGAACAAATAATTGGCGCACAGCCTTAAAATGCACTAAACTTCAGGCTATGTTATGGCACAATTGGTCAATAACCACATCAAAAATTACAATAAGAATGATGTGGTCAAACTGAATTTGGAGTGTAGAACTATGAGACACGACGTCTTATCCTCCATCGGAAATACCCCTTTAATTCGTTTAAATCGACTGCCAGACGATAATGGTGCAGAGATCTGGGTGAAATGGGAAGGGGCAAATCCAACAGGATCCATGAAGGATCGCATGGCTTTGAGCATGATAGAGGGTGCTGAGAGACGAGGAGAGCTAAAGCCGGGGGGTCGAGTAGTCGAGTACACGGGAGGTAGCACAGGCGGTTCCCTGGCTATGGTGTGTGCAGCGAAAGGGTATCGAGCGCACATGGTATCCTCGGATGCCTTCTCAGAAGAGAAGCTACGGGCCATGCGAGCATATGGCGCTACTGTCGAAATCGTTCCCAGCAAGGACCGGAAAATAACGCGAGAACTCATCCAGGCCATGATCGATCGAGCCGGTGAACTGGCTATGGAACCCAATACGTTCTGGACAGACCAGTTTAATAATCTGGATGGCCGATCTGCATATAACGGAAAGGCTGAAGAGATACTAAGGGACACTGGCGATGAAGTTGATACCTTTGTAATGGGAGTAGGAACGGGTGCGTGTTTTTCTGGAATCGCTGAGGTTCTCAAAGAACGGTGTAAGAAGGTCAAGTGTGTGGCTGTAGAACCTGCTGCTCATCGAAACCTCTCTGGCGGTCCAATTGGAGGACACCATATTGAGGGTATTGGTATAGGATTCATACCAAAGATAATGCGGGTGGATCTGGTGGATGATATCATAGAAGTGTCCGATGAGGATGCTCGCGAGACTACTCGTGCCCTGGCTCGAGAAGAGGGGATATTTGGAGGAATTTCCTCCGGTGCAAATGTCTTCGCAGCTCTACGTATAGCAAAAGAACTCAGGCCGGGACAGAAAGTATGCACAGTAATCGTGGATTCAGGACTGAAATACCTCCAGCAGGATTTGTTTCACTGAAGAGGTATATCCCCAATTTGAATGGAATACTACAAAGGACCATCGTGTAAACTCTGAAAAATGACTATCACTTTGATTTTTCTGGAGAAGTAGAAGTGGTCCTGTTCCGATCGTAGGGGAGTATGATTTTCAGCTTCATGCTTGACAACATCTGAAAAGTATGCTGTCGTCGGTGAACAAACCCGAAGAGGCGAAAAGCTTACTCCGCCACCTTTGATTCGAAGATATATTAGAATAACGGAGGAAGTTAACATGGCAAATAAAGTTTCCGAATTGGGAATCGGTGACCACAGCTTAGAGGATATGTATCAAGTTGCCGTGCACATAGAGCAGGGAGGATATGATTTCTACTCTCAGATCATCGAGAGGAGCGAAAATCCTCAAGTTAAGAACGAGGTGATCACTTTGAGGGAAGAAGAAGCCAAGCATAAAGCCTTTTTTCAGGAGCAGTTAAAGGCGCGTGGGCTCGTTGCTTCGGCTGAGTTGAGCGGAGAGTTGAGGGACTGGTTGGATCGGGAGTTTGTGAAACCCATGGAACAAGTCTTGAGCAACAGAGAGCTCACCAAGAATCAGCAGGCTCTCCAGCTTGGAGTAAGGCTCGAGCAGAAGACCATCGATCTGTATAAATCGCTGAAAGCGCAGAATTCGGAAATGAGAGTTCTGGAGGATCTACAAGCCATCATCGACGAGGAGTACAAACACAAAAAGAAACTGAACCTCCTGCTCGCCTACTAGAGAATACGCCCCTACCACCTTTAACCGACCCGGTGTAATTGTGTACGTTTCATGCCGAATCTAGCAATAAAGTTGAGGTAAAGGTATGTACGCCCTGGTGGAGACAAAAGGAAAACAGTACAAATCTGCAGAAGGGTCACTGCTCAATGTCGATCGATTCGATACGGAGCTGGGGAATAGGTGGAGTTCGACTCGGTGCTCCTCGTCTCAGATGAAAAGAAAGTCAAGGTTGGCCAGCCCTACATTAAAGGGATCAAGGTCAAAGCCGTGGTCGAGAAGCCTGGCAAGGACAGGAAGATCCTGGTATTCAAATACAAGCGGAGGAAAAACTACCGGTGCACCCGGGGACCCCGGCAGCAGTTTTTCATGCTGCGCGTCAAGGAAATCACGGGCGTTTAGTGCTGCACTGCGGTGATCCAGGTCGATATACAGTTGGATCATCAGGTAGGTCTTCGGGGATTTTCTGGTTCGTACAGTGCTCTACTTTTTCTGCATCGCCTCCCAGGCCCAGCCGAGGCCCAACTCGCGCAGCTTGACCTCTGTCGGGTTACCGCTGACGGGATCCCAGCCATTCAGGCGGTAATAGTTCTCGCGCTGTTTGAGGAAATTCCCCTTGTCCATGACGGCGCCCTTGCGGGGACCATCGCCCTGGAGCGGGTCCTCGTGTATGCGGGGTGGTAGTACATCTTCATTGCTGGAAAAGCCCTCGCGGGCGTTGAAAGCGCGCATCAGGTTGATCCGACGTTCGCCCAGAAGCATGAGCTCCTGCATGGTGTACTGCCAGCCGGTAGCCGCGTTGATCACCTCCACCAGTTCTGGCAGGCTGAAGATCGACCAGGCGTGGAAAGTGAACTGGCAAACCGACCAGGAATCGATGGCGCTGACGTAGCGCTGGGAGTAGGCGGTCATCTTGGTTTTTGCGAAATCAAGGTCCCACGAATTGGGTACAGTCTCGTAGATGCCCGCGCCCTTGTTGACTTCGTTGGGCTCGATCGAAACGTCGCCGTCGTGGGTACACGATACATGGTCCGGACCGAAGGGGTTGACCGCATAGATCAAACCCATGGAGCCCTTAGAGGTCGGCATGTGGGCCGGGAATTCCTTGCCTTTGCTGGTTACCGCGATGCGTTCCGCCTTCGGACCCAATCGCTTGGCCAGGCGGGCGGTTCCTTCTGCCATCCTATCACCGAATCCTTCCCGCTTGACAGTCATTTCTGCCAGCTTCACTAAGGCCTCGCCGTTGCCGAAGCGTGCCTCCTCTCCACCCAGATCTTCAGCGCTCAAGATGCCTCGTTCGTAACACTCCATCACGAAGCCGATCACGCCGCCCAGCGAGATAGTATCCACGCAGTACTTCGAGGCCAATTCGTTGGCCTTGCAGATGGCGCTCCAGTCGCTCACCATGCAGTTAGGGCCGATCATGCCCAGAGTTTCGTACTCGGGGCCGCCATAACGCTCCTCTACCGTCCAGGGCTTGGTGATTCCCTTCCTCACGTCCCGTTTGCATGCCTGAGCGCATGCCCAGCAGGTACCTGGGTGATCCATCCACTCCTCGGCGTAGACCTGCTCACTCACCTTCTCCCAGTCCGGAAAGATCCCCATGGTCCAGTTTCGGGTGGGCAATCCGCCGATGTCCGTGTTCCATGTCACATTCATATTCGTGCCCAGCCGCTTCCAATCCTTATAGAAGT
>Ga0307380_10002290_pt1 | contig 27351 bp, 62 predicted proteins | sample UN3MG_FD_202239 | JGI IMG/M metagenome (GOLD analysis project Ga0307380, IMG submission 202239) | Soil microbial communities from Risofladan, Vaasa, Finland - UN-3 | ecosystem: Environmental > Terrestrial > Soil > Coastal area > Acid sulfate soil | place: Finland: Risofladan, Vaasa | collected... | reverse complement strand
CCACCCCACAGGTCAGCTCGTGTCGCCCACCAGCCGAGCTGGACGTTGCTACCTTGAACTCCACGTCCCCGATCCACGGTCGAGTTGGACCACCGCCCGAGGCAACGTGGCCAGCGATCTTTGCGACAGCAGCCTCTGCCAACTGTTTGATGCGAAATTCTTTGCTGGTCGCCATGTTGCGGTTGAAAAGACTCATAGCAGCCCAACCTCTTCGCTCTCGTCCAGATCAAAACCTGGACCCAGCGGATGTCGCGGAGTAAACATGCTCGCACCAACCACGCCGTTTTCGTCAACCAAAAGCACTTTCCGAAAACGAGCTATCCTGATGTACTTAGCCATGTCTTCGTTGGCGACTGACTCAAGAACTTCGATGGGTTCTTCGTAGTTTTTGCCCCGAGCTTCCAAGACAATGCGTTCCGGGGTTAGCTCTTGTCCCAGATCAAGCAGACGAGCTTCCGCCAACAGCTTTGCCGATGCCACCAACAGGTCTCCGGCTTTTTTACGATGGCGTTGAGCTTCAGCTCGTAGCTGCTCTTGTTTGGTCATTTCTTCCCTCTGCACCAACAGGATTTGGCAAGCTTGTCCATCCCCTGAGCAGTGAACTGTACGGCACGAGATCGGCCATCCTCTTCGGGACCAACGAAGTCCGCATCACCTTGTTCGATGAGGCCATCGAAACTGGGAGGGGCGAACCCCAACGCGAACTCAACCCATCTGAACTCTTTGTCGTCGATGTGGAGCTTGCAGACGGTGCCGACTTCATTGGGAAACACCGGCCTCCATTCATCGCCATCTATCTGGCAAACCAACACAAGGAGCGCCGCAGCAAACTCCTTTTCGACCTTGTTGAAGGTGCCCGTCAGGGGCGGTCCTCCTTTGATGTGGATGTCACACGGCGTCATGGGGTTCCTCTGGTGGCATCAGGAGCCACCCCTCTTCAGTGAACATGTAGAGGCCCCCGATCCAGTCTTTGTTGCTGTCCACGATGCACAGAGAGCCCAGCACGGAGCACTCAGGCCACTCAGCCTCCGCAGGGATGTGGAACAGCCTGGGGCTGGTGTCTGGCAGCTCAGGTGGCTCTGAACGACCCCAAGGAGTGAGCGCCCACAGCCATTTGAAGAAACGTCGGATCATAGCTTTGTGTACGTGAAGTTGGGTTCCACTTTGCACGGGGTCGGCCATCCGCGCTCAGTCCGAAGTTCTTGCACAAGGCGTGCGATGACCCGGCTTGGGGCGGGCTCCTCCATCGCTTCCATGTACACGAGGTCGATCTGGTCGAGCTTCTCTGTCTTCTCCCAAGAACCGTCCCCGTTGATGTACCGCTTGCGACCCTTTTCCAGCAGGTCACCGAAGCTGCTCATCGGCATGGCTTGGGTAGCGAACTCTAGCCCCCCAGCCATGAGGGCAGCGCCTTCGTGCATCACGTCAGCAATCGATCTCCATTCTTTGTAGCCGTCGCGCAGATACAAGACACAACCTGCTTGTTTGCATGGGACGTTCGGATGTCCGTGGCAGGATTTACATTCGGGATCAGTGTCCCGGCATTTGTCACATGTGGTGTTCATGGTGTACTCGCTACGGGAAGAGGTGTGTCTGCACAGTCAAGGAACGCACACATTGGGCCAGTCCCTCCCAATCGAAAACGCGACTCCTGAGTGAAGTACGTCGGCCCACCGTCGTAAATCTGGATGACGGCAAACACCAGACGTTTTGCGTTGTTGACGGTCATTTTTCGGAACAGGGTGATGGGGACTTGTCCGTCTTCGTCACTTTGCTCGATGGCACGGATGAGAACATCAGCCCATTTCAAAGCACTGTGTCGGGACCAAAACATCAGCGGCCACCTGCACCCCGAGATGCGTAAACGGTTATGGTTCACGCACGTCAGAACAACCCCCGAAGGGAAGCCTTCGTCGTCGTTCATTTTGATGATGTCGAGGGTTTTTGCCATCAGGGACTCACTGCTACGGGCCACTCTTTGTGGTCAACGCCATCCAAGGTGCAGCCGTTGGCCTTTTTGGATTTGTTGAGGATGCCGTCGGCATCGTGTTGACCCCATTGTTTTAAGAAGAAGGGCACGCCTGCTTCGTTGCATTGGTCACGAAGCGACCGAACCCAATCGGCATCCATCGGACGGGAGCCATGGCCGCTTTCGCCTCCGATGATGGCCCAGTGAATCCCATCGAGGTCCAAACGATCCACAGGGCCGAGTAACGGCTCCATCGAAAGGAAACGAACAGCCGCCGGGATGCGCTGCAAGTAAGGGATGCGTTCGTCCGCACGCTGTTGGTCTTCAACAGACACGCCCATCCACACGTTGTTGAGCGGCCAGTTCAACGCCACTTCTCCCGAAAGGATTTCAGCGGGGATCTCGATCTGCTCCGGCTTGTGGTCTCGCATGTACTCCGAGTTTTTGTACTCGTTCAGCCAGACGGCACACGTTTGGAAAAACGACCGTCCCGCTTTTCTGGACTCAAACTGAAGCCACTCGTAGAACTCTTCCATCCGTTCGTGGCGTTTGGTCAGAATCTGGAACGTGTGGTTGTGAGCCAAACCCATGACGCCGAAGATCGCAGCGATGTACGGGAACGTCACGTCTTTGTGGAAGACATCGCTGAGCGAGTTGACGAAGATCATCCGAGGGCGTTGCCACAAAAGAGGCTGAGCCAAACGGTCAGGAGCCATCGTGATTTTGCCGGTCCACGAGGGCCCCGTCTTCTTGAGGACGGTGAGCCCCTCCATGCGATGTCCCTTCTGCCCGCTGAAGCGATGGGTGAAGCTTTCGGCGTAGCAGTTCTGACAGCCCGGCGAAACGCGAGTACACCCGTAAAGCACATTCCACGTATCATCGGTCCATTCGATTCCGGTTTTGTCGCCCATGACTGTTCTTTTACGCCAAATCCGAAGGGTCTAAAGCCACTCCGGCTTTCAACGCTTCTATTTCGTCGTAGAGGCGTTGGTTCTGCTGCATCAAGAGCTTCATCGTCTGCTGTAGGTCGTGTAGTTCATAGCGAAGCTGATCCACGTCCCCGCTTATGGTTCCTCCTCCCATGAGTTCCCAGACAGGGTGCCCATGATCTGCTCTGCTCGTGATGAAGCCCCCCGAAGCCCCTTTGTTGGAGCCGGTTGTGGTGCCAGTTGCGTTGCCAGCAGAGATCGTGATGGAGCCCCCCGTTGGTGTGCCCGAGCCGCTGGTGAGGGTGATGTTGCCACCTGACCCACTTTTAGGTGACGCCATGCTTCACCCTACCCCGGTCAGTCTAAGACGACGCCATGCTTCAACGCGTCGATTTCGTTCTGCAACTCATGGATCAAGTTCTCTTGATCAATCAACCGTTCGTCCAACTTCGCAATCTGGTTGTTGTACGCCTGCTCGTTCATGTCCCAGCACTTACGATGGTACTCAAAGTCTTCGCGGAGTTGCTCAATCAAAGCCACCGGGTCTGGGCCACGTTGGGATGTGGGCGCTGTCTGATGCCACGCGATCCACGGGTATTTCGATTTCGAAGGAGATGGGTTTTTCGGCACCCCGCGTAACATCTGAGTCAACTGCGATTGAAGGTCCGCCGAGTTTTGTTGGTTGTCTCGGGTATAGGCCGCGGCAATCTCTTGGACCTTCTTTGCTGCGTCTGTTGCAGTGATCCCCAGTCTTGCCTCTGCTTCGCTGAGCATTTTGCGGTCACGGGCTTCCTTTGCTTTGGCTTCCTTCGCTTCACGGGCTTCTTTGCCCCACGGCCACCAACGCATTACCTGTTCCTCCGACGCATACGTTCGTGTCTCGCCATTGCGCGGTCATCTGCGAACATGGGTGGCATCGGTGGCATCGGAGGGATGGGGGGGATGGGGGGGATCGGAGGGATGGCCGGCATTGGAGCCCCGTCACCGCCGACTGAGATGTTGATGTCGCCTCCAACCGCAATGCTGCCGTTGCCGTGTGCCGAAACGCTACGAATAGACACGTAAGCTCCTGGCGTCCGTATCTCCAGGTTTTGAATCTCGGTGACCCGTCGGCTGATGTTTTTGGCGGTGGTGCCTGACAGTTGGCTCATGCGGGCGAACTGCTCAATGAGCGAAGCTTTGGTCTTCGGCTCCTCAATAGCCTGAACCGCTCGGTACTGCTCGGGGTCGATGCCGATCTCCACAAGCTCTGCATCGGTCAGGAGCCCTTCAGCCAGTGCCTTCCTGATGGCGGCATCTTGTTCCGAATCCGCAGAAGGCAGGGCTTTCTGCTCGACTGCACGAAGCGCAAGTTTGCGTTGAAAGTGTCCAAGACCCCAAATCGTCAAAAGGCTTCCCAGCAGACATCCTGTAATCAAACCCCAGATCATGCTCTCCTCTTCGTTTTAGCGAAAGGCCCGCTCTCGTTCATCTTGGATTCCCACGCTACCATCGTAGGTGCGCAAGCCAGGCAAAGCTCCGAACACAGCGCGTTGTCGTAGTATTGTTTGGGTTTTGAGTTCGGCACCGTCAAACAACAGTTGCGACACACCAGCCCGTCGCAGGTGACACAAACCCATGTGACGGGTTCAGGCTTCGGGTACTTCGTCCCATCGTTGGGCCCCTTGATGAAGCCCGCTGTTTCGGACAACCCGCATTGGCAACAAGCTTTTTCGCCTGTGAAGACCAAAGTTGTTTGCTCGGGGGTGAAGACCTTTTCGATGTGGCTGCGCAAAAACGCCTGAGCAGCGAAGACCAGTCGTTGAGACAAAGGCAGGTCGTGGGTGTTGAGGCCCATGACTGCGATCTCTTGGTGAGCGGCGTCCCACTCCCCTTCCCACTTCTCGTACTTGCCAGGCCCTGTGATGGTCACGGTCCACTCCCCTCCGTCACCCGTAAGATCCACCTCCCAGTTGCCCTGTGAGTGAGGGTCGTCTTCTTTGCAAAGACCATTGAGAAACGGAATCTTCATCGGTCGTTCCTTTTTTCCTGGTTTTCACAAAGGCGTTTGAAGTCTTCCAACGAAGTGACGCTTTGAAGGTCTTGGAGCGCGAGTTTCGTGGCTGGACGAGTGACCGACGTACCGCGTCGCATCATCCTGTCGGTAGAGACAAGGGGTACGTGCGGTTTTTTGTCGTCGTTAGCCATGCGATCCAACTCTATTCGACGATTTCGATTTCCGTTGCGAGGTAACAGCAAGTTTCAAGGCCACCATGTGTCCACGGCTCAATCGGCAGTCGGTCGGCGGGGATTTTGACGCACCACCCGCCTCCAACCAAATGCGTCACTTCGATGTCGACATAGGAACCAAGCCCTTCCGCTTTGGTGTCCGGGCTGGTCTCCAAGTGCTTACGAAGCCAGACCTGTCCTTCGGGGTCCACTTGGATGGTTCCCACCCAAACCGTTTCGCCGGGTTTCACATCCGCGAGGGTGGGGCTTTGTTGAACGATGGCGCTTTGCGGAAGTCTGTCCATTGGAGTCTCAAAGGTTGTACGCGAAACGGCTACTTCGTCGAATAGTAAAATTCGACGACTTCTTTCAAAGAGTAGTCGGGGAAGTCATCGTGGATCTGACCAAGCTCAGAGCGCTGATGGTTCTGGTAGACCAGGCCGGAGTAGTTCAAATCGCAGTTGGCACACCACTTGAAGAACTGATCCATCGGATGATGGCTGATCATGTGGCATTTGGGACATTCACCCGGCTGAAGCGAAGCCAGAAGCAAACGAGCTTTGTCCTGTTTTTCGATGGCTCGCAACTTGGCGTCGTTCTTTTTGGCGTCATCCAACAACGCGTTGACTTCATCCGCCGTCATCCCACCGTTGCCTTGGGCCATCACGGGTGCTTCTTTTTCGCCTGTGAGGCGTTTCCATAGATTTTTCAAACTCATAGATTGATTCCTTCCCAAACCCGATCCTGAACCCGATCCTGAACGCTCATTGGTTGACCTCCTCAAAAACCCGACCCCCAACCCGATCCTCAACCCGAACCCGAACCTGATCCCAAACCCAAACCCGAACCCGGTCCCGAACCCGGTCCCGAATCCAATACCGATACTCAACCCGGTCCCGAATCCAATACCGATACTCAACCCGGTCCCGAACCCGCTCCGCAACCCGGTCCCGAACCCGCTCCCGAACCCGCTCCTCAAGGTTTTGACCCTTAGCCATCAAAGACCCTCTTCGTAGTCCGCGACTTCGCTCATCACAAGATCACGTAAGAGCGCACCAGGGGACTGTCCTTGGACACGAGCATAAGCTTGGAAGCGTGCCCATTCGTTTTTGTTGAGGCTCAACGAAGTCCGGGTGATCCGCATGTCCAAACGCTCTGAGCGGGCTCGTGCGCTCTCTCCCGGCATCCGTGCGGTCTTTTTGTGGCGTCGATAAGGACGCTTCTCAGGTATCCCATCAAGAGGCATCGGGTCTCTCCTCCACACTCACGTGGAACCCCAATTTGCGCCAACGCTCCATCCCTTTGTCGAAAGCATCGGCGTCGTTGATCTGTGCGGCGCCTAAGTCGATCTCGTAGCCCGAGATAACCATCATCGTGTCGAATTTGTAGATCACGTTCTTGACTGTGAAGTCTACGCTGTAATACTCGCCCTCAGACTGGGCCATCTGGAGGATCTCACCAACACGAGGCAGCGTGGGAAAGTGAACTGTCTTGGTCCCTCTCCCAGTTCGTGTGTGGTGATGCTTGACGCCCTTCTCCCCTGGGAGGAAGAGGTGAGCACGGACGCTAAGCACACAGAGATTCATCATGCCCATCCGCGTCGCTGAGCCTCTTCGGCCATCTGTTGGTTGAAAGTTTTGGCGTTTGGATCAAGCAGTTCAGCAGGGACCTCTTGGTCGTTACTGAAGATCCCCAGGTACTTGTTCCCGTCCACTCCGGTGTCACAACAGACCATCGTGTACTCGGCTCCTCGGAAGACCCACTTGGGCAAAAACCGTTGCGTGTAGATGTCCCACGAAATGCACTGACCGTCTTCGACGAGCTTGGGGTCGTAGTCTTCGTAAGGCTGGTACTGCATGACCACTTCGCCACCACGGCCGGTGTCGTCTTTAGCACCACGAATGAACCACCACTTGCCCCGTTCGTCGGACATCGGGATGGTCTTCCAGTCTTCGTCGTATCCGAAGTATTCGTGAAGCCACTTGCGTGTCTCCCAGAACTGGTCGAACTTTGTGTCAAACTCAGTGGCCACGTCGAGCCCCCCGTGCTGCCTTCTTTTCGGCCTCTTCCTTCTCCATCGCCGCAATGACCTCTTCTTTGCTCATGCCGGTGTAGACACGGAAGGCAGGACGGCCTTCGACGACGTGGCGGGTGACGGTCTTTTTGGGTTTTTCATTTTGGCTCATAGTTGTCTACTCTCACTCGGCAACCATCAGACTCACCAAACTGAGGCGCTACGTCGGCCTCGATGATGGCGGTCATCTCTTGGTTGGTTAGGGTGTCGGGTTCGTTCTCAAGGCGTTTGAACAAGGCTTGGACGACCGCACGGGCCGTCGCGGGTGAGTATGTTCAGAAGTTGGGAGGCACCACGTCGGGATACTTGTACTGCGGACGTTCGTGCCAAACCTGAACTCGGTGCTGCCCAAACAAAAACGCCAGTTCGACAATCGCCCACTCACCGGCAACCCACTCGTTGAGTGAGTGTTCGATGTCTTGGCTCGGCTCTCGTTTGACGAACTTCATGGCTCACCAGTTGACCACATCGTGGGCGCCGCCGTTGTACCAACTGTAGCTGTGCAGCTTGATGTCGCCGCCGATGCCGGGCAGGGCCTCCATGCCGGAGAAAAGGATGTCCAGCTTCTCCTTTGAAAGCTCCACCATCTCGCCTTCGTCCTTGGTCCACGAAATGACCATCTCCACTCCGTAGATGCCGTCATCATCACAAGGAGACAAGAAGGGACCTGTGTGCGGGATGGGCTTGTAGTTGTCGTCGTATCGGTACGTGAAATACTCGATCTTGCCGTTGTACTCTTCGACCGAAGTCGGTTCGCCCACATGCTCCACGAACCATTTGTGGTGCTCCTGTTTGTTCTTGATGCCGGGGAGCGCTACCCGAAGGCAGACTTTGTATTCCATCGTGCTCATGTCTCAACCTTTGTGCAGATGCCGAAGATACCGCCGCGCCCGATCCAGCCGTTGAGTCCGCCGCGGTTGTTGCCAATCTGGAAGCGAGGTCCCTGGACGGCTTTGATCAGATGAAGGTACTGGCTCCCCCTCACTTTGCAGAGCACGATCATGCCTTTGCACAGTTCGGTTTCACCAACGGGCTCGACCGTCACGAGCTGCCCGCTTTCGATCTTGCCTTTCATCGATCCACCGTGGGGACGGAACTGCACCGTCTCTCCGCGTTGGAGCTTCTCGATGTGTGGTGTTGCCCAGGACATCAGTCAGCTTTGGCCGAATGGATCGTGATCGCAGTGAAATGCGGAGACGGCGGGTACATGGCTTTCCGACACTCCACGATCCGTTTCATGCCCACTTCGTCGCTCTCGTCGAGAGGCAGGACGGTTGTGCAAAAGAGCGTCTCGTCGGCTTCTTCGTCGTAGTCAAGGCTGAACGTCGTCGCCATGTTGATGTTGTTGGCCTGGCAGATCTTGATGATCTGGGCCATGAGCGGGGAGATCTGCTCGTCGTAGATGGCTTCTTTGTCTGTACGTGCTTCAGTCATCGTTTCCGTCCTCTTCGGGCTGCTTGGGTCTCACACAGGCTGGCTGGGACTTCTACTTTCAACACCCTTCCAACCGGGACAAGAATCGCGTGGTGCCGTAAGTGATAGAACGCCATCCTCCTTGTGGTCCGGTGGGTCGAGCTGTCACGGGACCGTATTTTTCAATTGCCTCTTCGTGAGTCAATTGCTTGGTCACGAGGGCCCAGCTTCCCGTTTGTAGGCATTGGAGTTTCCCGTGTTTACCAAGGGCGTTGAAACGCTCCCCCAGGTGCCGCAGGATGCGAAAACCCCAAGAGATAGTCTCACCGCACGAGCTATCCACCATGAGTTCCGTGTAAGGACCCAAGTCGCTTTCATATTCGGAAGGTTTGTCGAAAAGACTCATCAGGGCTTTTACGCAAAAACGGGGATTCAATGAATCCCCGTGTCTTTTCATCAAGTTAGCTTTTTGGAAGGGATCAGTAGAACACGTGGAAGATCCCGCTGGCTTTGGCTTCGTCGCTGTAAATCCAGTCGGTGATGTTGGGCTCCTCCCACCTACGTTCGTAGACCATCAGGTCCACCGAATGCGACGGAGCAAGTCCTGAGCCAAGCCGAAAACCGTAGCCGTTCTCTCGGGAGACCACGCATGTCGCTCGCCACACGGGGATACCGAACACGACCTCCTCTTTGAAGTAATCGTGGACGTACTCTTGGAACGATAGCGGGGCGTCGGCTAACCGATCCGCCCGTACCAGCATCACGCTCATGCCGAGACGATTTCACCAACAGTGAGGTCAGGGAACGCTTGAGCCAGGTCACCCAGGGTGAGGCTGCGGTACTCCGGCAACGCCAACACCGCACACAGGTTCACACGAAACGCTGCGTTGAACTTCTGCTCCAAAGACTTGGGGCTTTTCTGTACTCGGCTTCGGGGTGTCGGAGGCTTGAAAACAGGCGCCTGTTGTTTGACCACAGGCTTCGGCTTCGTTTCGTATTCGATCGGAACCTCAATGTGGATGCCCAACGCATTGACGTTGTACGCCAACAGTTGTCCCGGCTTCCACTGCTTGACCCCTTTCGGGGGACCGAACAACACACGGTGTCGCACCGACAGGTCGTAGCTCTTGCTCGACAGGACAGAGGAACCACTGCACTGCTCCGCTGTGATCAACACGGTCCCTTTGAGCGCACCGTCTACGCAAGACGAAACCCAGATCTTGTTCAGAGCCTGTTTGCGTTTTGCACGTTTTTCACGCCACTCATCAAGCACGGTGGAAGGGATACACAGGCGCCCATCGGCGTAAACACGGACTGTTTGGTTCATTGGAAGACTCCTGCTTTCTTGAAGGATTCGTAGGTATCGGGGGAGAGCACCTTGAACAGTTGCTCTTTGATTTCGTTACGCACCCGCGTGTAGGCCACGTAGTCCGCCATGTCGTTGACCGGGCCGTTTTCCACTTTGGCCACGAACCGGACCATTCTCAGGGCCTTTTTGACGGCTTCTACGTCATCCACCCGCATCGCGCGGTCGAGGATCACGGTCAAAGTGTTCACGCGGTCGGTCATGGCTCTTTTACTCCAAACCCTCTTTGGATGAATCAGCGCGTCACGGAAAAAGACACAAAGCGCAGGTGACGGCCGTTGAGCATCTCATACGTCTTTTTGTCCGGGTGGATGGGATCAGCGTGACACCCCACCAAGTAGCCTTTGCCGCCCCAGAACTTTGTGGACTTGATAACAGGAATCCCCCAGAGCTTCGCCACTACGGGGGTGTTGTCGTAGATCAGTTCGACATCCCCCGATGCAAACCGTTCGATGTGGATCTTCTGGATGTCCGCAAAGTCTCGCGGGTTCAGAACCCACAAAAGAGGTTCGGAGTCGAACTGCTCCAAGATGCCCGCCGCATCCGCAAAAACGGATTCGTGGATCGGAGCGACAAGAGGGATTTCGTTTTCCCTAAAATGTCCAAGCGTCTCTTGGGCTTCTAACTGACACCTTTCCTTTTTTTCGCTCCATTCCTTCACTCGGGGATGGTCGTGCTCAAGCCCGTACCCCGTCTCCCCTGTCGGGTACGGGGGGTCCAACTTATCCAAATCATCGAGATACTGGAACAACGTGTCTCGTACTTCCCGAAGTTCACTCAAGGACAAGTTGCGGGACAAAGGGATGTCCGAGTCCACAACATCGATCCGGGCTCGTACCCACAGATCGTGCATGAGCGTGAGCACCTTGTCGGGGAGGGCGTCGTAGCGATCTTCCCCAACGATTTCTTTCAGGGCTTCGGTGAACGCCGCGTCCATTTCAGCTTCCCCTCTTTGCGTGCTGCCGCACAGACTTGCTTCACGTAGCTGTATGAGCAATCCATCATTTCAGCAATCTCGTTGTACGAGAACATGGGCTTTTCGATTTTGGACCCTCGGTGACCACGGTACTTCATGCGGAGCGTCCGCAGACGGAGGATCTCACCCTTGTCCACCAAGTCCACGCGGTCTTGGTGAGCGTTGTACGGATACTCCAGCTCAATCCCTTCGGCGTGTGCCCATCTCTGAACCGTCGAAGGATGCACACCGATCTTCTCAGCCGTCCACTTCGCTCGCTTGCCTTTGCGAAGCCACGTCAGGGCACGGGCTTTTTCTTTGGGTTTCGCGTTAGCAGGCATAGCTCAATCTACCCAACCTTCGCCGTGGAACAGATGCCACGTCCGGTGCTTGAACACTTCCCACAGCAAAGAGAGCAACGTCGGGGCCTCGTAGGAGCCACTGCCAACGATGAGTTTCACCAGTCGTCTCCCAACAGATCACCAAAATCGGGCACGGGTTCTTCGGGTTCAATAAGAGACATCAGCCCACGGTTTTTCAGAAACGCTTGCATGTACGTCTCCACTGTTTTGAACTCCCCCTCTTGTGCTGCTTTGAGCAAAGCGATGGCGTCTTCAGCATACAGGCGGTGGTACGGTCTGAAACCACAGATGCCGCATTGGCCAACTTTCCCGTGCTTCCCCGTCAACGTGTAATAGGACTCTTTCCCGCTCTTACGGAGCTTGATGCAGTAGCCCCCATTGTCAGGCTTCTTGAGGGCGCGCAGTTGGGGATGGAACGACTCCGAAGAGAACTTCGTCCCTTGAGATGACACCCTAGCGGTGATGTCGGTCAGGGAAATTTCGACCCCTTCGTCCAAAGCTTTGAGCAGAGCCCGAAGCTGTCCCTGTCCGTAACTTCCATCTTCGGCGTATTTCATAGGACTTCCTCCGTCCACAGGCCCGTCTCGTCCCTCACAATGGACAGGAGACACGAGGTGCCTGGACGTGACCAACGACTCTTGGTCGTCTTGATGTTGAGCACCACGCCGTTAGGGATGGTGGCTTGGATGTTGACGTTCAAGATGGTGGAAGCCTGGAACCCCAAAACACGCCCCCCGCCGGGCTTCAGTGTCTTAAGCTTTGGAGGCATGTTGCGTTTAGCTTGCACTCCCAACACAAGCGTCATGTCTTTCCATTTGTGGAGCAGCTTCGTCCATGCCGCCGCAGAAGCTGCCATCCCGGGCCCTGCCGCATACATGGTCACGTCGTCGATGCAAAAAACCGGGTCACCGCCCGCGGTTGTTTTCACGTCTTCGACCACCTGAGCAAGTTCCTTAATGGTGTTGGCCCAGCCATACTGAGGATGGTTAGAAGAGTGGTCGCAACCGATGTAGGCCGCCCGCCCAAATTTGAAAGGAGAGATGCTTGCGATCCGACCTTGGATGTACTGAAGCAAGGCGGTCTTACCCTGCCCTGCCTCGGCAACAACCAAGAGCGTCGTCCCTTCCACTAGCCCTCCGCCCAACAACGGGTCCAACGGCGAACGTGTAGGGATGAGGCCCGGAGCGACGTTGACGTAGCCTGCTGCTTGAGCAAGAGCCGCCAGGTTGGGTTTTAACTTCTTCGCCACTCTTTCGCTTTTACGCGAAAAGGGAAGCTAATGAACCGGAGGTTTGCCGTCCCAGACTTCGGTCCATTCGGGCCAGGATTCGATGGTCGGCCGGTGCTGAACGATCTCAGTCAAAACCATCTTTTGGCTGTCCCTAGCAGAGTTCTTGAGCAACATCTGAGCCACCGAAGCTTCAAACAACTGCTTGTGGTGCTGCTCCAGCTTTCGTTGCCTGGGTTCGTAGTAGAACTTCACCCACAAGAAAAAGAGCCCTACAAGAAAAAGAGCCCCTCCCAGGATGTGCAAGTCAGTCATGCGCTTAACTCTTTCCCACACCAAGGACACCAAAGGACGTTTTCGACGATGGCATCCCCATACTCCCGATGAAAAGGGAGGGCCCAGCCAGTCTTGTCAGGTCCGTGCATGAGGTCCGCAGCGTATATCCGAATATACTCGTCTCCAAGCCTACAACATCGAGGCCGGATAAGCACCGCCTGAGTATCTCCGACATCCATACCTTCAAAGACAGGGCGATAGCCGAGCTATTGGCCCAACTAGCCCTCTTCGGCCAGCCGGAATTTAGCAGCTTCTTGATCCGCCACACGAATAGGCTCCGGCAACCGATAGAAGGGCGTCGCTTTGATTGTCAGGGCGGCGGCTTCGTCGAGTCCCAAACGGTTGCCTACACTGACGTAGATAGGGTTGGTCCCATCTTGTGTGACCATTTCGTACCCCGCTTTATGTGGGCCCACCATCAGAGCCATCCGGTTCCCACGTTTGGCATGAGCGAAGCTCGCTCCTCGGGGGTTTCCGCAGCCGGCTGGAAAGTTCTTGCCGATGCCGATGGTCGGATGATCCAAACACAAGCCAACGTGACAAGCTGATCCAAACCGTCGTGGATGCGCCTCCCCGTTCCCATCAATGAGGATCACGTCAGGCACATGCGTGAGCCTCAAGAGAGCTTCGATCATCACGGGAGCTTCCCGAAAACCCAGCATCCCGCTCATGTACTTCATGGGTGCTTGGACTTTGACCTTCTGGACTTCGACCGCTTTCCAGTTGGAGGTACTGAGCGTGACAGCTACGCAATAGGCGATGTCTGTCTTGCCGTAGGCGATGTCCACCCCTGTGACCAACGCGAACCCCGGAGGCCCTCGCAGGTCTCGTTGGTGCGCAGTCTGAATGAGCGTGCCCTCCTCTTCCGATGCAGGCACCGGGATACTGACATGCTGCTTCAGAGGCATCTTAGGTGGACGTGTCCAGCTTCGTTGTCTTGGGATCGGAGACAACCGAAGGGACACCGGGTTCTGGGTCGTTGAGTGAGACGACGGGAGTCGGAAGCACACGCAAAGTAGCCGGAGCCGGTTGGTTCATAGCTTTTGCGGCTTTTTTGAACGCAATACGGAGCATCCGTTTCAACGATTTGGCAACCGGGTGGCCTTTGACGCTAACCAGGATGAGGGTCACGCCGTCTTGCCGCCCAGCGTTCCAGGCTCCCTCGCCGATGTCGAGCTTCAGCATAGCTCTGGGTGGAGCTACGCTTCGTTCCCAAGTCAAAGGGTTGTCTTGGATAAGATCAAGCATCCCAACCACGGCTGCCATGATGGCCGCTTCGTCACGAGGCAACCCACGACAGGCCACGTGAAGGCCATCTTCTTTGTGCTTGAATCCGGCAGCGATGATGCCGTCGGTTTGAGTCATTTTGCGAATTACGTTTAGCATAGCGGCCTTACACATGGACGATTTCGTTGTCGTCCGGGTCGGGTTCGTTTTCGTCGAACGCCAGGTCTTCTAGCAAATTACCCGCACACAGGCGAATGGCGTGTGAAGGTGACGAGTCTTTGAGCTTTTGGACGACGGAAAGCACGGTCTGATCCAGGTGCCAGTTCAACCCTCCCATGACGGCTTCCCAGTCGTTCGCTGTCTTGGCCTTCTTGAGATACCGCAGGAGCACGGGCTGGATCTTAGCCCTCTCCATCTTTTGACCCGCGAGTTCACACGCAACAACGAATGACTCCCCCTCCAACGCGTTGCGTTCCATGAGACGCACCAGTCGAAGTGGATCGGTTTCAAGGAGGGCGCGGATCTCGTTGTTCGTCAATTTAGCAGCTTGCCTTCGTGGTGGTTGATCCGGCGATTGGCAGCCATCGCAAACGACATCGAAAGATCGAGGATGTTGTCTACCTGTTCGTCGGTGGGGTTGCTGTCTTCGGGGTCCAGGGTCTTCTCCATCGCCATCACGATCGCCTTGCGATAGATGTGGATCGAGATGCCGGTCTGATCCGCCATGGTTTGACACAAACTAAAATGGGCGGATTGGAGGTCATCGAACTCGGGACGTTCTTCGATGTCTGTTCCGTCGTCGGGGCCACCGTACTTCGATTGCATGACCTGCATGGTGTCCCACCACTGGCGGAAGAAGATTTTGGCGTCTTGGAGTTGCATTATGATTTTCTTGTGGAGAAAAACTCAGACAGGCTGAATTTGGCAGGCTCTGGTAACTGCTCAGGTAGAGCTGCCTTCCCCTCTTCAGTTATACGCCAAGCACCGTTTTTGTACTTTACCCAGCCTTTGGCTTCTAACGGGTAGAAGGCGGCAGAGGGCTCGGAGTGACAAAGGACCGGATATGTGTTGACGATCTTCAACACTTCAAGAGGATCAGTGACCCCCTTTAGCAGTGGTGAACAAGGCATCAGGTGTCGTCTCCAACGCGAACCCCAAAAGGTCGCACTGTAACCTTGGTGTCCGACTCGATGAGGATCTTGTACGGCTTGGCGTCGTCGATCCCTTTGAGTGTCAGGACGACGCAACCGTTAGCTTTGGATTCCAGGGTGAAAAACTCGTCGATGGATGCCTCAAGGATTTCCCCTGATTGGCTGAACATCACTGAAATGAGGTCATCGTACTGAAGGAAGTCGCCCGGTTTTTTGAAAGTCATTCCTGATCCCGCCAGTCGACGTTCATTTCCTGAAACAACGAACGGTTGTAGTCCCCGAAAGGACCCTCGACAAGCACTTTGGGCTTGACCCACTTGCACTCCCCTTCAAAGGGCCAGGATCTCGGGGCGTCTTCGGCAGCGGCTACGACTTGACCAATGAAGGTCGTACAGATGAAGTTGATCTCACCGGGTACGAACGCGGTGTAGACCGCCTGTGGGTTGGCCACGACGAAGCCAGTCTCCTCGTAGGTCTCCCGTACCAGGGCCATGTTCAGGCTCTCGTTAGCTTCAACCTTGCCTCCAGGCATCCCCCAAGAGCCCAAGTCTTTGCCTCGGGACAACGCCAGGACAAGCCCGTCGTCGTTCATCAGCAGGAAGCACACGGCATGACGGGCCACCTTGAAGGTACTTTTGTCACTCATAATCTCACCAAATCCTTTCTATCGAAGGATTACTTGATCTTCGCAAGGTCTTCGTTGAGATACTCCTCAACGAGTCCCTGTCGGATGGCCTCACGCACACGCATGAGCCCTTTCCCAAGCAGGTTCTTCCCTGTGCCCGTCGAGCCATCACCCCAAATGTGATCATCATCCTTGCCTTGTCGAGTGTCTTCGATCAAATGCCGGTGCCCGCTGGCCAACAAAATGGCTTGGCAGTCAGGATGCTGGGTGAACTTGGCAAACAAAGCCACGTTCATCACGTGGTACGAGATTTCGTCCCATCCCTCACGCATGGTGTGGCTTCGATCCCGGCCCATGCTGGCAGCAACGCCACACTTGGGCTCCAAACGGATGGCTTCGGCCCATTCGGGGTCCGTGTCCATGAACTTTGCGCTTTGGTAGAAGTGCTCAGTGCTCGGCCAGGTCTTGCCGTCAAGATCAAGCGGGTGACGGCTGAAGTTGGAAAAGATGCCCCACGGGTCAGGCACTTTGTAGAAACGGAGAGGTTTTTGGTTCACGGGTTCCTTTGACGGGGTGGGTGGAATTTTCGCCTGCTTCAGTTGAAGACGCAGGACTTCGACGGCTTCCCACAAAGGACCGCCGCGAGTTGAGTAGACTTCGGCACCGGGGATTTCGACGACCTTGGCCAGTTCTTTCCAGGCTTCGTCAATCTCTTCCAGCAGATCATCACGCGTCGGGGTCAGGGCCTCAACAGGACTTTGGTGCTTCCCGTCGCATTCGGAGTAGACCGTCGTGTGATCGATGGACGAGCACGTTTCGACCGGAGGCGTCCCAAAAGCATTGAGTAGCGCATCTTGAGCTTCGTTCCATGCCTCTTTGAACTTCTGCTCATCACCTGGGTGCGTTCCCCCTCGGAAACTCATGCAGTTGGTCAAGAACACGAGAGCTTTGCGGCTCAACGTGATGGTGTGCATGTGGTCTGGGTCTTTGATGGGCATGGTTAGATCCGAAGTTCGATGGTGCCAGGGTTGATGGAGAGCAAAGCTTGGATGACTTCGTGAACAACCATGAGCCGGTTGGCTCCGCGTCGATGGGTGCCTACTGGGAACTGGATTTCCCCTCTGAGCACGTTCGGCAAGTGGCTGTGTTCAGCTTCCCACTGGATCTCCCAAAAAGCATGAGGCGTGTCGCCATCGAGATAGCCGGTCGTGCCTACCCCCACCGTTGCACCGAAACACTGCCATGCGGCTTGAGCCATGTCAGAAGCTGTCTGAGCGCTCACCACGTTCTCTTCGTTGACGGAGGCCAGACCAAGCATGTCTCGTTTGGCGGCGATCTGGTAGGCCACAACGCCCCCACGGACGACCTCAGATGAGCCCGGCACGGTGGTCAGCTCAGAAGCAATCATGCCCCCGGTACACGACTCCGCCGTGGCAATCGTCAGGTTCATCACTTTGAGGGTGCCAATGATGTCTTCAAGGTCTTTGTACTCAATCATGGTTGGCTCTTTTCAAACTGTCGCATTGGAAACGTCCGCCCACGACCTTCACGATGGCCTGCCATCGTGACCCTACCGTGTACCGCTTCCATTTGGTTTGGGGCCACTCGCATTCGTAGGTGTCGATGCCGTCTAGGTCTTTGAACTTGGTCTTGTACCACTGGCGCTTGGTACCGGGTCGCTCACATCCCAAATCTTCGCGTCCGTCGCAATCGTTGTACCGAAGCTTCGGCCACGTCGGTGTCTGCTTCGCTCCGCCGCTCATGGACGGCTCTGTGTGAGGCCGCCATCGGTCGATGTTGTAGGAGCACCACGCTTCGTACACGGGTTCTTGGTGTGTCCTGTCTTCGCACACTTCTCGTGTGGAGTAGGTGGGCGTGCACTCGTCGTGACAGACTTCGTAGCTGCTGAACGATCCGTTGCCGTTGTCTTGACGTTCGGTGTGACAAACAGGACGGCAGGTTTCACCGTCTTTGTACTGTTCGCTGTGACAGTCGCAGGAGTAACAGTCCGTCACCGTCTCGTGATGGTGAACCTTCTGTTGACGGCTGACTCGGTAAGCGTCATGGGGCTTGGAACTGCACCACTCAGAATCTTGCACCACTTTGAACTGCTCGATGACTTGAGCCCGTTCCCATGGGGTCGCCGTGACCTCCGCTTCGATGGTCTTTTGCCAAAAGAAGAACATCCAGATCAGACCAACGAAAAGAGCAAGACCTCCCGTGATGCCCACGTGGATCTTGTGCTCCTCCCAGAAACTCGGAGACCACTCAGGTTCATCATCGACAAACCCCTCACGAACTTTCCACAGGTTCGCTTGGTCCCGGTTGTGCTGCTCGGATTCGGCCCTTTGCCGCTCGTACTCAGAGGCCCTCAGACGCTCCCTGGCGCGATGGGCCGCAGGGGCATGGAAAGCTGCGAGGGCTTCCCTCTCGGCCGTCTCACGGGCTTCCAGGGCTTCGTCCGCGTCTCTGACGGTCTCCCCAGCTAGATTTCGGGTCGTGGGGCGTCTTGGAGCGGGCTCTGAGCCGTCCATCGGACCCCCACAGGTCACACAGTTGTTCGCTGCCGCGCTCGATGGGCCACCGCAGTAGGGGCACTCGTGGTCGGGCGTCGGGTTGTATTTGGTTGGAACCGCCTCGTTTTGGGGCGGGAAGTACCGTCGGTCTTCATTCTGGACCTGGCCGCAGTTTGGACAATGGCGGTGATCCACGCCCAGGAGCTTCGCACTACCGCACTGGTCGCAGTCCCACCACATCTGGTAGGTGCCGGTGCGGGTTCGGGTGCTCACGGGAGTTATACACGAACGATGAGAATTCTACTTTTTTGCGCTGTCGATGCACTTCTGCCGGAACTCTGGATCAGTCCAGTAACGCAAGCTACGTGCTTCTCGGGCTCGTTCTCGTACTAGATCACCGTGGCGTTCTTTGTAGCGAGCGGTTCTGTCAGCCGCTTGAGCCCGTGAACAAACCAAACAGACGTTTCGGGGGCGACGCTCCCCTTTGGCGTCTTTGTACGTCGAAAACTCGTCGATAGGTTTTGACGCGGAGCAGTGAAGGCAGCTTTTCATGGGTAAAGTGAGACGTGTTGTCTGAGTTAGTCGCCCGCCTCCCGGCGCTTGAACGGGACATCTTGGGGCTCATTGATCGGGGTCGCTCTCAAGCGGACATCGCTCGGATTCTGAGCATGTCGCAACCCTCCGTCTACTATCGCGTCAAACGAGCGAAAGAGCGGTTGCAGGTTTGGACTTTGCTCCCCAGGGTCACTCCCCACGAAGTCCGAGTTGTTATGGAACAACGTGGGGCTCGGGAAAACGACATCAAGGCCATGACCCTCTATGTCGAAACCAACAGCCAGTCGGAAACCGCTCGACGCATGGGCACAAGCCAAGGGTCGGTTCGGGAAGCGTTGATGCGTGGGTTGGTGAAGCATCTCCAAAACGACATGAGCCAAGAAGACCGTAGGGTTCGTGTCCGCCATGCGTGCAGCATCTTGGTCAACAAGCCCGGACTGTTCACCGAAGTCAACAACACCGCCATCGGGCACGTCGCCAAAAGTAAAACGACCGTTCGCAAACTCGTCATTGGTCCAAAACTATCTCATCGTCCCTTGGAGGGGATTGGGGTCGAGATTGAAGACGGCCTCTACAAAAGCCTATGCGGGACGGTTGAAGAGACGGCTCCTTTGGTGACGTTGAAGTTGGACCTCGCGTCCCAAGACATCCGACTTCAATGGCCGGCTAGCTGAGCGACGCGAGCCATTCCGTCACCGCAATGATCAACCCATCCAGGTTGGCTCGGGCACTCAGCTTCGACGTGTACCCTTCGCTGGAGGCATGGACGATGTTGCCGTTGCCCGCAGTCACGCGCCATCGCCATTCGCTCGCGTTGTCTTCGTAAAACTCAACGGGGAGTTTTGCACCTTCGGGGCGCTCGTCGGAAAGATCGTGAGCGATGCGGATGTTGTCCGCCGTGGCTAGTCGAACAAGCGACGCCAAATTGTTGGAGGCGTGTTCTTGTCGTCGGTAGCCTTCGGTAGCTGCTCCGATGATCTGGCCGTTGGTTGCGGTTACACGCCAACGGGACTCATCAGCTTCGTCTTTGTAGAACTGGACGGTGGTTGCCATCCATCACCATACCCGCTACCAGGGTCTTTCGTTTTCGTCGTGATCCAGGCTGGTCGTCAGGTTGTTCCGTTTGCAGGCCCGGATTTGCGGATCTTGGAGGGTGTTCCAGCACAAAACCTCCAACCATCGCTGCATGTTCTTCTGGCACTTTGCAGCTTCGATGGGGCTGTCGTCCGTGTAGCCCACGCACATGCCTTGAAGCTCCAAGGTGTCCGCGACCATGGGGTTCCAAACCTCATCGGGGTACTCATTGTCACGAAGGTCGTGAGCCAGTGTTTCGCATGTTCCGCCCAAGACCCAGGAGTTGTGGGTGTTCGGCGCGGCCACCGTGTCAATAGGGCGCAGGTCCAAGCCATAGTCGTACACGCAGTCGAACATGCGATCCCACGGCATCGTCCGCTCAATGCGTGCGACGACGGGTTCCTCTGGAACGGGCTGCGGGTGTTTCAGACGGGCACGGAGTTCGTTCGTGTCGTACTCCAAACGCTCCAAACGCTTGGCGACATCCGTCTTCCGCTTATCCTCTTCGGAGGCACGGGTCAGAGCGAACAGGACCGAAGCGATGGCGAAAACGATGGTGAACGCGGCTTCTTTGTATTTTACCATTGGTCTTGTCCGTAAGTTTTTGTGGCGAGGAGGGCGTCTTGAATCGGACAAAGCATATCGTGTCTTGAACCGGGCGTCGGATCGGGTTTGGACCCTTCCATCACAAAAGTGATGACGTTCCCCTCAAAGGTTGTGGGTTGTCCTGGTCCACCGTAACCACCCCCAAGATCCATACGTGAGATTTTTCCAACACTGGTCGCCGTCGACACCAAATGCCACCCGTCTTTGCGCATCGCGTTGAGCCATTGATGGGCTTCGATGTTGTCCGCTTGTCCGCCGACTTCATACTGGAACGACCTCATGCACAGGTAGCTGCGTATGTTGGTGTCGGGAGTGTTTGGGTCGCCCTCTCGGTAGCTCATCAGTTTGCTGGGCCTCGGTCACTGTCGTCTGGTTCTAAGTAGGTGAGGATCTGTTCCATCATCTCTTTCGCGTCGGACACCATGTCTTTGCGCTGGGTCCATTTCTTCAAATCGTCCAACACTCGGGCTCGGATCTGGCCCATCAAAAGCATCTCCAAATGGGGGTGCTCCTTGGGATTGAACGCTTGGTAGTGATCCACTGCCCGCAGGACTTCCAGATTGTGGATGCGGATGGGGTGACTGCTCATCTCTTCAAGGAACGAAGCCATGCTTGCGTTCCCTTCGGCCATAAGCTCATGGAACTTCTTGCTTGCCGCCTCGGCTTCTTTAGCTTCGCGTTCCATCTGGGCCTTTGTCACAAAAGGCTCCATCGCCTTGTCCATGTCGCGGCCTACTTGTGCCACGATTTTAGAACAAAGTGCGTCCCCGACTGGACCTTCCAGCAGCCGGGTCAGCACTTCTTCGATTTTCTTTTCGTCAAGATCACTCATGGAAGGTCCGCATCGAAAACCGAATCAACAGGGCGTCCTCAAGACCTACTTGGCCTTGGTCTTCTTTGTGGCGGTCTTCTTACGTCGCTTCGTTTCCGACTGTTGAAGCTGCTTACGACGACGCGCCTGCTTGGTGCGGAGCGCCTTCGCCTTCTCTTCGGACAAGCGACCACGCCGACGGCTGATCTCAGGCCACGTCTCACCCTCGCTGTACTTCAACTGGTTGATCGTGTCGCGCATCTGAAAGGCGTTCCACGCTTTGATGACCAAAGCGGTCTTGTAGTAGCTCGGACGCCGGATGTGCTTGTTGGCCCTCAACGCGAGCAATTGCTTGCGGAGCGTGTAGACCGGATCGTTTGTCTCATGCTCAAACCCGATGCCGTTCACGAGGATTGAAAAGAACTCCCGTGCTGCCTTGCGGTTGTATTGCGCAAAAAGGAAGTAGAGGCCAGCGAACAGCGACGGAGGTGAGCACACCACCTTCGCGTCTTTGGTCGTGGTCGCCCTGCAAGCTTCCAGCAACTCTTCGCTGTGTTCTTCCGCCCATTCCAGTAGAACGGCCGGAGCGATCCGCTTCTTGCCCAACGACGTGGGCGTGATGACTCCCGACTCAACCTCCAAGATGGAGGATGCCTGTCGAATAGCCGATGCCACGTTGGTGGTGTAGTTGAACCCAGCCACTTGGAGCATGTCTCCAGGCGAACGGGTGCCTCCAGTGTCAAGCACCGCGAACACGTCAGGGTGCAGATCACGTCGAACATCCATTTCGACGGTCATCCCAGACATGATGATGGCGGAGAGACGGTGTTGTCCGTCGATCAGTTCGCCGCGGTTGTTGAACTTGATTGGATCGCCTGACAGTTTCCACTGTCCCGCCATGATGGCGGCTGCGTACCGTTCCACGAGCTTCTTTCGGAGCTTGCGGTTGGTCTTCATCATGTCGAGGTAGTGCTGGGCTTTTTGTGGCCCAATCTTTTCGGTTTTCATTCCCATGTGTTTTTGTCGTTTCGTTGTAGCCGAAGGAAGAGGGCTTCAAGCCCCGGGGGAGTCCGGCCGTGTGTCCACCCTGTTGGTGAGTCTTTTACGCAAAAACGAATCCGTTTGAACTCATTGGTCAAAAAAGTCTGTCCAAGGCCCGATGTATCTTTCGTTGCTGGCGAACTTGCCCACGATTTTGGTGAACACCGGCCGAGGGATAAACCGGGCCCCCATGCTCACGAGGTGTTCGGACCCCAACTGGCAGTCAATGAACGGGAACCCCCTCTGGCTTAGCTTTTCGCAGGCTTTGACCAAAGCCACCTTGCTGCTGTCCGTCTCCGCACTGAACATCGACTCCCCGTAAAACACCTGGCCCACCGCTACGCCGTAGAAGCCCCCAACGAGCTTGCCATCCCGCCAGGTCTCGATGCTGTGTGCATGGCCTAACCGATGGAGTCTGAGCATACTTTGGACCATTCGCTCGCTGATCCAAGTGTGTTCTCGGGTGTTGGCACAGGCCCGGACGACCTCTTCAAACTGCGTGTCGGCCCGAACCGTGTACTTGCGTTGGCTCTTACGCAGGCTTCGGGTGACCTTCACATCGGCTGTGAGCAACACACACCGTGGATCGGGCGACCACCAAAGAGTTTTGCCCTTCTGCTCATGCCAAGCGAAAACCCCGTGAGCGTACTGGAACAGCAACATGAAAGGACAAAGCTCCTCCGGTGCGCTGGAAATGCGTGCGAAGTCGTTTCGCGTAGGTAACTGAGATCCTTCGGGAGTGATGACCGACATGGCAAGCCGCAACTCACCATACCGTCAGAGCAGGTCGGGCTGGTTTGCCTTCGCCCAATCGACACCTATCTGGAACGCCTCCTCCGGCGTAGGATCAGTGTCCCCAAAGAACGGATGCGTCGTTTCGAATATGTCACAAATGAGCCTCCGCTCCTCGGCTGAGCCGTAACCTGAAAGGTAGCCGATGTTTGCCGCAACACATTGCTCGGAATCCATCATGGGCTCCTTCGGCACGTTGCGTATCCGACGGTTGACGAGCATCTGTTTGTAGCGGGCGGCATCTTCCCGGTTGCCTCCTCTGGCAATGATGACCACATCATCAAGGATCTCACCCACGGTTGCTTTGTCGGGGATGCTCACGAGGTGTCGGTAGCTTGCCATCAGTAGTCTCTCTTCTTTTTACGGGAGACTAGAACTCCCTTGCCTCGGCATTGGGGGCATCTTGGGTTTATCCAGCCGCTAGAGCAGGGTTCGCATTCCGTCTCATAAAAGTCGACCCCGCGTTTGCAGTCGCAGTCGACTTCCATGTCGTAACTGTTGGTATGGGTGCCTGAGCCGTGGCATTGACCGCATTCCGGTTTCGCCTGCCCCGTGGTGGCGAACTTGAGGGGCTCCCACGTTCCGTTCTTGCGGATGAACGTAACGCCATCCTTCTGCGCCAAATAGCCTCCGATGCCGTCGATGTTTCTCAGGCCGGAGAGCTTTAGCTTTTGCTCAGCTTCGGGGAGACTCATCTGATCCATCTGCCGGATCACTTCGGTGACACATTTTTTGTGTGTGCGGTCGGCTTCACCGGCCGACGAGTACGTCCTGATGTATTCGCTACCGTCGGGCATCGGGGCCCAGGTCTCCCACCTTTTCAGGTTGATGCCGCGATAGTTCGTCATCGTGTACGCAGTCATCACCTGGACCGCATACTCGTAGTTGTCACCGTAGGGGACCGCCGTTTCATCGACGAAATGGATGATCACCCTTCGTGTCATGCGAAATCCATCCCTGTGGCCTTTGCTGCTGCCAGTTTAGCTCCCAGTTCCGTTGTGTAATACTCATCGCAGAGCCCTAGAGGGTCTCCGTCTTTAGTCATCACCCGCCAGCCGTAGTCCCCGCCTTTGCGTTGGAAAATCTCACCAACACCGTTGGAGTAGTTGCCTTGAGCGATGTCCTGCCAACGCTTTCGATGGCGAGCAGTAAGCAGTGCCACGAGTGCGTGGGCCTTCTCCTTGTCGGAGTTTTCACCGTTGATGTCCACCCAAGCTTGGTGACATCCGCTGTCCCACCCTTCAGCGAACCCTTGTTCATAGGATTTTTCGATGGTGGTCGCACAGGAGGCGTAGCCCTTGTGGAAGCTCGCTTCGTAGAACGTCTGCATGGTTTCCAACAAAGCGTCTGGAAAGTTGGACACCTTCTCCTGACCGAAGACTTCAGTCAGGAGATCAACACATGAAGGAGGGGTTTTGGCCATGCCTTACGGCTCCATCCCTTTTACGCAAAAACGAGGATCAAAGAATCCCGCGGGACCGCAGGTCGGCTTCGATGGCCTTTCGGATGTTCGGCATGTTCCGGGCGCCTTCCAAATGAGGATGCTGCCGGATGAACTCTTCGACGTAGGTGTCCACGATGAGGATCTCTTTGACGGACACGGGGATGTTGAGCAGATCGTCCGCCGTTTTGACCTTCAACGGGGGGAAGTGTCGTTCCGTGCTTTCGGACAGTTGCTTCTGGAATGCTTCAAGGGCTTCTTCGTGTGTCATGTTGTTTTCGTTTTCTTTTGGGTGCCGTGGATGTAGGGGCTCAGTTCTTTGATGGCAGCGTCGTAGCCCTTTTTGTGAGCTAGATCGAGCAAGCGTTCCTGCTCCGGTCGGTGCTCTATCATTGCATCTTCCCATCCCAGGTCGTAGGCGTCTTTCCAAGCGTCATCTCTTTTAGCTTCGCCTTCGACCTCCTCACGGAGCTTCTCTTCGGAAACGCCCAGGCGACGACCGCGTTCAAACAACTCCGTCATGGACTCCATGAGTAGCGGAGGGAACGAGTCCACTCGCTCCCTCCCGAAGAGGTCCACGAGAGCTTTGTGGGGGCCTTCCGCTTCAACGGTCATCGAAAATCCTCCTCCCAGTGGAGCTTGCCGCTGCCCTGAGCCATGCCCATGGCAACTCCTTGGGAGAACCCGTCGCGGTAGGCGACATCTTGGGCGACCTTCACTCTCTCAATATGTTTTTTCGATACGGCTTTTTCGATCTTTGCCCTCTCGTGAATGAGGGCTTCTCGGTAGCCTTTGTCGTAGGCGTCGTCGTAGATCTGACTCTGGAAGATCTTGTCGATGCGCCAGTCGTGGTCCTCCCAAGCATCTTCTTTGCCTGCGTCATAGGCTTGGTCGAGCGTGTCCCGATAACCTGTGGCGTGCTCGGCACCAAGGGTCGTGGCGGTATCGAAGAACACACGCAGAGTTTTGATGAGCACCTCAGAGAACCCTGCGACCTTTTCGGCACCGAACTGATCCAACAAATGCGTCTGGAACTTTTGGTCCGAGAGACGCCATGACTTCGGCTTCTTGATGTCGGCCTTCATGTCCCCCCAGTGGTCGGCCATGCGCCAGTCCTTTTCGCGGAGCGGTGTCTCTTGTTCCATCATGGCGTGTTCCGTTTGATTTTGAGGAAGAAACTGTTGCGGTCGTAGCCACGCTTTTCCATCTCATCGAGGAAGGTCTTGATGGGCTCGGTCAACGTGTTGTGGGTGAAGTGGCCATCGGTGGAGCGCGGAAAATGGATGATCACATCCCGCTCACGTTTGGACCATTTCACCACTACTTTGTCTTTGTACGCCATCAGTCGGCCCATCCCATCAAAGAGTTGATGTACTCGGAAACCGCGTCATCGACCCTTTTGGTGATCTCCTCCGTGAACCTCATGTACGCCAGCGCTTTTTGGGTGACGCTGGTCTCGGATTCCTCCAACGCGTTGACACGGGTCTCCAAACTGGAGTCCGTGTAATCGAACTCTTTGAGCACAACGCCTTCATCGTTTTCGATCTTGATCTTCATTTTACTCCGGTGGGAACCCGTGCTTGTTCACGAAAGCCAGGAGATCCTGGTCGTAGCCGCGGTCCCCGTGGGTTTGCTTGATCATGTCGGGAAGCACATTGTCTTCAAACTGGAACCGTCCGTCGTCACCAGGGATCAGTGCTCCCTGCAAATGGTAGTCGGGGTATTCCTTCTCGGTCTCTTCGACCCAGATCCAGCGTTTGTCGCCGTCGCGGCCAACAACAGCTTCCCAGTCGATGCACCCCACCATAAAACGGTAGGTGACGTGCTTCTTGTAGCCGCTCATAAAGCCTACACAGACCCTTTGGGAGTTCTACGCCCACTTCTCCTTGACGGGGAGCAGGTACTCGGCATCGTCACAAACCAGGGCCTCTCGGTAGCGTTCCAACGCCAAATCCGCGAGTTCTGCACACGAGAACCCAGAGATGCCAGTGATGGGCAGATGCTCGCGTGGATGATCCTGGCGGAATTTGAGTTCTTTGGCGTGTTCGGCTGCGAAGGCCGCTGCCCAGACCATCTTTTCCATGTCGTTCATCGGTTGATCTTCCTTAAAGCTGGAGTTCGAACCCGAGTTTGAGGCGGTACTTGATCTGTATGGTCCATAACCCGATTCCAAACCTGAGCCTCAACCCGAGCCGTCATCCGTTCCCGGAACGGATGACGAACCCACTTCTGAATTCGATTCCAAACACAGTTTTTAACGCTCATTGGTTGACCTCCTCAAAAACCTGGTCCCGAACCCGATCCCAAACCAAAACCCGAACCCAAACCCGATCCTCAACCCGATTAAAAACCCGAAACCCAACCCGAGTCCGAACCCGAGTCAAAACCCGATCAAAAACCCGAAACCCAACCCGAGTCCGAACCCGAGTCCAAACCCGATCCCAAACGCTCATTGGTTGACCTTCAGAAGCTCGTCGATCTCGTCGGCCAAGTCTCCCCAATGCGTGAAGGCATTGGGGTCTTTTTTGTAGAACTCGTGGCCGGAGTCTCGGGTCTCTTTGAGCCATTCTTTGAGTCGAGCGGTTTCCGTTTCAGCTTTGTTGGCACGACGCCTGAGATCGTCAATCTCACACTGTGCGTGCTCTTCGCAAAATTCAAAGTCTGCTTCAGGG
>Ga0307380_10002289_pt1 | contig 27354 bp, 23 predicted proteins | sample UN3MG_FD_202239 | JGI IMG/M metagenome (GOLD analysis project Ga0307380, IMG submission 202239) | Soil microbial communities from Risofladan, Vaasa, Finland - UN-3 | ecosystem: Environmental > Terrestrial > Soil > Coastal area > Acid sulfate soil | place: Finland: Risofladan, Vaasa | collected... | reverse complement strand
AAGGATTAAGGATTAAAGAAAACGTTTAAGTGATTTGATGAGTGCGTTCAGCATCTTGCTTGCTGATTCATATTTTGATTCGAGAATTTCATGATCTTTTTCACTTAAATATCCCAATTCCGTTGAAAGCAATAAAAAATATCGAACTTCTTCTAAAGACCCCCTTGCGTTATACAAAACTGTAAGTACTCTCTCGTAGTTTGTCGAGACTGGCCTTCAACTATGTTTACAGGTACAGAATATGCTGCACGTTTTAGTTGATTAACCAACCCATAAATTTCAGTTCCTGGAAAATTACTTGTTACCTTATAAATGTCAATCACTAATTCATGCGTCTTTTGCCAAACCTTCAATTCACGCCAATGAGTCCCCACAATAATCCCCTAATCCTTTAATCCCTAATCCTTAATTATAGTATTTCGTCAAAATATTTTATGGTTTTTTTTAGGCCTTCATTCAGTTTTACCACAGGCTGCCATTTTAGTTTTTTTCTGGCAAGGCTGATGTCTGGTCTGCGCTGCATGGGATCATCCTGCGGCAGGGGCTTAAACACAATTTTTGATTTTGAACCTGTAATTTTTATGATTTTTTGAGCCAGCTCAAGGATAGCGAATTCATCGGGATTCCCCAGGTTTACCGGTCCTGTAAAATCATCCGGCCCGCTCATCATGCGGATCATGCCTTCTATCAGATCATCCACATAACAAAAAGAGCGTGTTTGGGTTCCATCGCCAAACACCGTGATATCCCTGTTTTTCAATGCCTGAACAATAAAGTTGGAAACAACGCGACCGTCATTTGGGTGCATCCGCGGGCCATATGTGTTAAATATTCTGACAACTTTGATTTTCAGACCGTGCTGGCGATAATAGTCAAAAAAAAGGGTTTCAGCGCACCTTTTTCCTTCATCATAACAGGATCTCGGACCGATAGGATTTACCCTGCCCCAATAGGTTTCCGGCTGGGGATGAACATCCGGATCTCCGTAAACCTCGCTTGTGGATGCCTGCAGAATTTTAGCTTTAATCCGCTTGGCAAGCCCCAACATATTGATGGCGCCATGCACGCTTGTTTTTGTAGTCTGGACAGGATCAAACTGATAATGGACAGGCGATGCAGGACATGCAAGATTGTAAATTTCATCCGCCTCAATATACAGAGGGAATGTAATGTCATGGCGGATAAACTCGAAATTCGGCTTATTTAAAAGATGGAAAATATTTTTCCTTGTACCGGTAAAACAGTTGTCCACACATAACACATCAAAACCTTCGGCAACAAGACGCTCGCAAAGATGAGAGCCTAAAAAGCCGGCGCCGCCGGTGATTAATACGCGGTTGTTTTGATGATATTCCATAAGAATCCTTTTTTTCACCACGAAGAACACGAAGGACGCGAAGAACGGGATCAAATGATTTTATAATATCTTCTTTCCCTTCGTGTTCTTCGTGGTAAAATTTTCCATTATTAAAAATTTCATTAAAAGTGAGTTAACGCTGGTTTGCCGATTGAGTAAACATTGAATCCAATCTCAAAAAGTTTATTCCGGTCGACGATATTGCGGCCGTCAAAGATAAAGGCCGGTTTTATCATTGACTTGAATATTTTCTCATAGTCAAGATCCCTGTATAAATCCCATTCCGTCATTATTGCAATTGCATGGCTTCCGGAGGCTGCTTCATAAGGATCATCAATATAGCTTACGTTTTCGTCAATTCCTTTTAGATCAATTCCTGCGTTCTTTAATGCCTTTGGATCGGTAATTGCCAGATGCGCTCTTTCCTCGATCAATCTCCTTGCAATGTAAATAGCCGGACTCTCCCTTGTGTCTCCTGTATTAGCCTTGAAAGCAAAACCAAAAAGGCATATTTTCTTGCCCGCTAATGTATTAAACATGACTGTAAGCATGTTGATCACAAAACGATCCTTTTGAAAATCATTTATCCTGAGAACATGGTCCCAGTAATCGGCTACTTCGTTAAGGCCCTGATGCCGGCAAAGATAGACAAGATTCAAAATATCCTTTTTAAAGCATGATCCACCAAACCCGATGCTTGCATTCAAGAATTTATCGCCGATCCTGCTGTCAAACCCGACTGCCCTGGCCACATTGACAATATCTGCATCGGTCTTCTCACACAAAGCGGATATGGCATTTATTGATGATATTCTCTGGGCTAAAAACGCGTTGGCCACAAGTTTGGAAAGTTCACTGCTCCAGATATCAGCGGTAATTATCCGCTTTTCATCTACCCAACCGGCATATATTTCAACCAGCTCATCTCTTGCTTTTAAACCGCTTTGTGTTTGACGGGAACCGATAAGTACCCGATCCGGATATTCCAGATCCTTTATTGCAGTGCCTTCAGACAAAAATTCCGGGTTGGAAAGAACTTCAAAATGAAGGTTGTTGTTCGAAGTCAGGATTCTCTCCATGGCCAGGGCGGTTTTAACCGGAAGCGTGCTCTTTTCGACAATGATTTTTGACGATTTAGAATACTGGAGTATCTGCCTTGCAGTTTTTTCCCAATACTGCAGGTCTGCGGCCATGCCGGCCCCCACTCCAAAGGTCTTTGTGGGGGTGTTTACACTGACAAAAATGATGTCGGACTCTATTATGCCCTGCTCTATATTACTGGTGAAGAAAAGATTTGTTCCGCGTGTTTTTTTTACAATCTCATCAAGACCCGGTTCATAAACCGGCAGGTCATTTGAGTTCCATTCATCAATGCGGACAGGATTGATATCCACAACCGTGACCTTGTATTGCGGACATTTATAAGCAATCATAGCCATGGTCGGCCCGCCCACGTAGCCTGCGCCTATACAAAGGATATTTTTTTTAAATTTTTTCATTTTTTTCTCAATGTTAATAATAGTTCACCGCAGAGTCGCAGAGAACGCTGAGGTTAATTTTTTTATTGTTTTCCGTTGAGAGGACGGAAAACAAAAATAAACGCATTATCAAAATTATCATATCGAGTATATTTCATTTAGATTGAACAGCTTGCTTTTTAAATTGTCGCCTCTCACGACAATTTAAAAAAATAAACTTCTTTGCGACCTCTGCGGCTCTGCGGTGAAGAAAATGGCTTGGCCGGGTTAGATGTTAAGAATTAAGGTAACTGTCATAAGTGCCGCGGATTCCGGTTTTAAGTGAAATCTTTGGTTTCCATCCAAGAGCGGTTAGCCTGGAAACATCTAACAGTTTTTGCAAAGTGCCGTCAGGCCGGGTTTTATCAAATACTACGTCCCCCTCAAATCCAACTATATCCTTTATAAGCAATGCCAGTTCCTTTATACTAATCTCCCTGCCTGAGCCTATATTTATCAGTGCAGGAGGATTGGAGGCAAGCAGGAGCGCAAAATTTTCCTCATTTAGATCCATTATAAACACGCACGCATCAGCAACATCATCCACGTGAAGAAACTCCCTGCATGGAGTTCCGCTGCCCCAGAGGTTTGCGACGGCAGGATCGGCCATGATATCTTCCGGAATAGGACCGAAGTGAGCCTGATCCTTTTTTATTTCTTCCTGGTCGCCATTAACAGCCAGTTTGGCAAGATGAAACTTGCGGATCATGGCTGGAAGAACATGGCTGGTTTCCAAATCAAAGTTGTCGTTTGGCCCGTAAAGATTGGTGGGCATAACTGCAACATAGTTTGTGCCGTACTGACGATTATATGATTGACACATCTTGATACCGGCAATCTTGGCTACTGCATATGGTTCATTAGTGGGTTCAAGAGGGCCTGTGAGCAGAGACTCTTCTTTCATCGGCTGAGAACAGTTCCTTGGATAAATACATGAAGAGCCTAAAAATAACAGACGCTTTACCCCTGCTTTCCATGCTGCGTGAATAATATTGGTCTGAATTGCAAGGTTGGTGTATATGAACTCGGCGGGATAGGTATTGTTGGCAAGTATGCCGCCGACCTTTGCGGCAGCTAAAAACACGTATTCAGGCTTTTCCTCCTGCATAAAGGCTTCCACATCTGATTGCCGTGTTAGATCCAGCTCCGTATGACTGCGTGTAATAAGATTTAAAAAACCTTTTTCCCTAAGCTTGCGGACAAGCGCGGAACCCACAAGGCCGGTATGGCCCGCGATATATATTAAGGCATTTGGGTTCATCACATATTTGCTTCGCAACTTGAGGGGAATGGAAAACCATTTTTGTGGCAGATGGCTTCCCGCGCTGCCTCGTCAAGATCATGTTCAACCATTTCATGAATCATGTCTTTAAATGAAATCTCAGACTTCCAGCCAAGTTTTTTGCGCGCCTTTGATGGATCTCCAAGCAGTGCTTCAACCTCGGTGGGACGAAAGTAGCGTGGATCAATTGAAACCATAACCTGCCCCTTTTTCAGTTCTTGAAGCTTGCTGTATGCCTTATATTTTTCCATGCTCTGCGAAGGAACTATTTCAGCCAGGATACCTTTTTCATCAACCCCCTGCCCGATCCATGCGAGTTTAATGCCGATTTTCGCGAAAGCCATTTCACAAAACTCTCTTACGGTATGCTGCTCTCCTGTTGCAATAACAAAATCCTCTGGTTCATCCTGCTGCAACATAAGCCACTGCACTTGAACAAAATCTTTAGCGTGTCCCCAATCGCGCTTTGCGTTAAGATTCCCAAGATACAGACAATCATTAAAGCCAAGGGCTGTGCGCGCAACAGCTCTGGTTATCTTGCGTGTTACAAAGGTTTCGCCCCGTACAGGCGATTCGTGATTAAAGAGGATGCCGTTGCAGGCATAAATGCCGTAAGCCTCCCTGTAGTTCACCGTGCACCAGAAAGCATAGAGCTTGGCGCAGGCGTAAGGAGAGCGGGGATAAAAGGGTGTAAGCTCGGTTTGCGGGATTTCCTGAACCTTGCCGTAAAGTTCGGATGTGGATGCCTGGTAGAATCTGGCTTTTTTCTCAAGCCCTAACATCCGAATGGCTTCCAGAATACGCAATGCCCCAAGAGCGTCTGTGTTTGCGGTATATTCAGGAGTTTCAAAAGAAACCTGGACATGACTCTGCGCGCCCAGGTTATAGATTTCATCTGGCCGGACTTCCTGGATGATGCGAATAAGGTTACCGGCGTCGGTAAGATCGCCATAGTGAAGGACAAATCTACGGCCTTTTTCATGAGGATCCTGGTAAAGATGATCTACCCTTTGAGTATTAAAAAGAGAAGAACGCCGTTTTATTCCATGGACCTCGTATCCCTTGCTTAAAAGTAATTCCGCAAGATAAGCGCCGTCCTGACCGGTAATTCCAGTAATTAAGGCTTTTTTCATTTTAGATCTACATTCTCTATGTACGAAAGAGTTTAAATCTCACCGCAGAGCCGCAGAGAACGCTGAGATTAAGTTTTTTATTGTTTTCCGTTGAGAGGACAGAAAACAATAAGAGCTATCTGAAAAGTGGATTACTCGTCTAATTCGTTCGCTATTCTTACTATGCCATCCCGCATAAGGGCACAACGTTAGTTTTTTTCTTTCTGTCCTCTCAACAGAAAGAAAAAGCTATCTTCCCTTTGCGTCCTCTGCGGCTCTGCGGTGAATAAAAAACAGAGGACCTAATTAACTGCAATATAGTGCTTGATGGCATTAAATGTGCCTGAGCCAATCCCCTGCACCTTCCTGATATCTTCGATTTTTTCAAACAGGCCGTGCTTGTTTCTGTGTTCCACAATCTTCACAGCCAATACAGGTCCAACATTAGGGAGAATTACCATGTCTGTAAGGCTTGCCCTGTTGATGTTTACAGTGCCCTGCAACCCTTTTTCCATCACCTTTGCAATAAATTTATCGTAGTGATTTCCCAAATGCTTTTTGGCAACCTCTTCGTTTTTAAGATCAAGCCATGTCTCACGGTCAAGGGTCCCCAAAACATATATCAGTTGTTCTTCATCAATTTTGCCGTTTGAATCATGATGTGGGCAATGCCTGATTTTCTCGCCGGCTTTTGCTTCAACCACTGCAAAGCTGGAATCGGGAAGAAGACGTATCCTGAGATCTGTCCATCCCTGGCAAATGGCGGAACTTTCGCCAAATAGAAATAAAATAAAAAAACTGAACAGTAACAGGCAGTGATTTCGCTTCATAATAACTCCTGTAATTAGGGTGTTAGGTGTTAGGAACAAAAGAAGTTACAAGTGAACTAAAGTGCCTAAAGTGAGCTAAAGTTAATGAGTTGCTACGCTCCATTTTTTTATATAAAATTGACAAGATACCTCAACTTTGACAAGCTCGTAAAAAGTCCCTTTAGCCTGTCATTTCGAGTGAAACGAGAAATCTTTATTCTGCAACCTATTGAAAAGATAAGATTTCTCCCTGTGGTCGAAATGACACATTCGATGAATCCGACTTTTTACGAGTTCATCAACTTTGCTTGTAATTTTTATTATAATTTATGATTTAAAGTCAAGGTTAATAATAAGTAGAAGTTCACGGTTCACGGTTGAGCTTTGAGATGAACATCCAACATCGAACGTCGTAATGAAAAACAAACACTTCGTGGTAAAAAAAGTCTTTATTCCCTTGGTTCTGTTCCTTTTTTAAAAAGGGCTGTTGCCGTATGTGTCGAATTATCGGATGCGCGCAGGCCGGTTACAGGATCGATGCGTACCTTTATTACATCATCCGAAATATCAAAGTATTGAAAAGGACTGTCTGCAAGCGCCTGCGTCATGAATTCAATCCATATCGGAAGAGCTGCCAGGGATCCTGTTTCCAGATCTCCAAGAGTTTTATTTACATCCCTGCCCACCCACACTCCTGTTGCAATTGAGGGAGAAAAGCCGATAAAAAGAGCGTCTTTGTACTGATTTGTGGTGCCTGTTTTCCCAGCGACAGGGCGTTCGATAACACGTGCTTTCCTTCCTGTGCCCTCCTGAATAACAGTACTCAGCATATCTGTCATTATGGCTGCACCAGCACGTGACATGACCGCTCTTTTTTGAGGTTTTACCTGCCAGACAATTCGTCCATTGTCGTCATGCACTTCAGTTACGCCAAACGGCTCTATTCTTTCCCCCCTGTTCGCAAAAACAGCATAGGCAGAAGTCAAATCAACAAGAGTTGTTTCCAATGTGCCAAGAGCCAGGGACAGATCCGTGGAAAGCGGAAATTCAATGCCGAGACTGCGGCCAAAACGGGCCACTGAATTATGGCCCAGCATCTCCATGAGTCTGACCGCAGGTATGTTTTCTGAAACAGCAAGGGCTGTTCTTAAGGTTATTTCTCCCATATATTTTCCGGAAAAGTTTTCAGGAGTCCAGTCTTTTCCGTTTTTTGCTCCTTTAAAGGCTACAGGAGCATCAAGTATCATCATGTTTTGCGGAAAGCCCTGCTCAATTGCATAAGCATAAACGACAGGTTTAAACGCCGATCCGGGCTGTCTTCCGGCACTTACAGCCCTGTTAAAAGGGCTTTTAGAAAAGTCCCTGCCGCCCACCATTGCAAGAATGCCGCCGGTCCGCACATCCAGTGCTATAAGAGCCCCCTGAGGATAAGGGTCTTTTATCCCGCGGCTTTTCATCCTTGTTTCAAGAGCAATCAGCCCGTTTACAACTGCGTCTTCAGCCGCCTTCTGAAGCTTAAAAGAAAGGGTTGTATAAACTGTGAGCCCGCCTTTATAGAGTCTTGCCGAGCCAATAACCTCTTCGAGAAAACCTTTAACATACTCAACAAAGTACCCTGCCCCTGATTCTTTTTTGCTTTGTTTCTCGGCAGCAACCGGTTCTTTTAGAGCTTCGTCACAGGCTGATGCGGTAATTATCCCTGTATCCTTCATCTGTTTAAGAACGATGTTTCTGCGTTTTAATGCAAGCTCCTTATTAATTAGAGGGGAATACCTCGAAGGGGCTCTGGGCATGCCGGCTATCAATGCACATTCGGATAAACTCAGATCTTTTGCAGCCTTTCCAAAAAATATTCTTGCGGCAGATTCCACGCCGTATGCTCCGCTTCCAAAGTATACCTGGTTTAAATACATTTGAAGTATTTCATCCTTTGTATAGCGCCGCTCAAGCTGAAAGGCCAAAACAGCTTCCTTGATTTTCCGCACAAGGGTCTTTTTTGACATTAAAAAAAGTGTTTTTGCAAGCTGCTGGGTGATTGTGCTGGCCCCTTCAACAAACTCTCCTGCCAGAATATCCTTTATTGCCGCCCTCAGGATTCCTTTCAGATCAACACCGCTGTGTTTGTAAAAGCTCCTGTCTTCGGTTACAACTATGGCCTCTTTAAGGAAACATGGGATATCTTTCAGCAGCACAGGATCCCTTTTTTCGACAAAAAGTTCTGCAAGAACCTTTTTATCAGCCGAATATATACGCGTTACAGAAGGCGGTCTGTATGTTTCAAGGGCTCGTATCTGGGGAAAATCGCTGGTTATCGCTAAAATCGCTCCTGCAATACCTCCGAATACAACCCCTGCAATCAGTATAAATAAAAAGATAAAGACTTTTTTTCTGTTTTTCAGTTCCATTTTTTATTCCAATTTTTGTAACTGTTCATGGAACGTTGAAATTGGAAATTGGAAATTTGGCATTCATGCTGTGTACTATATCATATCTGATAACGCTTCCGCCAGTTTGTAGACATCCAACTCGTAAACTCATTTCATTTCTTCCTAATTTCTACTTTCCAGTTTCCAATTTCAAACCGTGAACGGTTACCAATTTTCTTATCAGATCGTTTGGAAGGCATTTGGTGGTGATGTTGATGGTTACACTGCTTCCGGGCTGAGCGTGTGATAAAGGCAGGCTGTTTTTATCGAAGATATCATCTATCTTATCTTGTTTAACCGGCCCTGTTCTGCTTAAAATTTCGATATTATCACCTTTGTAAAATTTATTCCGCACCTCAACATTCACGCTGCTGCCGCCATTGCTTTCACATACCTTGCCGAGAAACAGGCGTCCGTTTGACAGGTTAAGATTTTGATAATTCGGAGATACCTGTTCCGGATCGCCAAAATAAAAGCCTGTGCAATAGCCCCGATTATTAATGCCGGCAAGCTCTTTTATCCACTCATCTTTTACTTTGTAACCCGCTGGATCAGCATAATATGAATCGATCGCCTCCCTGTATGCCTTTACGGCAGAGGCAATGTAGTTGATCCCTTTCATCCGTCCTTCTATTTTTAAGGAGTCTATTCCTGATTCGATCATTTCAGGAATATGTTCTATCATACACAAATCTCTTGAGTTGAAGATATATGAACCACGGTCATCCTCAAATACAGGCATATATTTGCCTGGCCTTAACTCTTCAACAACCGAATATTTCCATCTGCACGGGTGGGAACAAAGCCCGCGGTTGCTGTCCCTGTCAGCCATGAAACTGCTAAGAAGACATCTTCCTGAATAGGAGATACACATGGCCCCGTGCACAAAGGCCTCAACCTCTGCCAAGTTGCGCATGGCGATCTCCTTTATCTCTTTTAAGGAGAGCTCCCTTGCCACATTTACCCTTTTCACGCCAAGATTTTGCCAGAACAAAACGGTTTTATAGTTGGTTGTGTTTGCCTGGGTGCTGAGATGCACGGGTACTTGAGGCATGATACGCCGCGCCTCAAGGAATATCCCGGGATCTGAAATTATGACAGCATCAGGACCGATTGCACCGATTTTATGAAGATAATCGCTAATTGCCTGCTGTTCGTAATTTCTGGAGTATATGTTGCATGCCACATATATTTTAACATTTCTGCTGTGCGCAATCTTCACGGCTTTTTGAATTTCATCAAAGGTAAAATTCCCAGACTTGTTCCTGAGACTGAAATCCTTGCCCGCAAGATAGACAGCATCGGCTCCATAATGCATCGCAATTTCAAACTTTTCAAAATTGCCTGCCGGCGCAAGAAGCTCGACCTTGTTTTTTTTTGTCTTTTTTGTCATTTTTACTGTTTTGAGTGCCTAAAGTTAAGGAATGCGCCTCCGGCGCTGCTAATTTTAATTTTTAAATCAATCACGTTTCTTCTCAAGGCGTACGCCGCAAAACACGAAAAAATTTAATATCACCGCAGAGCCGCAGAGGACGCTGAGGTTAAAGATTTTTTTGTTTTCCGTTGAGAGGACGGAAAACAAAAAGAAACGCATTATTAAAATTATCATATCAAGAATATATTGTATTTAGACAGCTTGGTTTTTAAATTGTCGCCTCTCACGACAATTTAAAAAAATAAACTTCTTTGCGTTCTCTGCGGCTCTGCGGTGAATAAACGATCAATGGTAAGTTTCAGGCTCTCCTGCCATGGTTTGGCTTTGATTCCAAAGCTCTTTTCTATCAGGAAGCAGTCAAGGGCAGAGAAAAGAGGTCTTTTTGCCGAAGTCGGATAGTCAATGGTTTTGATGGGTTCTATTTTTTCTATTTTCATTGCATCATGCCTGCAGGCAATTTCAAATATTCTTTTCGCAAACTCATGCCATGTTGTTATACCCTGCCCGCAATAATGGTAAGTTCCCCAAATAATTTTTGGGACGCTTATTATCAGACCGGCAATTGTCAAAACAGTTGCCGCCAGATCCGCGGCGCTGGTTGGACAGCCGTATTGATCACTCACAACCTTTATGGCCTTTTTTTCCCTGCCGAGCCTCAGCATGGTTTTTACAAAATTATTCCCATGCACACCGTACAGCCATGAGGTGCGCAAAATAATATGCTCCTTTGTTTGGAGACGAACCATTTTTTCCCCCTGTTCCTTACTTTTGCCATAGACACCAAGGGGAGAGACCTGGTCCGTCTCAATATAAGGGCTCTTTTTTTGACCGTCAAAGACATAATCGGTAGATATATGAATAAACGGCAGCTTTGCATTTGCGCAAGCTACGGCAAGATTTTCAGGCCCGTCCCTGTTTACCGCAAAAGCGAGATCCGCTTCAGATTCCGCCTTGTCAACATTCGTGTAAGCAGCGGCATTAACTATAAGAGCCGGCTGATAAGCGGACAAAGCATTTTCCACCTGTATTATGTTTGTTATATCTACCTGGGGAAGATCAAGGCCGATTATCTCAAAACCAAAGAGTCGGCCCTGTCTTTGAAGCTCCCATCCAAGTTGCCCCTCTGATCCAATTACTAAAATTTTAATATTTTTCTCCTTCATATCTCACCGCCAAATGCTAAGTTTTATTTTTTTAAAAGTTGACAGAATTAGTTTTATTTTTTTATAGTCAAAAAATGATGGCCTCGTAAAAAGTCCCTTTAGCCTGTCATTTCGAGTGAAACGAGAAATCTTTATTCTGCAACCTATTGAAAAGATAAGATTTCTCCCTGTGGTCGAAATGACACATTCGATGAATCCGACTTTTTACGAGCTTGTCAAAATTGATCAACTCTTAAAAAGTCAAATTTAAAAAGATAACATTTTTATCAGATTTTTTTTGATAATGTCAACCTGGATGCTAATTATTACAGTTAAATCATCATGGCGGTTAATTAAAAATGAATACAAATATATTAATAGTAGACGACGACACAGCTATTAGAGAAGTTCTACATGATTTCATAGAATTGTCAGGGTTCAATGTTTTCACTGCTTCCAGCGGCGAGGAAGCTCTTGAATTATTGAAAACAACTGATATTTCCATTGTAATAACCGATATAATAATGCAGGGAATAGACGGTTTCAAGCTTACAGAGTTAATAAATGAAACCTATGATACAGATGTCATCATGATGACCGGTTATGGCGATAAATACTCTTATGAAGAGGTAATCACCAAAGGCGCAAGCGATATTGTTTTTAAACCAATGCGCCTTGAGGAGCTGCTGCTGAGGTTAAAAAGAGTATTTAAAGAAAGACAGCTCAGAAAAGAACGCAAAATAATGCTGAAAAAGCTTGAAGAGCTTGCAATAACCGACGAACTGACACAACTTTATAATTCAAGGCACTTTTACAAACAATTGGACTCAGAGATCTACAGGCGCGGGCGTTACAAGCATCCACTTTCACTTTTATTTTTAGATATTGATTATTTTAAAAAATACAATGATGCTTACGGGCACCTTCAAGGTGACAAGGTTCTGATTAGACTCGGTCAGATAATCAAATCTTGTCTTAGAATTATGGACTCCGCTTATAGATATGGTGGAGAAGAATTTACTGTTATCCTCCCGGAAACAAAATGCGAAGAAGCGCTTATTGTCGCAACAAGAATAAAAGATTTAATGGGAACTGAAAAATTTATACCAGTATCCGGCAATATAGTTAACGTAACTGTAAGTATAGGTATAACAGAATATTGCCCTGATGAAAGAATTTCAAGCTTTGTTCAAAGAGCGGATAAAGCAATGTATATTGCCAAACAAAAAGGTAGAAACCAGGTCGCTTAGCTTAATTGCGAATTTAGGAATTTAGGAATTAAAATCAATAGAATCCCTCAATCCCTCAATCCCTTAATCACCGAATCCCTTACTCAATACGCATACTCAAGTCCACGCTTCTTGCCGAGTGCGTAAGGGCTCCAACAGAGATAATATCCACACCAATATCTGCCAGATGATTAAGGCTTTCTATCGTTATCCGACCGGAAACTTCGACCAAAGCTCTTCCGTCAATATGTTTAATTGATTGTTTCATCCTGCCTATATCCATGTTGTCTAACATGATAACATCGGCGCCTGCCGCTACAGCTTCCCTTACTTCATCCAGACTGGAAACCTCGACCTCTATTTTAATAAGATGAGAGACATTGTTTCTTATGTGCTTAACAGCCTTTGTTATACCGCCGCAAGCGGCTATGTGATTATCCTTAATCAAAACACCGTCATAAAGTCCCATTCTGTGATTACAGGCTCCGCCTACACGAACAGCATATTTTTCTAAAACTCGCAATCCCGGAGTTGTTTTACGTGTATCAACAAGGCGAACCTTTTTGTTTTCAAGTCTATCCACATATGAACGTACATGTGTGGCAATTCCGGAAAGGTGCTGCAAAAAATTTAAAGCGGTTCGTTCACCGACCAGAAGACTTCGAAGTTTTCCCTCAACCTTTAGAATAATTCCGCCATCCATAACAGTATCGCCATCTTTGCACTCGGGCCTGAAAATAATTTGCTGGTCAAGCTGTTCAAAAACCCGGCGAGCAATATCAAGCCCGGCAATTACAGCCTTTTCCTTGGCAATAATTACACCATGGCCTCCTGCATCATGGGCAACAAGATTATCCGTAGTAATATCCCCTGACCCGACATCCTCTTTCAGAGCTGTTTCAATCAAACCTTGTATTGAATACATCCAGACCTCTTAGCGTTCACGGTTAAGTATAATTTTTTAGTTTTTAATTTTTAATTTTGAATGAATGAAAAATCCATAACGACTTGGAAATACTGGATTCCGTGTCAAGCACGAAATGACAATTTTGTACGGTTTACGGCTTAGGGTTCTTAGTAAAATGCGAATATCGAATATCGAACAAGGAATGTCGAATGATGAAGTATTAAAACACTTCGACATTCTGCGGTTATGCGGTTCCTTGTTCTGCGGTTCTGCGGTCCCCCCCCCTCTTTCCCCTATCCTCTTTCCTATTTACTTAGCGCCTTTGCGCCTTTGCGTGAGCAATCCTCAATCCCTCAATCCCTCAATCTTCTCTATATTTGCCTTTAGTTTCCCTTGTTTTTCAAAAAGGATTCTCTGCTTTTCTTTAACCTTTTCAACTACATCACCGGGCGCTTTGTTAATGAACTTTTCATTGTTTAATTTCCTGGATACAGCCGTCAGTTCATTCGTCAACTTGCTTATCTCATTCTCAAGCCGCTTGATTTCTTTGGTAAAATCAATCATACCCTCAAGTAAAACATAAATAGTGGCGGTCTCGACGACCGCTGTTGCCGCCTTCTTCGGCTTTTCACCCGGCAACTCGACTAAAAGGGTTTTTAACCCGGAAAGATTTATTATAATGTCTCTATGCTGATTAAGCGCTTCCTGTGTTTTTTCATCCTGTGATTGAACTGAAACATCAAGCAGTAATGACGGGGCAATATTCATCTCGCCCCTGATATTTCTAATTCCTGTTATTATTCCGGCTATAAGTTCCATTTTTGATTCAGCATCATTATCACGTCGATAATTAGCGGCATCCGGTCTGTCTAAAGGAAATGAGGCTTTCATTATAGAACCCTGCGTTCCAGGAAGTTTATGCCAGATCTCCTCGGTTACAAATGGTATAAATGGATGAAGCAGTATAAGTGCGTCATGCAAAACAAACCAGAGCACATTCATCGTTGCCTGACGTCTGTCCTCCCCTTGTTTTCCATATAATGAGGGCTTTATCGCCTCCAGATACCAGTCGCAGAACTCATGCCACACAAACCTGTAAAGAGCGCCTGCCGCATCATTAAACCTGTAGGTGTCAATAGCTTCGGCAACATTTACTGTAACAAAATTAAGCCTGGATAAAATCCACCTGTCGGGAAGAGAAAGGTTGCCAGCTGAAGACTGAAGGCTGAAAGGTTTTGAATTTTCTTCGGTTATATGCATAAAAGCAAACCGTGCAGCATTCCAGAGCTTATTTATAAAATGACGGTATCCTTCAACTCTGTCTTCGGACATTTTAATATCCCGTCCCTGTGCAGCAAAAGCCGCCAAAGTAAAGCGGAATGCATCGGTTCCATATTTATCGATCACGCTCAGGGGATCAATAACATTCCCCTTTGACTTACTCATCTTTTTGCCCTCAACATCACGTACAAGAGCATGCACATACACATCTTTGAACGGCACATCACCCATAAAATGGATACCCATCATCATCATTCTGGCAATCCAGAAAAAAAGTATATCAAAGCCGGTAACAAGAGCAGATGTTGGATAAAACTTTTTCAACAAAGGTGTTTTTTCCGGCCATCCCATTGTGGAAAACGGCCACAGCGCAGAACTAAACCAGGTGTCCAGCACATCTGTTTCCTGAATAAGCCTTGTTCCTTTGCAGGCCGGACAGGATTCAGGGGTATCAAGAGCAACAATAAGCTCCCTGCAATCTTCGCATGTCCATGCGGGAATCTGATGCCCCCACCATATCTGCCGTGATATACACCAGTCCCTGATGTTATTCATCCACTCGAAATATGTTTTTGTCCATATTTCAGGGATAATTTTTGTATCCCCCTTTTTAACCGCTTCTATTGCTTTTTCCGCAAGCGGCCCGGTCTTTACAAACCACTGTAACGACAGATTAGGTTCAACAACGGTCTTGCATCTGTAACAATGACCAACGCTGTGATTATATGGCTCAACTTTTTTCAACAGCCCTGTCTTTTCAAGCTCTTTTATTACAGCATCTCTGCATTTAAACCTGTCAAGACCTTCAAATTTACCGGCCGCAGACGTCATTAACCCGTCATCACCAATAACTTTGATAATCGGAAGGTTGTGGCGTTTTCCTATTTCAAAGTCGTTTGGATCATGAGCCGGAGTAACCTTAAGACCGCCTGTACCGAATGTCATATCAACATACCCGTCCCTGATTATGGGTATCGGCTTGTTCACAAGCGGAAGAATCACCATGTCAGACTCAATACCCTGATATCGCTTATCATCAGGATTAACGGCCAGCGCTGTATCGCCTAATATGGTTTCAGGCCTGGTGGTCGCAATAACTATTCCGCCGTGTCCTTCTTCAAAAGGATAGAGGATATAATAAAGATGGCCGTTGTGATCATCATGCTCCACTTCAATTTCGGCAAGCGCCGTCTGGCAACGCGGACACCAGTTGGTAATATAGTTTCCTCTATAAATAAGGCCTTCATTGTAAAGCTGCACAAAAACCTTGCGCACTGCCAGCGACAATCCTTCATCCATTGTAAAGCGTTCACGCTTCCAGTCACATGAAGCACCAAGACGCTTGAGCTGATTTATAATTGCACTGCCATACTCGCTGCGCCATTCCCATACTGCCTCAATAAATTTCTTTCTGCCAAGCTTGTGGCGATCAAGCCCCTCGTTTGCAAGCTTTTTTTCAACAACATTCTGTGTTGCAATCCCTGCATGGTCGGTTCCAGGCATCCATAGAACATTATCCCCCCGTATTCTCCTGAAACGGCAAAGAATGTCCTGCAGGGTAATATTTAGAGCGTGGCCCATGTGAAGAACCCCTGTAACATTAGGAGGGGGAATTACAATTGAATAGCTTTTTTGCTCGTCTTCCTCAATAGCGGCAAAGAGTTGCTCTTTTTCCCAAAAATCGTACCAGTATTTTTCCACGTCATGTGGCTTATACCCCTTGTCGAGCAAATCAGAACTCATATTACAGTCTTCCTTAGTCAAATTACCACGCCCAGAGGAGGTGGCTTGTTTATATTGGTCCTCAAAGGCACTCTGACGGGCTGTTAAGTGCCTAAAATGCATAAAGTGAGCTAAAGTGCCTAAAGTTGTGGTACGCCTTTGGCGTGTTGTTTGATAACCAAAAACCACAAGGATTTGCAATCACTCCCTTGCCGGTGCATTGAGACCTTTGCAAAACGCCCCCTTTTGCCCAAATTAGCGCTGATGCTTCACTGCGTGTCTGCGTCAGGCTCAAATTTTAAGCCTCGAAACACTCAATGTATTCCTACGTTTACACGAAGTGAAGCATCAGCGCTCATATTTTCGCCTTTCTTGAACTTGAACAAAATTGAGCATTTTTCAAAGGTCTCGCATTGAGGGCATAGAGAAACCCACCTGCCGGCAGGCAGTTATAAAATGGCAGGATTCCATAACTTTAGGCATTTTAGTGCACTTTAGGCACTCTTAAATAATTACTGTACTCGCAGTTTTTCTTTTATGCTTTTTATTTCCCTTGAAACCGCCGTTTCAATCATTTCGGCAAGCATCTTCTCAATCTTTTCAGAAAACATTTTTTCAACAACTCGCTCTAAAGTCTCCTCAAGACGCTCATGAGACAACGAAACCTCTTCATGTGTATCTTCTAAGGCATCGATTTCCGGCTCTAAATCCATTCCCAGCGAATCAGCAAATCTATCAGCCACATTCTGATCACCGCTTATTTCCTTATCAAGAGCATCATCAACGCCGATACTGGTTGCAAGGTCGTCGTCTATAACCTCATCCGTAAGCTCTATAATCTCTTCCTCTTCCAGCAGCTGTGCCATTTCTACACCCTGATTGGGACTATTTTCATCATTCATATCATATCCCCCCCCCCTCGCAATAAAAAATTATTGTATATCATTGCGAAATATTTAACAATTCTTTATTTTTTCAATTATCATACAGCATATAGCATGTCAAGGTTAAGTCATTAAAAAAACAAAATTTCATGCCAAGATATTTGCTTTTCTTTAAAAAAACATTTACACTAAGTTAAGCGATTAGCTGTTAGCAATTAGCCGTTAGCTCTTATGAAATATGTATTTGTACCTAAGATAAGCTCTTAGCTATTAGCTAAAGGCTAAGAGCTAAAAGCTCAATTGATTTAATAACATCTTGATATAGTTCGACTAATAGCTAAAAGCTAATGGCTAATCGCTCATTTTAGGTTACATAAAATTGGTCGAGTGGTCAAGTGGTTGTAGGAATTACAAGACGTAGAACTATGAGACGCTTTTTTATCAAACAATCAGAGGCAACCGGACCCATATCTGTTGTCAGTGGCACTGATGCAAAACATATTAAAAAGGTTCTGCGGCTAAAGCCAGGAGATATAATAACCCTTTTTGACGGCGCTGGCAATGAATATGAAGCCAGGATCACATCTTTATCTGCAGGCAGCGTTAACGTATCGATAATCAAAACTTTTCCATCAACAACCGAATCGCCTGTTCAAATTATTGTAGCCCAGGCTTTTTTAAAACAAAGGAAAATGGACAACCTTGTCAGGCAGCTTACTGAACTTGGAATAACAAAATGGGTGCCCTTTATCTCTAAGCGTTCTATTCCCAGGCCCGATAATAAACGGCTTGTTGATCGCAAAAACCGATGGAAAGAAATTTCAAAGGAAGCCCTCAAGCAGTGCAATCGAGGTCGTATAATGGAAATCGGACTGACAGTATCCTTTGAAGATATATTGAATATCAGCGGTCAGAGCATACTGAAAATCGCTTTCTGGGAAAATGAGTCAAAACCGATTAATTTAGCATTGCCACAACCTGACAGGCATTTTAATAATATATTTATCATGATCGGACCGGAAGGCGGGTTTACATCACAAGAAATTGAAAAAGCAAAAGCCTGTGGATTTATTACCGCCACACTTGGCCCCCGTATTTTAAGGGCCGAAACAGCTACAATTGCAGCATCTGTTTTAATTCAGTATCTTTTTGGAGATATTGGAATAAAAAATTCTTGACAAAAATCTCAGCTTCCCTAATATTAAATTTTTTTGGTTCTTCTCCAAATTAGTTGTAGTTAATTAAGGCAAAACAAGCAGGTTGTCTCCAATTGAGCAGGTGTGATCCCAGAGGGTACAAGGGGTCAAGGGGTCAGGGGTTCGAGTGGAATGCTAAAGAATTACAAAGAATTGAAAGTCTGGCAAAAGTCATATGAACTTTGTTTAGAAATATATAGAATAACAGCAAAATTTCCAAAGGAAGAAAGATACGGTCTAACTTCACAGATAAGAAGATCTGTTGTGTCTATTCCTTCGAATATAGCAGAAGGATATGGAAGAAAGACAACCAGGGATTATATCAGGATGCTTTACATATCTTATGGTTCTGTTTGCGAACTGGAAACGCAAATATTATTAGCAGGGGATTTAGATTTAATTGAAAAAGGTGTATTAGGTACACTCAAAAAAGACATAGCAGAAAGCGAAAGAATGTTAAAGGCACTGATAAAGTCTTTAGAAAACAAACCCTTGAATCCTTGACCCCTTGAATCCTTGGACCCTCTTCTCCAACTAAATTGGAGAAGAACCATTTTTTTAAAGATTCTTGATCTTTTATTTTTAAGCCGAGGTAGCTCAGTCGGTAGAGCAGCGGACTGAAAATCCGCGTGTCGGCAGTTCAATTCTGTCCCTCGGCACTCAAAATTAAAAAGGAAGTTAAGCAGAGGCCTTAACTTCCTTTTTTTATCACTTCATCAAACCTTAAAGTAATTATACAGCCACAGATCTACGCTGATCATCACTGATATTTTTTCTTATATTGTAATAGTTCAGCCATAAAGTTATAATGTTGCCAAGATATATAATATAATTCTTAATGTTCTGCGATTTCTTTCTTTGTATTTAAACCTATCTGCGTTCATCTGTGTGAATCTGTGGCTGAACAGTTACACCTTAAACGGTTTAATCATAAAAAATATGTTCTTGAAAATTCTTATACTTTTTGGACTTTCTGTTTTTGCATATTTACTTGGATCCATCCCGTTCGGTCTTATTTTAACTAAAAGATTTGCCTCTATAGACATCAGACAAAAAGGAAGCAAAAATATAGGGGCTGCAAATGTCAGACGGGTTGCAGGGACAATGCCGGCAGCCTTCACCCTTGCGGGCGATCTGTTAAAGGGGGCTCTTCCGGTATGTCTTGTTATATATGCTATGGCAGGCGCTGATAAATTAACTGGTGAAATCTATCTGTCCATTGTTGCTCTTTCCGCTTTTTTAGGCCACCTTTATCCTGTTTATATGAAATTTAAAGGAGGTGGAAAAGGGGTAGCAACCGCGGCCGGTTGCTTTATAATAATTTCACCAATAGCATGTTTCGTCGCCATGTTAACATTTATCCTGTTTATATTCCTGTCCAGGCGTGTGTCTGCAGGATCCCTTTCGGGCGCGGTCGTGCTGCCTGTTGCTGTCTGGCTGACAAGCCATTCCATCCCCTTAACAGCATGCGCCATTATAACCGCAATATTTATCTTTTTCCGCCACAAGGACAATATTAAACGGCTTCTGTACGGCACGGAACCGCTTATATGAGAGAAAGATTCATGATCTTTTATTTTGAACCGCAGAACCGCAGAACAAGGAACCGCAGAATATCGAAGTAAAGGATATTGATTTATTTCTTTTAAAAAACTTCTGTTGTTCGACATTCCTTGTTCGATATTCGATATTCGTATTTTACTAAATTACTTGCTTTATCAAATCCCTCAATCCCTTCCTGACAGCCTAATAGCCTTCAGCCTAATAAGCTACTGTATGACCATAAAAAGGTAATCACTCCCGCAAGGATAAAGTGGGTTTCGACTAGAAATTCAAGCCTGATGCCTGGCAGCATATAACCTTTTTCATAAGCTGAAAAAACTAACAACATGGAAATCGGGCACATGACAAGAATAAAGCCAAGGCTGGAAATAATATGAAATGCGCTTGATAAGACTAAAACAGCTATAATAATTATCAGCATGCCCTTTAAAAGGCGCAACGAACCCTTTTCCCCCAGCAGAATCGGGATTGTCTCCTTGCCCACGATTCTGTCTCCCTGCATGTCAAGAATATCGAAAAATGCGGTTCTTGCAAATACAATAGATGTTGACCATATAAATACCAATACTGAACCTGCATCTATTCCCCCGGATACAGATAAAAACGGAAACAGGGATGTAACGATCCCCCATGCCAAAGCAATAAGAATGGTCTTTGAACCCGGGATATCCCTTATTCTTCTGTACCTCACACCAGTAAAACAATCAGGTATTAGCCTTAAATTATAAGAAAGTCCCATTATACTCATTACAAGAAGGAATAAAAAAGGCATCAATCCCATTGTATAGGCTGCAATCAGTCCCGCACCGCCGGCAACCAAAGACAAAATCGCAAGAAACAGCTTGTTTTTACTATAAAAAGATGCTCTGACCGGATCATTGTAAAGGTCTGCCTTGTTTCCCGTCAGGTTGTTTAATATATGCATCGATTGAATATACAATATCGATATAAAAACATGCTGGAAAAATATCCCAATCCCCTGAAGTTGGGCGCAGGCATAGCATAAACACCCTGCCCCAAGGGACACATAGATATTTGTCAAAAGAAGCAAACGCTGAATGGAAAAAAGGATCCTGCGCCAGACCTTCTCCTTTTTAAGCGACAGCCCCTCGAGAGCTCTGTAAACCCTTTTGATGATCCAGTTAGGCGTGGAAGCACCGGATGTTATGCCTATACATCGGGCTGAAGCCAGGCTCTTCAGATCAAGTTCCGTTTCTGCTTCGATATGATATGCAGGTTTACCAGACCGATTTGCAATCTCGGCAAGCCTTTTCGTGTTTCCACTGCTACGACCCCCAACCACTATTATCGCATCTACAGATTTTGCCATATTGTTAACTTCAACCTGCCGCTTTGAAGTTGAATCACAGATTGTATCAAAAATCTTATAAACCGGAAATTTACTGCCCGCCCATGTTTTAATCTCTTCAAAAAGAATAACATCCTGAGTTGTCTGAGCCACGAGTATAGCCTTGTCAAATGCCGGCAGAGAATCAAGTTGTTTAATGCTGTTGGCGACATATCCGTTTCCCATGGCATAACCGAGCAAACCGATAACCTCGGGATGATCCTGGTCTCCGATAATTATTGATGAATAGCCAAGCTTTGCGTGTTTATGAATTATGTTCTGTACTTTAATAACACGAGGGCATGTGGCATCAACGACATTAAAACCTGCTTTTTCAAGGCTCTCTTTTGTTTGAGGTGGGACTCCATGAGCCCTTATAATAACAGTGCCTGTTCCATGCTCTGGAATATGATCTAATACAGATATTCCTTTTCCCTTTAAAAGGCTCAGGACATGGGGGTTATGGATAAGAGGACCATAAGTGCAAATAGGTTCTTTATGTTTGCCGGGAGCATTCAGAGCTATTTCAACCGCTCTGCGAACGCCCATACAGAAGCCTGCGGTCTTAGCGATTAATATTTTCATTTATTCTTTCAGAAAAATCTTATGATCTACAAGGGCGAGCGAATGTATGCGGGCGTTCAAGAATTTCTGTTCTCCGAATATGCTGGTTAATTTGAGGCCATCATCCTCGGGTTCGACTGTATCAACAGCCTCCATAATCATCTCTTCCTCTTCTCCTTTAATCATATAAACATTTGCTTCACACATGGCATTTATTCCTTAATTATCCAAAAAGTGTTTTAAATTTTTCTCTATAAGCGTATCAATAAGATGCGGTAGCGGGACAGAAGATATTCCCACAATTTCAATGTTTTCCCGGGAAAGAGGGATAAGCATTTTTTTTGCCGGGCTGCTTGCCACTGCCTCGGCAATCCCTGGCGTAACCTCCCCCATCATGGCATGAGCAATAATTATACCTATAGGACAAATAATAATATCTGCCTGTTTTACTGTCTGAACAATGGCGTTTTCTCCGGAAGCGCCTCGATTTGCTTTTGCCTTCAGCATCTGAGCCGTTGCAATTGCATTTGTTCCTAATGCGACAATTTCAACAGTCTCTTCAAGCAAATCCTTGAGCCTTTTAATGACAGCGCTTCCTATGCCGCCACCCTGTCCGTCAATTACACATATCTGTTTCATATTAACTCTTGCATCCGTTCACGGTTGTCGGTTCACGGTTGTCGGTTCACGGTTGTCGGTTCACGGTTCAGAGGTATTGCTTTAACTTAACACTTAACACCTAACACCTAACACCTGACACTTTATGATTAAAGTTTGTTTGTTTTGACTTTGCTTCGCCGCTTTTTTTTTGACAAACGTTTGCTGGGTCCCTTCTTTTTGGTTGTCGGAACCCAGCCTTCTTTATCTTCCATGCCGAATCCATTGGTGTCAATGGACGCAGCCATTGCCATCTTTTCTTCAAACTCCGGCGAGCTTATAGTAGCAGCTCCCTGAGATTCAGCATAATTTACAATATCCAGATCAGAGCTGACAATTAAAGCCTTTTCTCTTTCCCCGGCCGCCATGTTCTTAATCACGGTATCGGCCAACTCTCCGTTACGGGAAAATAGTATTTTGACTCCATTTAGTTTTTCTCCGCGCCGTGAAAAGGAAGGAGCATTTGTTCCATCAAAAACTACCGTTATTTTGTGTTGTTTTACTTTTCTGTATTTAGCAAGAGTCTCAAGCAAAGCCTCTCTGCCTGACTGTATATCCCTGCTGTCAACAACGCTTAGCCTGTCTGACTGTCGAATAAGATTATAGCCATCTATAATAATATGAATAGACATATTTATACCTAGGTTGAGCGGTTCACGGTTCACGGTTCACGGTTTTTTTTGATCAACCGTTAACTGTAAACGGTTAACTGTGAACGGTTGCAAAAAGACCGATCAGGCGGTTGAGATCATCATTTGTGTAAAAATCGATTACAACCTTTCCCTTTTGCCCGCGTTTTTTGATCTGTACCTTGGTGCCTAAACAACGCGAAAAATCCTCTGCAAGATCTTTAAGATATATTTCTTCCGAACCCGGCTTAGACTTTTTTGGGTTTTTCTTTTCTGATTTTAATTGTTTTACCAGGGCTTCGGTTTCCCTGACCGACAACCCCTTTGAAACAACGGCCCGCCATGCAGCCCTTTGCTGTGCCGATGTTTCGGCGCCAAGCAAAGCTCTTGCATGTCCCATGGCCAAACTATTATCCATTATGCTGGATTTTATTTCTTCAGGTAACTGCCTTAGCCTCAAAAAATTAGCTATAGTCGGCCTGCTTTTCCCTACACGCAGCGCAACCTGATCCTGCGTAAAATTGAATTCGGCAATAAGACGATGATATGCTTCGGCCTCTTCCATAGCATTTAAGTCCTCACGCTGAATATTTTCAACAATGGAAATCTCCAGCATATTTTCATCTGAGATATCCTTTATAACAACCGGCACCTTATCAAGCCCTGCCATTTTAGCGGCACGGAGGCGTCTTTCACCGGCTATAAGCTCATAACCGGCTGCGTCCTTTCTGGCCAAAAGAGGCTGAATCATTCCCTGCTCTTTGATTGAGCGGCTCAATTCATCCAGCTCATCCTTGGAAAACTGCAGGCGTGGCTGATAACGGTTTGAACGGATCAGTCCGATATCACACAAAAAATACTCTTTTGAACTATTCTCAACAATATCAATATCAGGCAGAAGGGAGTCAAGGCCTCTTCCCAGAGCCAGTTTCCCGCGCTTTTTCGGAGTCAAGCCGGTCTCTTTTTTTATTTTTGTCTCTTGCATTGCGCTCCCATTATCTCCTTTGCCAGATTAAAGTAGTTTTGCGCCCCTGTTGAAACAGCATCATAAAGCAATATAGGTTTCCCAAAGCTTGGGGCCTCTCCCAAACGCACGTTTCTGTAAATAATAGTTTTAAGTACCAGATTCTTAAAATATTTTTTCGCCTCTTCGGCAACCTGCTGTGAAAGATTGGTTCTCTTGTCAAACATGGTTAAAAGAATGCCGGCAATTTTAAGGTTTGGATTAAAGCTGTGCTTGACGCGCCGGACTGTTTGTAAAAGCTGCCCAAGCCCTTCCAATGCATAAAACTCGCACTGAAGTGGAATCAGCATGTAGTCGGCAGCCGTCAAAGCATTAACTGTAAGAAGGCTTAAAGAGGGCGGGCTGTCTATAATGATATATTCAAACGAATCAACAAGCTGAGCAAGAAGATTCTTTAAAGCAGTTTCACGATTTGGCTCAGACATCATTTCGACTTCAAACCCTATAAGCTCTACGCGTGAAGGAATAACCTTTAAGGAATCTATTTCGCTGTCTACGACAAGACTCTTTGCGGTGGCTTTGCCGATCAAGCCATGATACAAGGTTTTATCAATAGAGTTTTTATCCAGCCCGATTCCTGTTGTAGCATTACCCTGCGGATCACAATCAACCAAAAGGGTCCTCTTTTCCGAAACAGCCAGAGCTGCCGATAGATTGATTGCCGTGGTAGTTTTGCCCACGCCGCCTTTTTGATTGGCTATACATATAATATGTGACATAATAATAAATAAATAACATAAAACTTGATGTTTGGAAAGAATATAGAAATAAAAGTCTCGTAAAAAATCAAAAAACCACTTTTTGTAAAAACCACCAAAATCAAACCATGAAACTTATTACAAGAAAATACATTTTTATCGTATTGATTATCTGCATGCTTGTTCCGGGCCGGGCTTTCAGCATCACGGTTAAGGAGGAAGAGGAGCTGTCACGTGAATTCATGAAATATGTCTTAGAACATGTTGAACTTATAGAAGATCCACTCATTGTGAACTATGTAAATAATGTAGGCAAAAGGATTATCTCCGCCATTCCTCCACAGCCCTTTACATATCACTTTTATATAATAAAGGATAATGTTTATAATGCCTTTGCCAGTCCTGCAGGCCACATTTTTATTAACAGCGGTTTATTTGAAGCAATGGATAACGAAGAGGAGTTAGCCGGTATATTAGGCCATGAAATTGCTCATGTTGCATGCCGGCACATTTCCCAGAAAATAGAAAGATCAAAAAAAATCGGATTGGCTACTCTTGCAGGTATTGCCGCCGGAATATTTCTCGGAACCGGTGGCGCAGCAACAGCGGCAAGCGCCGTAACCGTCGGTTCAATGGCGGCCGGCCAATCTATTGCGCTTGCTTACAGCCGCGAAGATGAGATGCAGGCTGATCAGTTGGGACTCGAGTATCTCACAAAGGCAAAATACAGCAGCCTGGGTCTGTTATCAGCTCTAAAAAAAATCCGAAGCAGGCAGTGGTTTAGTTCTGATCAGGTCCCTACCTATCTCACCACACATCCGGCGATTGAGAATCGCATTGCCTATATCAGCTCCCGGCTTGGGAACAATACAGAACCAAAAAGCCAGGCATCAAGTAAAGCCTGTTATGATTTTGAAATAGCCCACACAAGACTGGTTGCTATGTATGGAGATGAAAGCATTGCTTTAAGAAAATTCGAAACATATATAGAGAAAGATCCTGAAAGCCATCTGGCGCATTACGGATACGCTCTGATTCTTGCGAGAACAGGCAACCGAAAAGAGGCTTTAGCTCATCTTAAAACAGCATTAGAAAAAAGTGCTTTTGATCCAAATGTCTTAAAAGATTTAGGCAGAATCTATTTTCTGGACGGTCAATATCCGGAAGCCCTGAATTCTCTTAAAGGCGCCGCCTCCATAGCGCCGGATGATCCGGAAAACCTTTTTTTTATCGGGCGCACCCAAATAGAGCTTGGAAAGCTTAAAGAAGCTACATCCACATTTGAGAAACTAATCGCAAAAAATCCTGATTATACCATGGCATTATATTTCCTCGGCAACGTTTACGGCAAGTTGGGAAAACTTGAAGATGCCCATTATTTTTTAGGAATTTATTATAAAGACAAACAAAATTATAAAAACGCAATGTTTCACTTAAACAGGGCGTTAAAGACAATAACCGATCCGGACAAAAGGAGCAAAATAGAAGGGCTGTTAAAAGAAATCGGTAAAAAATATATGGAAAAAAGGGAAGAAGAGGCCAAAAATCAGCTTTTATCAAAATGCGAAAACCGCATTGTAAATGTACCCCTCCCCTGTGTGGCAGACCTTAATGCAGTTGAATAACCAAACATCTTTGCAAGCGGGACAGTTGCTTTTATCGCATGCATGCCAATTTTCTGTTCAATTGATTCAATTTTGCCGTTGCGGGAATTAAGATTCCCTATTACATCTCCCATGTATGATTCCGGAACAAATACCTCAACAGACATAATTGGATCAAGAAGGAAAGGCATAGCCTTTGCGAGCGCATTTTTGCATGCCATGGATGCGCTGACTGTATATGCCAGCTCCGTGCTGAGCGATTCCTTGTATAATCCTCCTTTGAGCACGGCTTCAACATCAACAACCGGATAACCCATTAATGCTCCGCTTTCAAAAGATTCCATTGCTCCCTTTTTTATGGCAGGAATAAAATGTGCCGGTATTGTATCGGCCGCAATCTCTGATACGAACCTGTTGCCGGTTCCTCTACGCAGAGGGCGCAGTTTTATAACAACTTCGCCAAAATGGCGCTGGCCGGTGATCTCGTTGTCAAATACAGCAGATGCTTCAGCCTCGGCTCCAATGGTTTCTCTGTATACAACCTGGGGTTTCCCAACATTTACGTTTGTTTTGAATTCACGCTGCATACGGCTTATTATAACATCAAGGTGAAGCTCGCCCATGCCGGATAAAATTATCTGCCCGGTATCTTCGTCTTTTTTAATCGTCAATGTTGGATCTTCGGCAATAAATTTTTCAAGAACCTCGTCGAACTTTTCCTGATCAGCATGGGTCTTTGGCTCTATTGCAATGGAAATAACAGGCTTGTAGAACTCTATTTTCTCTAACAAAACCGGATAATCTCTGGAGCATAAGGTTTCGCCGGTGGAAGATTCCTTTAATCCAATAATTCCGACAATGCTCCCTGGCCCGGCAACATCGATCCTCTCCCTCTTGTTTGCATGCATCCTTAATATACGGGTAAGTTTTTCATTGATTTTGCGGAAAGGGTTGTATACCTCTTCTTT
>Ga0307380_10002288_pt1 | contig 27361 bp, 37 predicted proteins | sample UN3MG_FD_202239 | JGI IMG/M metagenome (GOLD analysis project Ga0307380, IMG submission 202239) | Soil microbial communities from Risofladan, Vaasa, Finland - UN-3 | ecosystem: Environmental > Terrestrial > Soil > Coastal area > Acid sulfate soil | place: Finland: Risofladan, Vaasa | collected... | reverse complement strand
CCGCTTAAGAAACCCATGCGTACTGGACACCTGCCCGCCTTGCGTCTACTCCTCCTCGTCGGCCTCGATCTCAGGGCAATCGGCTACAGACTCGTCTTCAGGCTCGTCCTCGTCCTCGTCCTCGTCTTCAAAAGGATACAGATCCTCTTGAACTGGCATGGTGACGGGGATTCTGACCATGTCAGCAATGTCCTCGTCTCCAGACTCGTCAACGGGGAGGAACTCGACCTCTACAGGCCCTGCATGGTCTGTAAAAGCCTCGACAAACCGCCCATCCTGTCCGACCACAACGGCGATCTTCATCACACCACTCCTAAAGTAAAGGATTGTCGCCTGGCACAGTATACCCCAATCACAGGACCTTTTCAACAAAAAATTGGTGGTGGTCTATCCTTTTACCGGGACTCTCTCTATGGCAGCTTCTAGCCTGTCAATCAACCACCTAGTCGTTTCAGGAGACATTCTCAGGGTGTAGGCTGTATCCTCTGCCAGGACATGCAGAGATACTCGGCAAGCCTCGTCTCTTATGTCAAAGTCTCCTTTGTCTGGATCCTCATGAAATAAAGACACAGTCAAGAGCCCAGTGGCTAGATTAAGTTGTGTATGAGAGATTTTCATAACCAGTCTCCTTTATGGAGCTAGCGGAGGGAGTCGAACCCCCAACCTGAACTTTACAAAAGTCCTGCTCTACCGTTGAGCCACGCTAGCGATGCCAATAAGGCTCAGTCCGACCTTCGGCAATCATCTTAGCGGAGGCATCCAGCCCTCGTCGGAAAGCCTCCTTTCGCTCGTCCACTAGTTTCTGTATCCAAAGAGACCGTGGCACTAGGCTAGGCTTCCTCCTGGAAAAGAAGTTGCATCGAAAACAAGGTAGCGGCTTGTGTGTAGCATAGCGAGTATAGTGGTGCAAGCACCTATGACACCTCGTGCTAGCTGATGTCCCAAACTCGTAGTTGATACAAAACTTTTCCATTTCCATGGAGCAAACTTTGTAATGCACACAATCTCCACAAACAGTCTCATTCACAACCAGGACGTTGTAATGACATTTGCCATGGAGCCCGTGCATTCTGTAAGGTTTTTCGTTTGCCATTATATAACCACTTCAAATAGAAAAACAATTAGTTGTTGCCTGGCACAGTATACCCCAATCACAGGACCTTTTCAACAAAAAATTGGCGGAAGGTGAGGGAGTCGAACTCTCATGGCCGAAGCCGGCAGATTTCAAGTCTGCTGCCATACCGTTAGGCGAACCTTCCTTAGTCTCCCAACAACGCATCCAGTCTGTCTCTGAGAGCCCTTGCTCCAGCCAAAGACATCTTTACTGAGGCCGACCCTTTGGGACAGTCCTCAGCTAACTCATCAATTCTTTCTTGGGACCAGCCTGCTGTCCAGCCCCACAGTAGCTCTACAAACTGCTCTCCCCCCTCAGCTTCTTTCAAAACAGGCTTTACTGACCAGTATATTTCTGAAGCTTTAATAGGAACACCCACACCCTCGGCATCGTCCATTTCAACCACTCCTTTCTTGCTCTTCCAGATCTGCCTGGATCTTCTTCAGCCTGGGTAGCACAAGCTCAAGCGTATTGACCAGACAATGGTATAGCTCGGAATCTGTAACTGTAACAGGATTTGTTTTGTTTCCCAAAATGGGTCCTGTCAAATCACTAAGGAGGGTGCATACCTGGATAGCAAAGTGAAAGGAATGATTCCCTTCAACAAGCTCTTTTTCTAGTACAGCGACTACCAGGCCCAACATTGTGTCTGCTATGTTGGGTGCCCGGACAGCGGTTTTAACTAGATCAAAAAGAACGTCATTAGGAACCTTGTCCCAGTCATCTGGGAAGTCCTCTAGGTAGTCCTCATCACCGATAGGCATAGCAGCAAGCTCCTAAAAAGTATGGGGTGCCGTAGGGTTACGATCCCTACCCTTTCGGGCCACAGCCGAACGCTCTCACCAGTGAGCTAACAGCACCTTGCCGCCTGCTGGGCATCCTCTTTTGAAGTTATCCCAACAGGGATTATACACAGTTTACTTAATGCCCATCTAACTTAAGCATAGTTAGCTCCTAAAACTAGAGATTACTTTTTAACTGCTTTGGGCAACCCTTCCGATGTAACTGCCCGCTCCACAGCCAAGCAAGCCTCACCTTTTTCCCGAAGCAATATTCTCATTTCTGCAAATCCGATGAGGGCTCTTCCCTGTTTACCCCAGGCACGACCCCAAGAATTCTTTATTCTGAAAACTCTTTTCTTCGTATCCACTCCAGTCAGCAAGTAAGCATGCCCTCCTTCCTTCTTACCCCCTATCTTGATCTTGCCATAACGATTGGGATTGGACATGGCCTCATACCAGTCTGTACCCACAACCACAGGGCCTTTTTCCAGTAGAGCTTCCACAAGGGTATCAAGGGTAAAAGCCCACTTATACTCATGGATAAACCCAAGGGTCCTAAGCACCTTGGCTCCAGCCCTGACAGTGGTACCATCATAATCCTCACCAGGCCACTCGTCATTCTGCTGGGCAAGGGCATATAGCCCGTTTGGGTCCATGTAATTGATTACAGGGGTATTGACCAGCCAGTGTGCCCAGGCATAGCCTACACAGTGGGGTGTCTCGCCCTGGTCAGCCCACCAGCGATTGTCATACCAATATCTAGTTACCCTCTTGCTCTTCTTAGCCTTTCTAAAGAGCAGGTGCAACCCATCTCTAGGATCAACAGCCACAAGTCTACCCAAACCGTGTAAAGCCATAACTCTTACCTTTCTAGCGGTTAGCTATTCTCAGTAGTCGGGCAAGGCGTAGTTGCTTGAACTCTATCTCTTTTTTAAGTATACCAGCCCTTCGTCTGCACCAACCCCTGGGAGGCGTTTTTACCACTGTAGCATGGACATGAAACCTGTCGGCATAGTCCAGTAGCCTACGGTATGCCCATGACTCGGCATAGTTTTGTATGTCATGCTTGTGCCAGCCAGAAAGATCATGAATGAACTGATAGTCTTCCTCTATAGCACAGGTAGTGGGCTCTTCAGCAACCAAATGTAGCCAGGCCATTAGGTGGCCTCCTTTTCTTTACGTTCGTCATAATCCCACTGGTCAACTTTAGCTTTAGCTGTTTCGATGTCCATAACAAAAACCCAGTTTCTTTTCCGGTCAAGTTGAGTCCAGTCAGCAAGAGGAGCAGAATCCCAACCATGAGCGTTCCTGTACACCTCCTCAAGGTTATCTGGTGCTGTGCCCTCAACAAGAATGGTTACTTCTGGTGAGCCCATTCGGTCTAAAGCAACCCAAATACCAGGTTTATCCGGAACCATAGCAAAAAACCCCTTTCTTGGCGGAAGGAGGAGGATTTGAACCTCCGCTGGCGAACCAGCCTCTGGGTTAGCGGCCCAGGCCATTACCGCTCTGGCATCCTTCCGAATTCCCCAGTATACCCCAAGCACAAAACTTTCTGGACACAAAAATGAGACCTGGGGATGGAACACCCCCCACCCCCAGGTCTCCGTAGCAGGTGGCAGAAAGAGACAAAACTACCACCCTCAAGCACTTATACATTTCTACCTTACCTGCGAGGTAGCAACGTCAGGCTCGGCAGGGATGTTGAGCAGCATGGCGGGAGGAGCTATTCCATTCCCGTTCCCAGTAGGCATAAACAACCATCGGGGCACGCTGCCGTCCCACTTATCTACAGCTTGGTTCAGCGTCTCCAGCACCCTGAGCTTGTAGAACAAGGGGTTTGTCTGGGCCTCAGATGCGGCCTTCGCAATCTCTCGCATGCCATCGGCCACGCCCTTCGCAGCCCTAAGCTCGACCTCTGCCATAGCGTCACCCTGGGCCTCAGCAGCCAGCCGAACACGCTTGTTGTCGTCTTCCTGAGCATCCAGCTTGGCCTTATTCACGACCATGAGTTGCTGGGCCACGAAGTTCTCGTTGATAGAATCCTGAATCTTCTGATCTCGGTAAACAAAACCTCCACCAAGACCCAGGTTGGTGATAGAAATGCCACGCTCTGCAAAGAAAGCAACGGTCTGTTCTTGCACAAACAGCAGCATTTCCTTCTTCTTGGTTCTTAGTTCTGTCATTGCCAGCCCGGAGCAAAACTCCGCAGCCGAAGACTGGATTCTTCCTCGAATCTCTCCATCCATGATCGGGGCCAGTGTTGCTCGTGAAAGGGCTCTTTCACCAAGTACATCGGACTTACCACTTACTGTAGTAGGGTAGTAAAACAGAAACATCGAAGCATCTTCTGGTTTGATCATGGCCGTACAGGTGATTGAACAGGAGAACTCGATGCTGTCACTGGACTCAATCCACAGGGCCTCGTTGTTCTTAGAGGTACCCTTGCCAGCCTCAGCTTCCCATTCACGGGTTTCTGGTGTTCTGTTAACAACCAGGACCCTAACAATAGGGATCCACACACCATCTCTGTACCAATAACCCAACTTGTTCCACCTGTGAGGAATCTGCACCCTCTTGGTAGTGGGTGGAAGCTCCATTTGCTTCAGGTCGTCAACGCTGTAGGATACGTTCTTCTTGGCCTGGGGTGAGCCTTCAAGCGTCACCAGGTAGGCCGTTTCGTTGTTGCCAATCTCCACATACTCCGGGGTGTCATACTGAGAACAGCCTACCAGAGTACATGCTGCCACCAAAGCGGCTACCAGCAAAAGTCGAATCTTCATAGCAAGGTTTCCTATCTACAAGAGGGTTTTTGGAACAAGTAAAGCACGCCCCTTTTAACCTCCTTCCAAAACAGGGCGATCCCCAACACAAAGGTAACTACAACAGGCATAGACTTGACCACGTTTTTTGAAGACTGGGTAGCTCTCATAACTACAAAGGCAGAATCTGCTTTTTTTGCATCAAATTGATCCAGAGCAGCCTCTCTCTGGACACTGGGATAAAAGGTATAGTCTGCAAACCAGCAGACTGATATCATCGCAAGGAAGGCAACGACAAGAACAAAAACCTTTACAGCCTGCGAACCTGACATTACTCGATCTCCTTAGATGGGGCGGGTTTATCTTTAGCCAAGCTGAATTGGGCTACAAGCCCATTATCTCTTAGCAGGTCAACACCCAGGCTTTCAGCAGCCGCTATCAACAGGGCCTCATAGGAGGGGTACAAACGATCCCAATCATGGTAGCCTGGAGAGAGAGGACCGTCTGTTAGAGTGATTTCATTACCAGCAAACTGCATGCGGAGCTTCATCATTCGGCCAAAGACGTAATCCCCGTCCAATGTTCCCGGCCCTGATTGCTTGTGAACAGAACCCCCATAATCATATGCCCCGGCAGCAGCCGCAACAACCTCTACTTTAGTAGCAAGAGGTCTGTCCTGAAATACACCCATTCCTTTAGGGCCACCACAAGCTTTCCAAGCCAGCCACATTGCCTCCTTGGCAAGCTCTGCTCCTGTAGCACCTACTACTTGATACAACACAGTATTTTCTCCAAAGTATGGTAACGGGGGCAGGACTCGAACCTGCAACATACGGGACATGAACCCGCTGAGGTACCATTCCTCTACCCCGTTATAGTAGAGCCCAGGAGGGGACCGTTCCTGGGCTCTAGATGGCTGTTAGGTGGAGAAGGGGCGAGCAACTCTCACCTCGTTGGATCTGTAGTCAGCACTTCAAACCCAAACAGCCATGTAAAATTACCCGAAGCGGGGAAGCCCAGCTTTGTCTATGACCGCCCAGAAACCAATCAGGCAGGTTCTTGTCCGAGCAAGTGAGTTGGCAGCAAACCCGCGACTTAGTTATAGGTAGGTGTCCTGGGCTTTATCGCTAAGCCGTCCGCTTCGGGAGGTGGGTTGGTAAAGAGCATCCATCCATTACAGTATACCCCAAGACAGACCAAACTACTGCCTTTTTTCCACAGAGGATACCCCGTCTGCCTGGGTCACCACGAAGACCGAGTCTGCTGCCTCTGCCAATTCAGGACTGTGGGTAGCCACAATAATCTGCACACTCATCATCCTGCTCAGTTCTTTCAAGACCTCTGCCGCCTTTGGCATAAGGTCCTGCCCTGGGCTCCTTACAAACCTGAAAGGCTCGTCCAGCAGCAGCAGGGAGGGGACCCTGGACCTGGAAAGGGACCAAAGCACCAGCCTCAGCCCCAAGGCACATACATCCAATACCCCGCCACCCACCTCTTCTCCTCTGGGATCTAGAATCAAGTCTCCCTTCCTGACAGTACAGACCAATTGTGGGATGTCCCGCTTGATCTCATACTCTGCCACAAAGGAGTACTCGTCACCATAAATGCTGGCAAGAGCCAGAGTAACCACGTCGCTAATGTAGCTACTTATTTCTCTTTGGGTCACGATAGCTACGTCATTAACCAGGCTCCTGCCCTCTTCCAAGTAGGTAGCCCTGGTTTCCAGGTCAGCCAGTTCCGTCCTGTGGACTTTCAAAGCCTTTCTGTGCCCATCCAGGATAGTTTCCTGCTGGGTAAAGAATCTTTGTCTTTCAGCCAGAGAGATCACCTGCTGTCTCCAAAAGCCTCTTTTTCTATCCTGTCTAGCTTAGTATCAAGGACACCCTCTTGCTGTTTATTGCCAGCAATATCTTCTTCTAGCTCTTTCAGTCGTTCCCTGGCAGCAGCGACTGTGTCTAGGTCAAACTCGTCTTTCAACCGTTTCATGGCAGCTTCCATACTGGCCTCTGCCTTGGCTCTGTCCACCCTGGCCTTATGCAAGCGGGCTACCAAGTCTGTAGCCCTGCTCATTATATTACTCATCTTTAGTCTCCTCTATAACAGATTCAAGCTCTTTCCTTGCGTCGGGGCACAAGGTGCTTTTGTCCATAGCCAACCTTAGATTTTGGACAAAGTCCACTCCTACCCTGCCATCTCTCTTAAGAGCATCAAAAAGCCCAAACATTTCTACTGTAGTTTTGTCTTCATCTTCAAGAGTAGACAAATCAAACACCACCTCAGAAGGGACAACGTCCAGTTTATGCACCGTTATCCCGTGTTCATAGTCTATCCTGGTATCATATACCCCAACAGAAGGCATTAAAGCCCTGTCAATTGCAGATATGGTCAGACGAACAAGGGCCCCCATGTTAACTACCCAGGTCCCTGGATCTCCTGTAAACACCTGAAATGGGTAGTGGTAGTCACCGCACAAGATGAGATCATAGCCCAGGTAATCGTAAGCGGCTTCTTCAGGAGAAACCAGTTTGTGGTCAGGGAATAATTGCTTTGTTCCTACAGGAGCATGCAGAACTAGAATATTTCTTTCCTCTGTGGTGTAAGGGGACGGCACCGGCCTTCCGTAAGAGCCACCATAAAAGGCTACGTCATCGACCAGAAAAGGATCCTCCCCCAGGCACCTGATTATCCCCGCTTGGTCCAGCAGAGCCATAGCTGTCTTGTCTACAGCCTCATAAGATCTCATGTAAAGATCGTGCTGTCCATAAACAGTAAGCACTGGAACCTTTTTCAATAAAGGAATATAGTGGAAAAGAACGCTCAGAGGCTGTCTTGGGTTGTCGAAGAAATCCCCTGCCTGTAGAATGAAAGAGCAACCCTCCTTAACAGCTATGTCTACTGCCTGAGAGAATTTGCTTAGCTGGGTCTGCCAAAAATTGTCTTTCCTGCATCTGGGGTTTGTTTGCCGTATGTGCAAGTCTGACATAAGAAGAAGCTTCATTTTTTGTCCTCCTTTTCTGCCTGATCTGCAAGCCGTTCCAAAGCAGCCGCTATTCTTTCATATGCCTCAGTCTGCCTAGCAGCGTGAGTTGTTTTGTAGATAGAGCCCTGTCGGCCATGCTCTTGTTTTGCTGCTCCGTCAATGGCTGCTTTGTCAATAACAGAACTCAAACCAAAGCTAAAACCAAGCAAAATAAGAAAAAATATAAGAGGTATTACTGCTAACCACAAAACCCAAATCAAAACTCGCTTAAGCATCTCCTGTCTCCAAAAGCAGGTCACACATGTTCACAATAGCCTGCTCAAGACTTTCTTCAGTAGCAAGCTTTGTGTTACACACAGGACAGATTCCCTCACTGACAATAAGCTCTGATAGCTCTCCAACGAGCCTATCCCAAAGGGTGTTGTAGGCTTCCCTGGCCTCACTGGCTTTGATCTCTGAGCTAGCTGCCCAATCAGAACAGTTGATTAAAGCTGTCCTTGTCCTAGCCAACTCTTTTTCATCATCCCTCCACCCCACAATCTCTTGATAAAGCCTGTTCATCTCGTCTGCATCAATGACAGGCTGCTCAACTATACCCACTACAGCTTCTGCCTGCTCTATACAAGCAAGGATTCTACTAGCTTCGTCCCACTTAGCCACAGAAACAAGACCCAAATCGCGTAAACTTTCTACTATCTCTTCGGCAGAGGCTACTGTCTGTTCCTTCACAGCAGGTTGACTATCAAATGCCTGTTGATGGGTATTAATCAATGCAATTACAGTTTCCAAACAAGCTTTACGCTCAACCAGTCTCGTCCCCTCTGTCACTATGCTTTCTAGCTCAGTAAGAGTGGTTTTGTAATCATCCAGCAAGGCCCACCTGGGATCCGCTATGGCCTCCTCTGCCTTACCCACCTGCTCACGTACAAACTTAGCTCTAGCCGCAACTTCTCTTGCCCTGGCCCCTATGACCTTGAGTATCTTGTCCACTGCAAGCAGACCTGTGGCCTCATTTACCATCCTGGCCGACTGAGATGAAGGGTCCATCACAAAGAAATGACTGTCTAGCTGTCTCTGTACATTGATATCTTGCCATAGCAAGGCAACTACAGGTTCTGGTATGCCCCTGTTTACGACATTGTAAGCCACCCCATCAAATCTATAATCTGGGCCAGACTTGCCTCTCACCCTTTCTATAGTATGCCCGTCCATCACTACAGTTACATGGGCACTGGACGCTGGTCTACCCTGTAAGCTTCTACGTACAAAGCTGTCACCTAGTGGCCTGTTTAGCCTGACCCACTCCAAAGCCCTTATGATAGAAGTCTTGCCTTTATCGCTGGCCCCAACAATCACGTTCAGACCACTGGAAAACACAAGCTCAGAAAGCTTGTGGCTCTGGAAATCTCTTAAGGTCACACTCTCAAGCATTTGTCATCCAATCCAAAATCGCTTGGTTAGCGTCAGCCTTGTTTTGTATGGCTCGGTAGGCAGCTTCGTCAGGAGAGTCCTTGACAATCAGATCCAGGACCAAGCACTCCCGCTCTTGTCCAGTTCTCCATATTCTGCCTACGCCTTGACTTTGTACTATGGCAGACCAGTCCCGACTGTACCAAACGATGTTGTTGGTCACATGCTGAATGTTGATACCTTCGCTGGCACACCGGGGGTGAGCAACCAGGCATCTCACATCAGGATCCTCTACAAATCTGTCCAGGGCTTCCTGTTTCTTCCTGGTCTCACCTCTCAACTCCACTACAGGATACCCCAGTGTCTCCAAAATTCTTCCGATAAGCCGCCCCTCTGCCACAAACTGATGGAAAACAAGGATTTTACCGGCTAGCTCATCTACTATTTCTACAAGGGCATCGAGCTTGTAGGAAGGATACCCCCCAGCAGCATTTTTCAGGAAGACAATATTATCCTCGTCCGACAGAGAAGCACAAATCCCCCCGCATGCCATCAGCAGCTTAGGACCCTGACCCCGCATTTCTCCTATTGTTCTGGCTGAGCTAGTAAGCTTTATCAGTTCCTTGCTCTGCTCCGCAGTCATAGGACACATAATTTCTTTGGTGAGAATCAACGGCAGGTCCTGGCACTCTGCTCTGTCATACCTCATTGTCACAGGCTCAACAAGGGACAAAATCCTTTCTGTTGTTCCTGGCTTAGGATAATATTTGAACCTACTCTTTTTGAAATGGGTATTCATAAATCTGTAGTAATTGTTACCCAGACTTTTGCCTCTGTCTACCGCAAAAAACTCTGACCAAAGCTCTTCTTCCGACCGGTCCCTTGGCGTGCCAGTAAGCCCAATAACCTTGTCCACAGCAGCACTCATAGCCCAACAGATCAGTGTCTGGTTTGTCAGATGGCTTCGTAGATGGTGCAACTCATCCAGGATAAGGCAGTCAAACCCCATGACCCCAATGGCGGGTGGGATTTTATACTTCAGCATGGTTTTACCCATCACTGTAGTTTTTGAGATCCCAAACAGGTAAGAAAGGCTTTCGTAATTGATTGCAGTAATAACACGGTAGTCAGGTTCTCTATACAATCTCTCTACCAAGTCTTCAAGCACACCTCTCCTGTTTTCTGTAGGTCCATCAAAAACGACAACGTCATACCCGCTACAGTGCTTCTTCACTTCCTCTTGCCAGGAAAACCTTACTCCGTTAGGACATACCACAAAGATTCTTTTGCAGCCCCACAGAATGGCCGTGTACAAGGCTGTCAGAGTCTTGCCTATGCCTACATCATGCCAGAAGACTACCCTGTCCTTGTCCAGGGCCCAGGCAATGGAGGCATACTGGTGTGTATTGGGTGTGGAAACAAAGTGGGGAGAAGCGTCAGCAAACATCGCCTCCCACTCTGCTAATGGAACCAGCTTATAATCAGAGGAAGGAATATTGTCAGACAGATCTCTGTCCAACCTTCCTGCTGTTTGGCTTGCCTTTGCTGCTGGGTGCATCTTTTTTCTCTTCTTCCCAAGTATCAACAATAAACTGGCCTGTATCGAAACAGCTAGTATAGCAACAATAAATACCCATAGGCCCAGACCTGTTCAGCAGAACATGAAACCTGCCCCAATTCTCTTTTCTCATAGCCTCGGTCTGGTTGATAGCTAAAGCTACATCGACGTTCCCTGCCTTCCTGATATCCTCAGACATGTGATTACTGTGAATAAACTCAGCAATAGCACCATCCCTGTTGATCTGACTCACCGTAGCAACCAGGATCCCACGCTCATCTGCCAGCCGCTTATGCCTGACATAAATCTCGTTGACCACATGTCGAGTATCTTTCCTCTCAAACCCAGGAGAGGGGGCCATGATGTCTGCATAGTCGTTCAAAACAACATCGGGGGACCAGCCTTCAAACTGTTCCAAATGATTGACCAGCCGCTCCAATTCGTCCATTGTGCAAGAACCCATTGGATACTTTTTGATGATCAGATCCCCCCCAAAACGGAAGATCCTACGCCGGGTCTCTTTCACGGCAGCTATATTCAGGACAGACGGTCTTACCTCAGTAGAAGGAACCCTATAATCCTCCCACCTGGTATACTGTACTGGAAATGGGTCAGGGCCCTTATTATGAAAAGCTCCCAGCATCATATCATATCTAAGCTCCATTTCATCCAGACTGACCTCATGGGAAACATGCAAGACCCGTAAACCCCTCAGCAAAGCCTCACGGGCCAGGTGCATCAAGAACCAAGTCTTACCTGATTTGTAATAGCCCAAAGTAGTCACAAACTGCCCACGCTTCAGCTTCAACCACCCCAAAGGAGGTATTCCTATTCCACACAGGTAGTCCAGATAAAACCCGTCAGGCCCTTCTATTACCCTTTCTGCATACCCCTTGCTTTCGCGGTAATGCAGCCCCGTGTTCTCAAGGTCCACCCCACTTTTAAGTGCCCTGAAAAGAACATTCTGAACCTCCGCTACCTGCCCCTTTTGCAGAAGCCCCGCCGCAGTAATGAGGGCCTCTCCTACCTCTCTCTCTTTCACAAAAGAGGAGATGGTCTCAATACAGTAACTTCTCTGTGGGGGTCGCTCACTCTGCAACTTTGTCAGATAGTCTAGGTATAGCTCCCTGTCAGGCTCCTTCTTAAAGGGCAGAATCCTGACTACTTCATCATGCAGATGGTCACCAGGGGCCTCCCCGAACCTGTCAAAAAAATCATAGCATATCTGTAGAATCTCGGCTGCTATAGAACTGGTAAGAAGCTCAGGTTTGAGTACTGCCCTGACAGCCCCCAGAAAAACCTTATCCGTTATAGCAAGAAAAATATAGTTGTCCTGCATATGAGCCGTTAAAACAGCCTTGCCCATCAATATTACCTACCTAGTTCATCAAAAGTACTTGGAGGTAGACCCAAAACCTCTTTGAGATGCTGTGGAAAGATAACTGACCAGAAGCTAGGGTTAAGTGACCTGCTAGGAATAACCAGTCTGTCTCCGTACATCGTTTTGCGAAGGCAGCTTAGAACCATAGTAACCAAGTCTTCGTAGCTTTTGTGAACTGCTGGGCAGTCCTCCAGTTCCAGAAGGTGTCTGGCCCCCGTCACGAAAACGTCCCAGTCTTTTGTCCCTTTCTGAAGGGCCAAGCCTTTAGCAGCCAGGAACTCTATGGCAAACTCATCAGCAAAAAATTGGGTGTGATCTGGGTAGGGATCTTCAACCTCATCCTTCAAGTGCCACCAAGCCTTAAAGTCCTCATCCAGGAATACACTCAGGAAGCGTTGAATAGAGCTATAGGCATAGTTTATAGAGCCTCTCAGGTGCTTTCCAGCAAAGCAGTAGTCAAAATAAGCAGTGATTTCAGCCTTAAGGGTTTCAAAACCAACTGCTGCCAGAGTTTTTCTTACTGCCTTGATATCGGTAACACACTTAAGAGAAGCAGGTTTGTTCCTGCCCTCATAGTTTTTCTCGGCACCCCTGCTATTCCAAAGCATTACAATCTGAGATTCTTCCAGGCTAGGCACAATCCTGGTTTCCCTAAAGCCTTTGCCTTTCCTCTTTCCCCTGTCAACCAACATCTCTTCAACTATGGCTACTCTGGTAGCCTTTTCGAGCCCCACCAGAACCTCCCCATTCCCCCGACTAACCACCCCAACAACCCTAACTTCGCCGCTCTCTTCCAACTCTTGCCTTACCTCTGGAGTCATTTCCACTCTGAGAATCATAGAGCCACTCCTTTGGCAACCAGCCTGTGAAGTAGTTTCGGAGGTAGCCAACAAGGCTAACACTATAGGCCGCTATAACATGATCTGTTTTGTATTGGCCCTTGCCTCTGCAACACAAGCAGATGTTCTGAGCAAGCAACGCCTTGTCCTTCTTAGATACCCCAAGAAGGGCTTCACTTGTCGCAGAAAATGAGCCAACAGTTCCCCTATGCCCAGTCCCACTACAAGCGGGACAGCGGTCCCAATGAAAGATTGCGATCTTAAGGATCATATTTGGCTAGTCGTCCCTGCGACCAAACTTAGGATTATAATCATTAAAGAATACTTCAATTGACTCCACACTGTTTACATTGAAAAGACAGACATCCTTGTCTTCGCAGGCGTCTTGTGTAAGCACAGCTATGGCGTCTCTCAGCCCATCTACATTAGAAAAGAAATGGACAGAAGCCACGGGTCTCACAATACCCTTAGACTTACCTGTAACATGCACGCGAACCAGCTTTTCTTGCATCATAGTTTCCTATCTAAAACAAAGAGGGTGACATTGTGTCTTACCCTCATCTATACACGAGAAACAACTTTTCTTTTTGTCCTTACAAACTAAGCTCGTCTGCGATAGTAAACAGAGCCTTGTTCTCTGAACATTTCTATCCTGCCCTCAAGCTTTAATCTGTGCAGATGATAATGTGTAGACGAAACACTTTTTCCTACCTGTTCGGTAACTATTTGGTTAACCTCATCATAACGCATAGGATCCCGCCCTACTGCCTCCAGTATAGCCACCCTGACCTTGTTTCTGGTAACTCTACTACTGGAAGCATCCTTAGCACATGCAAAGACCCTGTTACAAGTCCTACACTCAAAAGCAGTGGGCAGAAAGGCTTTGCCATAGCATCTCACTCTAGCACCCCTAAACAAACCAGCAGCTTACCGACCTCTCTTAACTCAGACCGAGCCAGCACCAAATCTCTATTAGCCCACCCTTTAGATCTGACTACCCCAACAAACCTACCCCCACCGGCCTTCCACTTGTAAAGTTCCTTAGCAGCAGGGGAGAGGAGCCCTTTTAGCAAAGAGCCCGCCTCCTTATCGATAATCAGGGCTAGCATATCCTCCTCTGTACCCGTGTCTTCTACAGCACTCCACTCACTCGAATGCTGGGTCAAAAGCTTGCAGAAATGGTTCCTTAGAACAGTACTTGCCCAAGCATTGATGGTCCCCATTTCAGGGTCATATTTCTCTATAGCTTTTACCAGAATCAGCCAGCCTTCCTGGACAAGATCATCTATCTCTAGCCCAGGACAGGGCCTACCAAATGCCCAGGCCAGAATATTTATTGTCTTGTGCAGCGCTAGCTGATGCTCTGCTATCAGTTGATTAGAATTGTTGGTTTTTCCCAAAGGTTATCTCCCCCTATGCTACAGGGGTCATCTCCTTCCTCTAATTGAAAAACAGCAATTGTTGTGTTACCAGGTAACAAAAGCTTCATTTCCTGGGCAAGCTCCAAAGACTTGAAAAAAGCATCCCCATCAAAAGCAAAATATACTTCCAGACCCTCGGTCCTATGGGGAGAATCCTCCGAAAACCAAGCCTGGGCATAGTTTAGTTTGTAGCCTGCTAGATCCCTTATGAGACGAACCAACAACCTCTTTTGCTCAGAGGTTACCTGAGTACCCATGGTAGCCACTGTTGCTGATCGAAACTCGTGATGATCATAAACAGCAATAGCATCCAGTATGCCCTCCATAATAACAAGACGCCAGGGCATGCCTCTCCGCACATCTGGCTCACCATACAAATGAGACTTTAGCGCCATACTGGGAGCCAGGTATTTAGCCTCTGCTTGTCCAGTCAGGTCCCTGGCCTGAAAAGATACTCGGACATCACTGTTATTATAAACAGGTAAAATAAGCCTGTTTGCATATTTACCTGAACAACAAAAACGGCCACCTTTTTGTGCTACAGAACAAAGGTCTAGGTGTGGCCTCTCTTCAAAAAATCTACTCAGCAACCGCGAAGTGCTGAGAAGCTTTTCTGTTATAGGCACGCTGGGAGGCAATGGGGGGGCTTGTGTTTCTACTATCAACCCCCCAAACTCCAAAATTTTAGGTCCTTCCAGTTTGCTTTTCACTGCCTCCTCCACAGACACATATCTGACAACAACCTCACCCAGAGAATCCAGAAACTCGTCCCAACGCATGCTGCTGTAGGCCACCATAAGATCAAACAAAGAGCCTTTAGCATTGCACCTCCAACATGACCAATTCTTCCTGTCCAGAAAAACCCCGCAGTGGTAACTTGAATCACCACAGACAGGGCAGCAAACCCCTACACATGCGACACCAACATTCCTACCCGCTGTTTGGTAAGCTATACCATGCAAGTCCAGGTAAGACAAGATATCAAGCTCTTCGATTTTGAGAGAGATCTCAACACTAGTCACAGCCTGCTCCGGGGTTTCCTTGAGCTAGGAGGAAAAACCTCTGCCCACACAGCAACCATCCGTTCTTTCAGCAACGCCTCTTTATCATTATCCTCTACATATTTTACCATATCGTCAAAGTAATAGCTCTGCCCATCAAACTCCCACTTCCTGCTGGATGGAGCAGTGACCGACTTAATCCACTTCAGGCTTGTCCCTACGTCGTCTATACCATAATCAAAGTATAGTTCAAACTCACCCGATCTGAAAGGGGGGGCTACTTTGTTTTTTTCTACCTTAAACCCGAGATTTACTCCAATAGGCTGCTTGTGCTTGTTTTTTAGCATACCCTTATACTTCAGATACAACCTGACAGATGAATAGAACTTGATAGCTCTACCACTAGCTGTAGTCTCCGCTTTGTAAGGGGAACTAAGATCGTCCCTGGCCTGATCAACAAAAATCAGGGCCAGGTTGCTGGCAGCAATATCCTGTATTTTTATCCGGAAAGCCGTGCTTAGTCTACGTGCCCTCGAAGCACCATACCCACCCATTTCACCGATTTTGACGGGTTTACCCTTGCTATCTATCGCCTCTGTTTTGGACCTTAGAGAGCTAAGGGAATCAATAGACATAGCAGCAATGGGAATGCCTTCCTTCTCAATCTCTGTCAGGGCACCATCAATGACATCATCAAAAAGCTCTTCGACACAAGAAGGACGGCTTAGCTCCCAAATAGCTGGGTCGGTAACATTCACTCCGTAAACAGACCTGGCCCTTTCCAGGTCAAATGTCCACTCCGCATCCACCAGATACCCTTTGCCTCCTTGCCGTTGGGCAGACCCCAAGGGCTCTGCTGCAAGCACCGTTTTAGCTGTAGACTCTGCACCATAAATATGACTGATCCTGCCTGCTGGAAAGCCCCCATTGGCCTTGCCTCCTGACAGGGCCAGGTCAAGCAAAGTACAGCCTGAGCTTAGCCACGTAATAACAGGTGACAAATCTACTTCTGTAGCAAAACCTTTATCACCTATTTCTGTTAGCTCATCTCGCAGCCTATCGGTCTGCTCCTTAGTCATTCTTCTTTTCTAGCCTCTCTGATTTTGTCCATGATCTTGTCCCGTGCCGAATCTGACATGGGTGTCTTGCCGCCATCCGTTTCCATGTAGTAGTTATGGACATACAAATCAACAAGGGCAGACAACATTGACCTACGCTGCTCCATAGCTCCAAGAACGCCTGTAGCCAACCGATAAGCCTCTTCTGCCTGAATGACCTCGTCCTCGGCCTGCCTCACCTCCGCAGAGGTGGTCACATTCTCAGAAACGGTGCCCTCAGTTATCTTAGTTATATCAAACGAAACAGGGTCTCGTCGTATGCTAGAAGCAACCTCGGCCTTGACCTGATCTCTGCGTAATTGTGCCCTAGTGTACTCTATCCTAGCCATTGTCTGAAGCCTAGCTGCCGTTTCATAAAGCTCTGGCTGGTCGGCACACTCCCCCTCTAGTTTGTGAATGTCAATCCTGGTACTGTTCCCTAAATCTCTAAGGGCACTATCAAACTCGGCATCTCCTAGAGAGAACTGTGCCCGAAGTCTGGGCTGTGCTTGTCTAGATTCTTCCATCATCTACTCCTTGGTAACAGTAATGAGTGGCCCAAAACAGGTTTTTAGGTGTTTAATAGCAGACTCAGCATGCTGCTCACCAATTTCTATGCCTATACCACTAAGCCCAATCGTCTTAGCAGCAACTAGACTGGTCCCTGTTCCACAGAAAGGATCCAGTATGGTGCAGGCCACGGGCTCGGCTAGTTCACAAGAGCAAGTCTGTCTCCAGCCTATCTGCACCCGCTTACCCATATTAGCCAGGACATTGGCTTTTACTGAAGCAGGAGACTGAGCCCCGCTAGACTCAAAATCCCGTGCATCCTTACCAGTATATACCCCATCTACATCAGAACCACACCGCTTTTTCCACTCCTTTATAGCAGGATCCTGGTCATTGGCTTTGACAATTATTCTGGTATAAGGAGCCTTGCAAAAAAGGCAACACCCATGCTCAGACGTAGCCGCTTTTATGATAGGCAATATCATATCCAGCGGGTAAGTGGCAAAATGCTCATCCATCCCGCCACCGGGGTTGAAAACAAGACCCAGCAGGTTTTCTCCTTCTGTAATGGCTCCCTTCTTTACAGCCTGCTTCAGTTGGAGAAGCTCATCTTCCATTTGTTCAATGACAAGCTCTAAAGATTCAAAAAACCAGTCTGTGTTTCTTCTGCGTCTGCCTAATCCATCGGCAGTTAACAAAGGGAGCCTAACGGCATCCACATCATGAAAATAGGTATCTGTTTTAGTAAACTGCAACCAGACCTCTAACGCATTTCCTGGCCTATCATCGGCAGAATCGGGCATAGAGCTACGTTTAAGCCAGGGACACCATGCCCTCCACCACCAACCGGCGTCCCGCATAGCCATAGCAAACATCCAGGGCAGACCCATCAGGTCTTTTCGCTTCATGCCCTCAGGCACAGCCATCTTTTTTTTCATACAATGATCAGTGCTTTTGTGGGCAAAATTCCCCGTCCCCTTCCCATAGCCAGTACCGCACCAGCCATCGTTCAGGTTGACCCAAAGCTGTCCGTCTGGTCTCAAAACAGGCTTGCAAGCCTCGAAGACCTCAACCAGATGCTCCACATACAGCCAGGGGTCAGGCTCTGCTCCTAGAGGCCCTCTCCACGCCCCACACAGGCCACAGTAAGCCCCTGAGGTTTTGGGGTTGAACTTGGTCTTCTTTATGTTGTTACCTGTCCTAGCCCCATCCTGCCTCATCTTTGCAGGAGATCTGTCATCCCTGGCTGGATTTGTAAGCTTTTCTCCCCATTGGTGATTACATAAGGGAGTCCCTCCCCACACAAGATCGCCTACTTTATAGTCTCGTTGATTCAGATAAGGTGGGCTGCAAATAATTAACTGTATACTATCGTGTTCTAGCTCACTAGCCTTCACCCTACTATCACCAACCAGAACTCTCAGCATTACTAGCTCCTACGCTGATAAGGGGGGAGGAGATAAACCCCTCCCCCCTGGTCCTGGTTACTGCTCTAGACGACGGCTTACTCTCTCTCTAATTCTCTTAAGCCTGCTATCTGCACCGTCACCCTCGTCGTCTCCGGTGGTAGCCCTCTCTTCTTCAAGAAGTCTGCCCACGTCTTCTCGCGGGGCCCTAGTTGCAGTATCTCCCGCCGGTCTCTGGTCTCGAAAGGTCATGTTATCGGGAACCTCGTCAACCCCGCTGGTCTGCCTGTAGGTCTGTGGCCTGCCAGCAGGCGGATCATCATTACCAACCCTGCTGTCCTTATCATCCCTGCTGAGACGAGAAGGCATAGATGTAACTTCCTCAGGATCTGCTCCTGGGATATCCAGCACCCCAGCGTCGAAAGCGGCGTCAATTTCCTCATAGGAAGACATTACTACGACTTCATCAAAATCAGGAATGGACAACCAGCGATCATCCCAGGCCTCGTTTTTGCCCAGCCTGTAGCCTGAATAACGAGTTTTCATGCCCTCACCAGTACGCACAAAACTGAACTCCCAGCCCTCTCTTGGATCGGACAAGTCAACAACCTCTCCGGTCCTGGGGTGTTTTGAAAGAGTTAGAAACTGATCGTTGATTGTCTGGGGAGCATCATACCACTGAGGCCCCTCTACCATGGTATCGTCGCTAGCCATGTTCACCACGAAGAAACCCCAACGTGGAGGCAGGCAACTCAACTTACGAATAAATTCCCTTGCAGCTTCTTGAGTAAGATCCAGGGTTGGCTTGATCTTCTTGATAAACTCACAGACAGGACAAGCCGTTCCTCTGGTCATGTTAGGACAGATAAAGGAGTCACTATTACAACCAAGTTCTCTATGCACAAACAGAGCAACTCCATAATAAGCGTCCACTCGTCTGGGTGGCAAGATCTTGATGAAGTTTTGGCCGGCCTGTGACCGAAACTTTTTGATTGGTCCTTCCGGCCATTCGGCTAATAGCTCATCGTTAATATAACTCTTGCCTCTGAAAGACCTGCCTGTTTCCTTGTCCACAATCATTTTACGAATAGCGTCAAGACGCGACATTGCCATCTCCTTTTGGGGGGGTTTGCATTGTTTGGGGAGCCCTGTTATTCAAGTACAAAATTCCTCCCCACCAGCCTAGACTGGCAGAATGGAAAATCACATAAATACTGATACCAAGCATCCCTGTTCCTAACAGCCAACCTCCCATTATCTTCAAAATCAAGCCAATGGTTTCCATAATCACCTCATAATGAGCAAGCTTTGAAAAGTGCAGCGATAAAAGCAGGCTCGCCTCCAAAAAGCAGGTTTACACAAGCAAAGGTCTCTATGATTTTCACATACCTGGATGCTTCCTCTATTCTAGTGGTTCTCAGTAAGCATGCTTTCATATACCCCAAGATACTACGTCTTAGGGCTTCTGGGTCCTTGTTTTTTATTCCCTCATAGCTAGTTCTACAAGAAACAAAACGGGCCATTATCTCATTGTTATGCCCGAACACTGGTGTAACCAGCAGCCTGCATATATCTATACACTCAGTCTCTTCTCCCTCTACCGTAGCCAAAAAACGGGTAGCAACAGCAGGCTCCATCCCGTTGGCCTGTTCTAGAAACTTCAGGCCCTCCCTGGGACAGCCCGCCGCCGCTTTTACGATGGCAGAGATGACGCTGTCCTCAACCCTTATCCCCTTTGTCTCCATCACGAAAAGGACAAGCTCAATCATTTCATCATCATTGATAGGACTGACTGTATAGGCAGAACACCTGTTCCTTATGGCAGGGAGAACCTTACTAAGGTCCGTAGTGCAAAAGAAGAAGTAACACCAACTGGGAGCGTCCTCTACGGGCTTAAGCAAGCACTCCATAGCCTGCTTAGTAAGAGCGTGAGATTCATCTATGATATAGGCCATTATACCCCCGAAGGGAGGTATGCTCATATGAGAGCAAATGGTCTCTCTAACCATGTCAATGCCCCGAAGATTCCCTGCATTGATCTCCACAATATTGGTGTCAAAACAGCCCAGTTCTCTCGCCATGATTCTAGCCAGTGTAGTCTTGCCACACCCAGGAGGGCCATGGAAAAGGAACGCATGAGGGACGGCTTCCAGATTGCTCCTGGCTAGTAAAGCTTGCAAGGAAGACAGGGTTTCTGCATTACCAAAAACCCCGTCCAGGCTGGTGGGCCTGACTTCAACAATAAGACTCATAAACAAAACCCTTTAGCTAGGTTTGTGGGTAATAGGGAAATTGAATGGGGGAAAGGCTCCTTGTCCACCTAAACTATTCCTCCTATCAACTCACAGATTTCGTATGTAGTTTCTTGAACAATAAAAATGACATCTTCCCCAACCATATAGAGTATGGTGCTTAAATCATCCTCTCCATAAGCCTCGAAAGAACGGATATGGGCTACCTGTAAAAAAACAACTCTGTTGTCTTTAGAAGCTCCTCTGTTGTCTTTAGAAGCTCCCACTGGCTTCTTTGTCAGCCTAACAAACAAAGGTTTACTCATAGCAGTTCCTCCATGTCAAACCAGTTATACCCCACCTTCCAGTCACATTTCATTTTAACTTTCCCTTCCCAGTCAAACCTCTTGGTCTCAAGGCATGCCCTAAGGGTTTCAAACACATCCTCTAGCTCAGATTCAACGGTATCGGAAAGAGCGCTGTCATGAATCTGAGCAACCAGCCTGGTTCCAAACTTGAACTCTGTAAACAGGTCGTCTGCTCTGACCAGCCCATCAAATAGCAGGTGGGAAGCCGTAGCCTGAATAGGCATATTGATGACCTTGTTAATAGACAGCGGGGCTCTCCTGCGAAAACCCATGAAGGTGCTTACATAGCCCCTGCTGAAGTACTCCTCAAGCACCCCCTCCTGCCACTTCTTTACCCCAGGAAACTCCTGAAACAACACTCCCTGGAGAATAGCTATATCGCCCACATCCATACCCAAATTATGAGCAATGGAGGCGGGTATCGCCCCATAAAAGGATGGGAAGACAAACAAGTTCTTCGCCTGAAAACGCTGTTCATCGGTAACGTCGGCCTCAGGAACAGCAAAGATCCTGCTCGCCCAAATTCGGTGAAAGTCTACCCCCTCATTCAGGTAAGTAGTCAGGGTCTTGTCCTGAGAGTACATCGCCAATACACGCACCTCTGCCCCTGCATAGTCGGCCTCCAGAAAAAGGTCACCGTGCAAAGGCACCACTGCCCTTCGGATCTTCTTCATCTCAGGATCACGAATAGGCTGATTCTGCCAGTTAGGATCGCTGCTGGAAGACCTGTAGGTCTCGGCCACATGCAAATGGTAAGATGGGTGTAGATGCCCTCTCTCGTCTGACAGGTCAAGCAGGTTTTTAGTGTAGGTGCCCGAAAACTTGCAGAGCTTACGTAGCCTGAGAACAGCCGTGATAAACACCCTGGCCTCTGTAGAAAGCGCTTTCTTCCCAAGCAGACCGCTAAGAGCCTTCTCGTTAACTGAGTAGTCCCCACCCTCTGTCTTCTGTCTGGTAGTAAGGCCAAGAACATCATAGAGTATTGTTTTTACATCATCATTACTTAGCAGATTTACCTCTTTCTTCCTTGCCTCAGCCAAATCTGCTACGCAAGGCTGGTTTGCCAAATCCTCTAGTAAAATAGCAGTCTCTTCTTCAGCTTCGCTCTGCATCTTTTCTAGCAAAACCCTGTCCACTTTAATTCCAGCCTCAGACATCCTGGACAGTACAGGCACTACAGTATGGAAAAACTGGTAAGCATCATAAACACTCGGAATGCTCAGCAACTCACGAACCTGTTTTTTGTACAGGTGAAGGGTATAGCCAGCATCCAAGGCATTGTAGGAGGGGAGGCAATCAAGAGCAGTCATATGACTCTTGTTCTTGAACGAAACCCCCTTCTTGTAAGTGACCCCAAAAGACGTGAAGACTTGGAACTCCAGACTGCAACAACCCTTCCTCTCGTCCCTGACATGTTCGCCTACCATAGTGTCATGCACTATGTTTCTAGGCTTTACACCAAGCACTGCTACAGAAGCCTTGTACTCAAAATCCATGGCCTGGCAGACCTTCTTACAGTCTGACTGCAAAAAGCCTCTAAGAGCATTGTATATACTTTCTAGCTGCTCGTCTGCCCAGTGCCCCCTGTAGTCTAGAGGTATAAACCAGCGAGACATTTCTTCGTCTTCTGACTCGACTGCCAGCCCTACAGACAGTAGTGTAAAATCATCCTTGAATGGCTGAGTATGGCTGGTTTCATAGTCAAACCCCACAGGTCTATCAGATCTTGACAGCCTTTCCAGAATCCTTATTGCCTCGTCTGCATCAGTGACATACTCAAACTCTCCCGGATTTAAGTAAGGCACCTCATCAATAGGTATATCCAGATATCTAAGAGCATTCTTCAGATCTTGACGGAACAGGCTGGGCATATCACTCTCTTGACCAAAGTCAGAAGCAATCTGCACTTGCCTGAGAATGTAAGAGGGATGTAACAAGCACGCCACCCAGCATTGATACTTTTGGGAGGGGATCAACCTGCCTCGAAGCTTGCTGATCTGTGTTCCGAAAGGTGGGCTCAAAACAGACTTGACCGCAGGGCCACCAAAGCACAGAATCAGCTTAGGCTCTAATTTATGTAGCTCTGCCTCCAGCCTGTGCAAACAGTTTGCCCTACACTTTTCCAAGACCTGCTTTGTCTTTTTGACTTTTGGAATATAGCACTGTAAAGCATTGGTCCTGAAACAGTCCTTATCCATATGAATGCCTAGATCAACCAAAACCTCTCTGAGATACCTCCCCGTAGCCCCGACAAAAGGAATGCCCTGCCTGTCCTCGCTATCGCCAGGACCCTCACCCACTATAACCAGCCCTGTTTTCTCCCCAAAACCAGGAATTCTTGGGGCCCTGGCAAAATCTTTGCCTACACAACCCTCACAACCCCCTTTGGGGCCTGAAATGTTTCTACGGTTTGGCCTGCCCGTAGAACCCATTGCTTCCCAGGCTGCATCCGGATCCAAATAGAACGCTAGGGATTTACCCATTAGCAGTAACGCTCACAAGTACTTCTACAGGGTCGGTTTCGCTCTTAGCACACACAAGATCTGGACTTCGTCTTATCGTAAACCTGCCTTGAGACAACATCAAAGCACTCAGCAAGTAGGATGGATAGGTAGACCATTCCCAAGGCAAGCCTGTGTAAGGAGGGTCTATCGCAATCTCTTCCTCTGCGATTGTACGCTTGCCCTTGTAATTACAAAACAGGGCACCTCCCTCTAGCTTAAAGTCTACCCCAGGGAAGTACAAATCTGCCGTCTCATATAGAGTCATTCGTTTCAAGCAGTCTGTCATACCCCCTGCCATGTTCAGCGTCACCCACTGGCCCCTGTCTTCTGTTGGGAAAAACTGTAGCCATTCCTTAGGAAACACAGCATCAACAAAAGTGCAGCCAACAATAGTTGGTGCTGAGATGGTTTCTGATCTAGAAAGCACACTCAAGCTTTCAGGAGTATAAGACAGGCTACTAATACTGTCTAGCTTGCTAACAACCTCCACAAACGCTTTTGGCAAGATCACATCATTGACTGGCAGGCCCGTTTCCAGGGTGTATCTGACCACCCTAAACCCGTCTGACGCAACCAACTGTGTCCCATTTTCATGCAAAGAAACACCATTGAAGTGGCTTCTAATTTCGCTCTTAGCTATCACGCTAAGGCAGCAAGCCAGTGCTTTGTCAAGGTTTTCGGGGACAGCTTCCTCCCCATCACCCGCAGGAACCATCCTCCAGTCACTGAGCTTCTCGGTCGCTATGTTAGACCTGTGCTTGCCACACTCAAGCAGGATCGATCCCTTCTCCTGAGCTAGGCTAAGCTCGCCTTTCAACCCTTTTACCACGCCCACCAGAGTATCCACAGGAAGCACACAGTCAAAATCTGCTTCCGTTTCCAGAGAGAGAGAAATGCTCACACCAAAAGACGCGGCCTCAAGCCTATCCCCCCTCAACCTGATCTTCCCACATTGAGGCCCAAAGCCAGCACTAGCCACCTTCTTTACCATCGCCAAAGCCTTGCTGAACTTCTTAGCATCGATCAACATAACTACTACCCTAAAAAAAGGAGCAGACGGAGTTTATCCGCCTGCTCCAGTGGTTGGAAACTACCTGATCTTTCAGTGCCCTAAATGAGCCGCAGGTGCATAATAGCATCAGTAGCTACAGTATCTCCAGCAAAAGCAGACAACTCTGCGACCACACCCTTCCAGTCCCTGTCAGTAAGACCCAGGAAGTCCATCAGACAGCCCTTCAGCCTACGCCCCTGCAACTGCCCCCTGTATTGCTTGACAAAGGCAGGAGGAGGGGTCTTGAGAGTAGTAAGGACCTTGAACGCGGTCTCACTGATCTCTCCACGGCAGAGGAGCAGGTCCAGGCCGGGATCCCGTTCGGACATCTCTGGGTAGTCATCTGTTCTTTTCACTAGCGTCCTAGTCTTAAGAGAACCCCTGCCCATCCTGAACTCTTCCTGAAGATCCTCAGCAGGGTCAGTATGAACAGACACCTTTGTCTTAAGATCACGGGGCCTGCACAAATAAGACTGACTGAACACTTTGCCCTCCCCAATCCTCTGAGCCCCATCTCTGGGTCTACGCATCAGATCTCGCAGCACATTTTCGTTCCACCTCTTGCGGATACACACAATGAGATAGGAAGCGAAGGTTTGGTAGGTAGGGCCTTTGCTTTCGTCCTGCACCCAACTCTGCAAGCACTTGGTAAAGACCAAGCACGCCTCTCCAAAGAGATCATCCCTGTCAATCAGGGTGAAGTTTCGGAACTTGCCTGCAACACGATTCACCTCCGACCACAGGAGGTCTTCGTAATCCTCAAACCTGATCTCTGAAGTACTCATCGCCCGATCCCCTAAAAAGGTTCCCGATCCCTCGCTTGGACTATTCAGTATACCCCAAAGCAAGGCGTTTTCAACTTCTTTTTTTGGCTCCAGGGGGAGGGCTCGAACCTCCAACCCTCTCGTTAACAGCGAGTTGCTCTACCATTGAGCTACCCTGGATCGTGTTGTTGGGGAAGGCAGGGGTTGAACCTGCTTCTATACGCAGCCCTGCTAAGATGATCAGTCTCAGCATCTGTCCAGATCCCCCAACCTGATCAAGAAAGGGTGCCAGACAGCCAGGGGGCAACGCTGCTCTGCCGTTGAGCTACTTCCCCATGTTGTAAAAGAGCCCTAGTCCACTGCTTCTCATTCTTCCTCTTGTAAAGGCTGCTGCAATAGGGTATGCTTTGAAGGACAGGAAGACAATAAAGCATACCCTTATTCATACTGGTCAGCTTCCCTCTCGGCACGGAAATCAAGTGCTTCTTGTTCTTCCTCTTCCCTCATGGTTCTGAAAATATGTTGTGACATTTCGAGGTCATCATGGAAACCAAATTCCATCTCGGCATCGAAAGCAAGACCCTCTTCCAGACACTCCAGACACCGTGGCGGCGAGCGGCCTAACCACTCATCCTCATTGCATCCAAAAAAGCCTCCACAACCCCCAGATTTTGCAGCCTCAATGCCTTTCATCATTTCCCGCTCCTTTTGTTGTAAAAAGCTAGTCCACCTGCACCCAGAGCATGCAGACCTTCAACAGGTGATCATAATCACCGCTCCTGGCCTCGTCCAGGAAGGTGTCCCTTTCGGCCTCAGGACACCCTGCCTTCTTGAGAGCCTTGTCTACAGCCCCCATAATTGCAAAGGCATTCCCATCCCGGTGGCTCAGCCTGACTCTCACGTTTGGGTATTTCGGCACCATGACCTTTCTCCTTTTCTCCCCAGGTGTCCTAGAGTTTAGCATACCCGGAGAGGAAAGTCAACAGCAAAAGGAAAATATTCTTACCTATACGTCCTTTTTGTCCTTGTCAGCGTGCTTGGAGAGCCTGTAGTCCGGACTGATGGCCTTCAAAATTGCCCTGCCCACTTTCTCATTAGTCCTTTCCACCATTGGTCTTATGACTACGCCCTCTCGGATGTTTCCACCCAGGAAAGACTCTCCCGAAACCACCTCCCTTACAAGATCATGAGAGAAGCGAGCGAAGCCATGCCCCTCGAAAAACAACCTGGGAACGGCAGGGATTCCAAACCTGTCAACAAGCATGAAAAACGAGCCAGCATTCATGTACCTGCCATCTACCCAGAGATCGAAGGCAGCAAAAGTGATATCCTTCGGGTGCCCATAGTTCAAGCTCTGGATCTTCCCGTAGGTCTCACCAAAAAGAACCACGCTTTTGGCGTTGAACCCATCATAGACAGCCTGTATAAGCTGCCTGACTGGCTCCAGGGTGTAAGGATGCCAATACCAATTCGCAGCCTGCTCCTTCTCGGTCTCAGGCATCTTCCTTGGATATCTGTGAGAGCCAGCCATCCAGGTTCCCTCAACCAGGCCCACCCTACAGTTGGTCCCATGAATCTTCTCTGTGATACACACAAACTCATCTGGACGCAGAATATCAGGGAAGTTATTCAAATCCTCGATGTCTGTGTAGCAAGGGAACATCGGGTGGTTGGGCCCTAGAATATCCCCGGCCATGCCCAACACAGGAGGCTCATATTTCACGGCTCCATAGTAGGCCACCACGCTTGACCCAAGAATGAACCCCTCTAAATTAGGAACCACAAGGCCAAAGCTGGGCTCGCCACGAAGCCTAGTCTGCCTGATCCTCATGCCCTGCTCACGCTCCTGGCAGTAACTAGTCACACCAAAACGGTCTGTCCATTCTTTGGACAGAACCGTATCAGGGGGGAAATAAACACAGGTGTCCCCATCCTTGAACTCACCTTTTCTGGTGACTACCTGCCAGCCCTTGACAACACAGATATCGAGCTTGTCTGCATTGGGGTGGGGCTCGACACGGGATATAGTACAGACTTCGACAACAAGAGAAGACACCATTCGTCTCCAGTTAGGGTATCCGAAGGTCCAAGAGGTTAGCAGCCGCCCAGACGACAGCAATCAGGATAATCAACAGAGGCAACAGCATGACAAATCCCCCTTCAAGTTCTTCTACGAAGCAAG
>Ga0307380_10002286_pt1 | contig 27367 bp, 22 predicted proteins | sample UN3MG_FD_202239 | JGI IMG/M metagenome (GOLD analysis project Ga0307380, IMG submission 202239) | Soil microbial communities from Risofladan, Vaasa, Finland - UN-3 | ecosystem: Environmental > Terrestrial > Soil > Coastal area > Acid sulfate soil | place: Finland: Risofladan, Vaasa | collected... | reverse complement strand
CATTGAGAGTCAACGACAGTCAAGGTGTCTGCCGAGTAAGAACTCGAGCATTTTCCGCTTCTGTCCGATGAATCGCGCGGTCGCGTATAGTCCCGCAGGAAGTGGGATCGACCCGCGCGAACTGGTTATTTAGGGATTGCGCAGGGCCTTGTCAAGGCCTGGGTAACAGTTTGTGGGCAGGTATCTGTCCGCCGGGATCTATCCGTTGGCCCGTGTCTATCAGGCCACATTCCTGCCCGAATACGTCGTCACTCTCGCGTCGTTAACGGCGTGGTAACCATACTAAGTGAGTATGGGTAAGATGACCCGCCGAGGGGGACGTGCCAGACCTAATAAGCTTCCATCTCATATTCAAGACCGCGGAATTCGGCGGTTTGGGGGAGATTACGGGAAGTTTGGGGGGTCGGGGAAAGCCCATCGGCGCATAGTCTAGCCTCGCCGCGAAGGACACAGCTAACCGTTTCGGTGGTGTCTGCCTGAGGGAAGTCGGGAATCGCGCCTGAAACAGGCGCAGCGGGCGGCGACCGATAGACGGGGGGAATGCGCATTGTTTAAGCGCCGTGGGGGATTTGCGCGCCGTAAGCTTGGCCAGGCACTCGTGCCGGCCGCGCCGCGTGGACTCCCAACCATCTTTCTCGGCGAGACCTCCAAGAGCGAGTTCGAGCTGCCTCCGGTTTATCTCTGCGAATCGAGCCATGACGGCGCCAGCAGCCGCCTGAAATGGATGGCCAGCACCTGTCTCGCCGGCATGGTTGGCGTCTGCCTCATCGGCGTGGCCATCTATGCCTCCATGAACATGTCCGACGGCTCCGGCATGATGAGTTCCATCAAGCGCGCGAGCCTCGCCGCCCTTCAGCCCATCCGTGGCGCCCGCTTGGCCCATGACGCCCAGAGCGCCTCGGGCCAGAAAGAAGACCGCATTCAGATGACCTCGGCGGGTTTCGCCAACCGCTACGTCATCCACGACACGGTGGTGGAACGCCAGGGCAGCCGCGAGTTCATCACCATCAAGCCTTACCTTCGCATTGTCGCCGGGCTGGCCACCGAGCCCCCCGAAGACACCGACCAGCTTCCCCCCCTCAATCCCTTCAAGCTCTATTCCGACGCAACGCCCATCGGCGGCGGCGATGACGTGGTCGACCCGAGCCAGTCTCTGCTGGTCAACGTGGTCGACATCCCCGGCGGCCTGCTGCTGGCCACGGACGACATCGAGCTGGCGCCGGACCGGGTGAACAAGCTCGTATCGCTCGCCGCGGAAAACTTCGCCTATGCGGAATCGCCGCTGGCGCTGGGTGCTCGCGGCGGCGAGGCCAAGCTGCAGCTCGCCTCTTACCGTCCCGACGAGGTGGAGCGTCCCAGGCTTCTGCCCAACACCACGGTGATGCAGAAATCCTTCGACGAGACCGACGATCTGAGCGATGAGGACGTCGCCGGCGCCGAGACCAAGATCGTCGAGGTGAAGAAGGGCGACAGCCTGCTCGGCGTGCTCCTCGAGGCGGGCACCGACAAGGCCCTGGCCAGCGCCATTCTCGACAGCCTCGACGCCGTGTTCGGCCCGGACGATCTCAAGCCGAAGCAGAAGGTCGACTTCCGCCTCGTGCCCGCGCCCTCCGATTCCGGCCAGATGGAGCCGGTGCGGATCAGCATCTTCGACAAAGACGGCGACCACATCGTCAGCGCGACCCGCAACCGCGACGGCGACTATCTCGCCTCCACCCAGGCCCCGGACGGCGAAGTCAAAATCGAGACCGCCTCCAACCGCGCTACCCTCTATCAGAGCTTCTACCAATCCGCCCTCGACCAGAAGCTCCCCTCCGACATCATTCTCAAGCTGCTGCGCGTCCACTCCTACGACGTCGACTTCAAGCAGAAGACCCGCTCCGGCGACACGTTCGAAGTGTTCTTCGACGACGACGGCGTGGGCGACGGCAAGCTGGGCGAACTGCTCTACACCGCCATGACCGTCGGCGGCGAGAACCGCAAATTCTATCGCTTCCGCACGCCGGACGACGCGGTCGACTACTATGACGAGCACGGCAACAGCGCCAAGAAGTTCCTGATGCGCAATCCGGTCAAAGGCGGCCGCTTTACCTCCGGCTTCGGCAATCGCCGCCATCCGCTGCTACGCCGCACCCGCATGCATACCGGCGTCGACTGGGCCGCGCCGTCAGGCACCCCGATCCTCGCCGCCGGCGACGGCACGATCGAGATCGCCGAGCGCCACGGCGGCTATGGCAACTACATTCGCCTTCGCCACGCCAACGGCTTCGCCACCGCCTACGGCCACATGACGCGCTTCGCCCCCGGCTCCGAGCCCGGCGCCCATGTGAAGCAAGGCCAGATCATCGGCTTTGTCGGCTCGACCGGCCGCTCCACCGGGCCCCATTGTCACTTCGAGGTCCTGATCAACAACAAGTTCGTCAACCCGATGACCATCGCCGTACCGCGCGGCCTCCAGCTCGAAGGCCGCGAACTCGCCGCCTTCCAGAAAGAGCGCCGCCGCATCGAAGCCCTGATGCAGCTCGACCCCGTCACCAGCCGCGTCGCCCAAGTCGCCAACACCCAATAAGCCGCCAATACGCAATAAGCCGCCTCTCTCCTTCTCTCTCTCCCCCTCCCCGACATTTTGGTTTTCGCGACCGCGCTTCGCGCTATTGACTTGCGCGTCTCTCTTTTGACCTCGTCATGGCCGGGCTTGACGTGAGCCTGCGCCCGGGCCGGCAAAGCCGGACCCGGGTGGCCATCCACGTCTTCCCACTTTTCTGCGGCTCAAATCGTGGATGCCCGGAACAAGTCCGGGCATGACGCAGTGAGACGATGCGCTCAAGCAGGCCAGCGGCCGGTAGCGCTAAGACCATCGCGCTCAAGTAGGCCAGCGGCCGGTAGCGCAACGAAGATGGCAAGCCAAAACCGCTCGCCGGGCGAAGCCCGCGAGGCAAGAAGGGGAGCGGCGCGCCGGCAAGCGCAAAGTCCTATGGCTTCCGCGACTCTTTCGAGCCGCGGCGGGCGCTCAAACGGCGCGCCACACACGCGCTCAAGTAGCGAAGCGATAGCGCATAAAAAATGCGCGAAAGCAGCAACCTAAGTGCGCATGTCATTTGCGGACGTCCATACGGCGGCGGGCCCCGCTTCAATCCCGGACTGTCTGTCCGGGATCTAACTGCCAGCTCCTGGCGGGGGCTCGTAGTGGCCCCGGGGGGAGCTCCGCCACCGCCCGAGTGCCTTGGTCGCGTAGACCCAAGACCCGCGGGCGCCGCACCCCGCCCCACGATCACGACGCCTCGCGAAAGCGCCCCTTCAATGGACGAGGTGGGATGAGTATAAGCGAGGTTTTGCGGGCGGGGATAAGTTGGGAGTAAAGTGGGGATAAGAGAAGCTACGCGGCCTTGAGCCGCTCCATCTCCGTCTCGAATTCAAACTTCAGCTGAGTCCCTTCTTCCTCCGGAAGCCATCCGGCCATTTGCGGGAAGATGGTCCGGTAGACCAGGAGTTGGTCCCCATCCCACGGCAGCTTTTCGGCAGCACGCGCCTCGGTCAGAATTCTGTGCATCCGCGCTCGGACCTGATCGAGGTCGGGTCGATAGGCCGGCGCGGCCGCGCCGGGCTCGAATAACTCCGGCTGCGCTTCGGCCTCAAATAGGTCTTGCTGGTGAGATCGCGCCATGGTCTTGGGGTTGCTGTCCTATCGATTCTAGATAGGACAAGAGTTAACATGAGTCTCGCCTGCCCAAGCCGTTATCAACGACAATTCTCACCCCTGTTAGACCGTAACCCACCAGCGAGGTTGGGAAAACCGTGACTGACAATCCGCGCACCCGCGAGCTTCTGCATCACCTTGCCACCCGCCCCGGCCACGATGAGGTGAAATCCGACTTTCGCGACCTCCTGGTAGAGGAATTCGGTGTCGAACTGGGCGCGCTCGATTTCGAGCGCCGGGTTCCCGAGGTGAAAGGCCGCCTCGACGCCTTGATCGGCCGGACAGTTTTCGAGGCCAAGCGCAACCTAGATCAGGAATGGGGCGATGTCGTTCGGCGCATGCCGGACTATCTCGCCGACCGCGAGCGCGAGGAAGGTGAGCGCTTCGTCGGTATCGCATCGGACGGACTGAAATGGGTCGTGTTCGAGCGCAACGGCGACGAACTCGTAAAGCTGAAGGAAACGACGCTCGATCCGGATAAGGCGGACGCCTTTCTTGCGTGGCTCGACGGCGCCGTCGCGCTCAAGAGCTCGCTTTCGCCTGACCCGTTGACGGTACGGCTTGAGCTTGGTCAGGACTCAGTTGCCTTTCGCCGTGCAAATGAAGGGCTTCGCGCGCTGTGGGAGCGGCTGAAGGACGATCCGGCGGTCGCTCTAAAGAGACAGCTCTGGGCGCAGCTTCTGAAACTCGTCTACGGCCGCGAGGTCGAAAGCGACGCGTTGTTCTTCCAGCACACTTTCCTGGTGATCGTTGCGAAGGCCATTGCGCTGGCCGTGCTCGGTCTGCGGGACGACGATCCCAAGCACGTGCTGTCGGGCGCGTCGTTTGAGGCGGCCGGAATCTTCGGCGCCGCTGAGAGCGACTTCTTTGACTGGGTGGTGGCCGAACCCGGGGGTGAAGAGCTTGTCCGTCGCATCTTGGTGCATGTGCGCCGCTTCCGCCTCGATCAGGTCGAGAGCGACGTGCTCAAGATTCTCTATGAATCGCTGATCGACCGCGACGAGCGGCATGGTCTCGGCGAGTACTACACGCCTGACTGGCTGGCGGCGAAGATCGTGCGTCACGCGATTGACCGGCCAATGGAGCAAAAGGTGCTCGATCCGGCGTGCGGCTCAGGCACGTTTCTCTTTCACGCCATTCGGAACTTCATCAAGGAGGCAGAGGACTCGGGGCTGGAAGACGCACTGCAGGCGCAGGAAGCGACCAATCATATTGCCGGAGTGGACATCCATCCGGGCGCGGTGATTATCGCGCGCGTCACCTATTTGCTGGCGCTCGCTCCGGTCATCGCCAAACGCGCGGGCTCGTTGTCAATTCCTGTATATCTCGGCGACGCTTTGCAGCTTTCCACCGCCACGACGATGCACATCAAGGAACTGGTCATTCACGTTCCGCCGCCGCCAGAAGGGGCGGACCTCAAGTTCCCGGAAATCTTCTGCAAAGAGATTGACCTCTTCGACAAGCTGGTCGCGCGCATGCGCCAGGGCTCAGAACAGGGAATGACTCCACGCCAGATCGAGTCCGCGTTCAAGCAGGAAGTCGAACGCCCCTACAAGCGGGACATGACAGAGGAGGAAGCGGAGGGCGTCAGCGAAATGATGGCGACCTACAAGACCTTCGACAATCTGCGCCGCGAAGGCCGCGATTCGGTCTGGACTTATGTCGCGCGCAACCTGTCACGACCGCTTGCTCTGTCCTTCGGTGCCGGATGGGCGAACGTGGTGGTCGGCAATCCACCTTGGGTGGCCTTCCGGCACATGAGCCCCGACTTGCAAAAGCGGTTTCGGGAGCTGGCCAAGGGGGAGCGGGTCTACGTGGGCGGCAAGTTCGCGACGCAAAACGACCTTGCGGCTCTGTTCACGGTCCGTGCGGTCTCTCTCTATCTTCGCTCGGGCGGGCGTATCGCCTTCGTGTTGCCGCTCGCAGCGCTGACGCGGGGCCAGTTCGAGAAGCTCCGCAAGGGATCGTTCTTCAGCACGCGGATTGCCTGGGACGAAGCCTGGACGATGGACGACAGCGTGCAGCCGCTGTTTCCGGTTCCGTCCTGCGTGGTGTTTGGCCGCCGCCGTGCCACCGCCAAGGCGCTGCCGGATACGGTGCGAGCCTATTCCGGGCAGCTACCGATGCGCGACGCGACGGAAGCGATGGCCGACGCGGCCTTGACGGTGCGCGAGAACGCACCGAAGCCGGTCGAAGGTAAGTTCACCGGCGGCTCAGCCTATCGGAAAGCTTTCCGGCAAGGCGCGACGCTCGTTCCCCGCATGCTGAGTCTGGTGGAGCGCAAAGCATTGGGGCGCCTGGGCGAAGATCCGACAGCGCCTTTTGTCGTCAGTCGCCGCAACAACCAAGAAAAGCAGCCTTGGAAATCGCTGCCCGGCGTCGGGCATCGCGTTGAAGCAGAATTCCTGCAACCCGTGCTCCTAGGCGAGAGCATCCTGCCCTATCGCGTCTGGCGGCCGTTCGAAGGCGTGGTGCCGGTAACGGCTAAAGGGCAGATGCTGGACGCGGAGGCTGCCGCGAGTCGCGGCCACGCTGGTTTGCACGGCTGGATGTCAGCCGCGGAGCAAATTTGGAATGAACACAGACCGTCAAAGATTTCGTTGGTTGAGCAATTTGACTACTATGGAAAGCTGAGGGCACAGTTTCCCATTTCGCGGTTTCGCGTTGTCTACGCTGCATCCGGAACGATCCCCGCCGCATGCTTGCTCCGTCAGTCCGCAGCAGTAATCGAGCATGCAGTTTATTGGGCGGAAGTCTCCACTGAAATCGAAGGGCTATATCTTACAGCTTTACTAAACAGCGAGATATCGCGCGCCCGTTGCAGCGATGCAAGCACGCGGTCAGTGGGGTGCCCGGCATTTCGACAAGGTGATGTTCAATCTTCCGATCCCCCGCTTCGATGCGGCAATGCCGCTCCACAACGACCTCGCCGCCGCCGCGGGCGAAGCGGAGAAAATTGCCGGAGCCTTCGAGTTACCCGAGGCCGTGAAGTTTCAACGCGCGCGCAAGCTCATCCGTGATGCATTGACCGAGACAGGCATCGCCCCGCATATCGACGACCTCGTGGCCCGGCTGCTGGATCGCCCCTCTGCCTAAGGGGGCGATCCTTCGCGGCGCGCCTTTGGCGCGTATCTCAGGGTGCCGGTCAATCTATGCTCCTGGATCCCGGCTTTCGCCGGGATGACCCTAAGCCGCGCGCGCCGCGGCCGCCGCCCCATTGAACAGCAGCCCGTCTTTGCCGGCCGTGATCTTGATGGTCTCGCCGTCATGGATCTTGCCGGCCAGCACCTGCTCGGCCAGCGGATCTTGCACATATTTCTGGATCACGCGCTTCAAGGGCCGGGCGCCATAGGCCGGGTCGTAGCCCTTATTGCCGAGCCAGTCCTTGGCGGCATCGTCCAGGTCCAGCGTGATCTTGCGGTCGGCCAACAGCTTCAACAGACGCTGCATCTGGATGTCGACGATGCGGCCCATATGCTCGCGCTTCAGCCGATGGAACAGGATGATCTCGTCCACGCGGTTGAGGAACTCAGGGCGAAAATGCGCGCGCACCACCTCCATGACTTGGCTCTCCACTTCGGATGACTCCTCGCCCTCCTTCTGGTTGACGAGATATTCGGAGCCGAGATTCGAGGTCATGATGATCAGCGTGTTGCGGAAGTCGACCGTGCGGCCTTGGCCATCCGTGAGCCGGCCATCGTCGAGCACTTGCAGCAGCACGTTGAACACGTCCGGATGCGCCTTCTCGATCTCGTCGAACAGAATGACTTGGTAGGGCCTGCGGCGCACGGCTTCGGTGAGCGCACCGCCCTCCTCATAGCCGACATAGCCGGGCGGCGCGCCGATGAGCCGGGCCACCGCGTGCTTCTCCATATATTCGCTCATGTCGACGCGCAGGATGGCGTGCTCGTCGTCGAACAGAAACTCGGCGAGCGCGCGTGAGAGCTCCGTCTTGCCGACGCCGGTCGGGCCTAAAAACATGAACGAGCCCATGGGCCGGTTGGGGTCTTGCAGGCCGGCGCGTGAGCGGCGGACCGCGGTGGACACGGCCTTGACCGCCTCGGACTGGCCGACCACGCGGCGGGCGATCTCGGTCTCCATGGCCAGAAGTTTTTCGCGCTCGCCTTCGAGCATCTTGTCCACGGGAATGCCGGTCCAGCGCGACACCACTTGGGCGATCATGTCGGGCTCGACGACTTCTTGGGCGAGGCTGCCGGCCTGGCCCTCTTCCTCTTCGATTTTTTGCAGCTTGGCCTCGAGGTCGGGGATCATGCCATAGGCCAGTTCGCCGGCTTTTGCGAGGTCGCCGCCGCGCTGCGCCTGATCGAGCTCGATACGCGCATGATCGAGGTCTTCCTTGATCTTCTGTGCGGCGCCGAGCTTCTCCTTCTCCTCGTGCCAGCGGGAAGCCAGCGCGTTCGCCTCCTCTTCGAGATTGACGAGTTCCTTCTCGAGCTTGGCCAGCCGGTCCTTGGAGGCGCTATCGGTTTCCTTCTTCAGCGCCTCGCGCTCGATCTTGAGCTGCATGATGCGCCGGTCGAGTTCGTCGAGCGCTTCGGGCTTGGAGTCCACCTGCATGCGAAGCCGCGAGGCGGCCTCGTCCACCAGGTCGATAGCTTTATCAGGGAGAAAGCGGTCGGTGATGTAGCGGTTGGACAGCGTCGCCGCGGTGACAAGCGCGGCATCGGAAATGCGCACGCCGTGATGCAGCTCGTATTTCTCTTTCAAGCCCCGCAGGATGGAGATGGTGTCCTCGACGCTCGGCTCCGGCACGAATACCGGCTGGAAGCGTCTTGCGAGCGCCGCGTCCTTCTCCACATGCTTGCGGTACTCATCGAGCGTGGTGGCGCCGACGCAGTGCAGCTGACCGCGCGCCAATGCGGGCTTCAGCAGGTTGGAGGCGTCCATGGCGCCGTCCGCCGCCCCGGCGCCGACCAGCGTGTGCATCTCGTCGATAAACAGGATAATCTGGCCGTTCGAGGCCTCGATCTCGGAGAGGACGGCCTTGAGCCGCTCCTCGAACTCGCCGCGATATTTGGCGCCTGCAATCAGCGAGCCCATGTCGAGCGACAGCAGCTTCTTGTCCTTCAGGCTCTCCGGCACGTCGCCCTGGACGATACGATGCGCCAGCCCTTCGACGATGGCCGTCTTGCCGACGCCCGGCTCGCCGATCAGCACCGGATTGTTCTTGGTGCGCCGCGACAGAACTTGCATCGTGCGGCGGATCTCCTCGTCGCGGCCGATCACGGGATCGAGCTCGCCTTTCGCGGCCGCCTCGGTGAAGTCGCTCGTATAGCGCTTCAGCGCATCATATTGCTGCTCGGCGCCGGCGCTATCCGCCGTGCGGCCCTTGCGCAGATCGTTGATCGCCTCGTTCAGGCTCTGCGGCGTGACGCCCGCATCTTTCAAAATGCTCGCGGTTTCGCCTTCCTTAGTCATGGCCAAGGCCTGGAGCGCGCGCTCCACGGTGACGAAGCTGTCGCCGGCCTTGGTGGCGATCTGCTCGGCCTGGTCGAGCACGCGCGACAGCCCCGGCGTCATTTGCGGCTGGGTGGCGCCTGAGCCCGAGACCTTGGGCAATTTGGCGAGCGCGGCATCGGTGCGAGTGAGCGCCACTTTGGCGTCGCCGCCGGCGCGGCCGATCAGGCCGGAGGCCAAGCCTTCCGGATCGTCCAGCAGGGCTTTTAAGAAATGTTCGGGGGTGACCTGGGGGTTGCCGTCGCGCACGGCAATGGTCTGCGCGGCTTGCAGGAATCCCTTGAGGCGGTCGGAAAGCTTTTCGAAATCCATGATCGTCCCTCGTGGATCGGCCAGGCGTGAGGGTGGCCCGGAAGTGTCGATTTCAGGTGGCGGAGCCGGTGATCGTGCCTCTTACCAGGGGCGCGTTAACGGACATATAGCGAGCCGTTTACCGCACAAAAAGGGGCGCGGCACCTTGAGGGATCGCAAACCCGCCAGGCGCGCGAAGATGCGCAAACCGCGCGAAGACGCAAGCCAGCGCACGGCCCAGCACCGTTAGCGAAGGGTTAGGAGCGTCTGAAGAGGCGGAGGGCCTTAAAGCGAGCGGGCCTGAAGCACCAAAGAGCCTTAGCTCACCGTGTCGGGCGTAGACTCGCTCTCGTCGGCGGCTTTCGCCTCGGACGGCTCGGCGCCATTGGCATCGCTCACGGCCTCGGCGCCATTGCCGCGCTGGCGGCCACGGCCACGCTCGCGTCCGCCGCCGTGATGCTCCCGGTTTCCGACCTGGCGCTCATGGTCTTGGCTGCCGCTGCCTTGCCCGCCGGCGTTCTGCCCACCGGCGTTCTGGCCGCCAGCGGCTTCCTCGGAGTCTGATTCCTCTTCATCGGAGTCCGAATGCCAACGGCTCTGCGGCCGGCCGCCATTGGGCGCTTCGACCTGCGGAGCGCCGGGTTGGGAGGCGGCCTGCACCTGGGCCGCCATAATGATGCGGTTGTAGTGCTCGGCATGTTGGAGATAGGCCTCCGCCGTCACGATGTCGCCGGAAGCGAGTGCGTCGCGCGCGAGCGACATATATTTCTCGGCGACATGCGCGGCGGTCCCACGGATCTTCACGTCGGGACCGTTCGACTCATAGCTCCGCGCCAGTGGATTCTGGGGCTTACGGCCGCGGCCGCGGCCCCTACGATTCTGTTGTTGTCCTTGCCTCATAAGCCTTATTCACCTGCTTGACGGCCTTAAGCCGCGTCCTTGGTTCCCTTGCTCACTCTCATGACTAGCGTCAAGCTCCGAACGCGCTTTGCGCCGGAAGGCCGGGTCGGCCACGCAGTCTCACAACGGTTCTTTTTCTTGCTGCCTTGTCTTGGGTCGGTTTCCCGGCGCGACGCGTCCTGAATCCCGGGCTCACGCCAGCCAACCAAAATCTGATGGGCGATTGAGCGTCTCTTGAACGACCCGAGAGGCTGGACCGCCTGTCAATCGAGGTTCACGAGATAACCGCTCTTGTTGCCATGCAACCGGCCGCGCCAGACTTTCCAATCACGCAGGCCGAGTATCCGTCATTTCCTGGCTCGAACCTACCCTGAACATCGCGGTTTTCCAAGCCTATTTTTCCGGGTTTGCGACCTTCTGTAGCCCCAGTCCGAGGGCTCCCGGCAAGGACGCAGCGGGGGTGGCCGGCCAGATCGAACAGGACGCTATCCTCCTCGACGATGAGGCCGGAAGCCTGAAACAGCTCAAAGACGGCCTCGGCCTGGGTCGCCCCGATCTCGACCAGGAGATGCCCGCCAGGACTCAGAAACTCGGCGGCTCTCGCCGCAATCGCCCGATAGGCGGCAAGCCCATCAGGGCCGCCATCAAGGGCCGCCGACGGATCGTAGGCCACCTCTCTCGCGAGCCCGCCAATGTCGCCGCTGGCGATATAGGGCGGATTGGCGAGGATGAGGTCGAATCCGCCTTCCAGACCCTCGAACCAGTCCGCCGCGGCGAAGCGGGCGCGCGCCTCCAATCCCAGGCGCCGGGCGTTCTCGCGCGCAACCCGCAAGCCATCCTGGCTGATATCGATGCCCACACCGTGAGCCGTCGGCAGCTCGGCCAGCAGCGTCAGCAGGATGCAGCCGGAGCCGGTGCCGAGATCGAGCAGCCGAAGCGGGCTGCCCCGCAGGGCCTCGCCCGCGGCCAGCCCGAGCGCCGCCTCGATCAGCGTCTCCGTGTCGGGACGCGGATCCAACGTGTGGGGATCGATGAGGAACCCGCGGCCGTAAAATTCACGGATCCCCCGGATGCGCGAAACGGGCTCACCGGCAAGCCGCCGCGCGAGGTAACCCGCGAACCGCGCTGCCTGCTCCGGCGCCAGCAGATCGCGCCCATGAACAATCAGAGACTCATGGCTGAGCCCCGTCGCGTGACACAGAAGCAGCCGCGCATCGAGCGAGGGCATCTGGACGCCCCCCTCCCGCAGCGTGCGAGCGGCGGCCGCATGAGCCGACTCGAGAGTGGTCATGAGCCATCCTCCTGCATGGCAGCGAGCTGGCTCGTCTGGTCCTCGGTGGTCAGCGCCTCGATGATCTCATCAAGCGCCGGCTCGCCTTCAAGCACCATTTGGAGCTGATGCGTGGTCAGGCCGATGCGATGATCGGTGACGCGCCCTTGCGGGAAATTATACGTGCGGATGCGCTGTGAGCGGTCGCCCGTGCCGATCTGGCTGCGCCGGTCTTGCGCCCGCTCCGCATCGAGCTTGGCGCGCTCCAGATCGTAGAGCCGCGCGCGCAGCACCTTCATGGCCTTCGCCCGGTTCTTGTGCTGAGACTTCTCGTCCTGCTGGATGACGACAAGGCCCGATGGGATGTGCGTGATGCGCACTGCGCTGTCGGTGGTGTTGACCGACTGTCCGCCCGGACCGCTCGCGCGGTACACGTCGACGCGCAAATCCTTGTCGTCGATCTGCACGTCCACGTCCTCGGCCTCGGGCAGCACGGCCACGGTCGCCGCCGAGGTATGAATACGCCCTTGCGCTTCGGTTTCCGGCACGCGCTGGACCCGGTGCACGCCGGATTCGTATTTCAACCGGGCGAACACGCCCTTGCCGGTGATGTTGGCGATGATTTCCTTGTAGCCGCCATTGGCGGACTCGCTCGCCGACATGACGCTGACCTTCCAGCCCTGCCTGTCCGCGTAACGCTGATACATGCGGAACAGATCGCCGGCGAACAGCGCCGCCTCGTCCCCGCCGGTGCCCGCCCGCAACTCCAGGATCGCGCTCTTCTCGTCGGCAGCATCCTTGGGCAGCAACTGCACCTTCAACTGATGCTCGAACTCTTCGATCTTGGCGTCGAGCGCGCCGATCTCCTCTTCGGCGAGCGACAACATGGCCTTGTCGGAGGTGCGGTCGTCGATAATCTCCTGCAAACCGTCGCGCTCGAGCTGCGCCTCGCGCAGCGCTCTAATCGTCGCCACGATGGGATCGAGTTCGGCAAACTCGCGGGAGAGCTGGACATAACTCTCCTGGTCGGCGCCGGAGGCAAGAGTATGTTGCACGGCCTCCCAGCGGGCGACGAGGTGGTCGAGCTTCTCGGCGGGAATAGTCGTCATGGGATGAGGCGAGGAAGCCTAGAAATTGTTCGGAAGCTTGTCAGCCTTGCGGCTGCGCGGGTCGTCCGGATCCAGGACAGGATCGGAAGTATTGAATCCCGAGGACGAGCCCGGGTCGGACGATGAATCGCCGAGCGCCATCCATAGTCCAACCAGGACCACCGCTGCAACCAGCGCGCCGATGCCCCACTTTAAAAGCGCGGGCTTTTTCTGCTTCGGCTCGTCAAGGGGCTCTGGCTCGAACTCGGCCTCGCCCATGAAGGACGCGTCCTCCTGGAGCGGGGGCGCCGCGGGCTCGGGCGGATAGGCCTCGGAGGGATAGGCTTGGGGCGGCTGCTGATAGGCTCCCGGATCGGCCGGATAGGCTTGCGGTTGGGCCTGCGCCGGTTGTGGCCCGTTCTCCCAAGCCGGCGCCTCCGGCGCGTGCCCCGGGATGCCACCAGGGCCTCCTTGCGGAAATTGCGATGCTCCGGCCGGCCACGGTGCTTGCGGCTGAGGCGCTTGCGGCTGCGGGGCTTGCGGCTGCGGGGCTTGCGGCCGAGGCGCTTGCGGTTGCGGCGCGCGAGGCTGCGCCTGCGGTGCTGGCTGGTGCTGGCCATTGGGCCAGACCGGGGCTTGAGGCATGGCCGGGAGTTGCGGCGCCTGGCCTGCATTGCCGCCAAACACACTATCACCACCCACTTGCGGCGGCATGACGGGAACATCCGGCATGGTTTTTGGCCTCAATTCCACGATGCCTGCTTCGAGTTGCGCATAGATGCGCCGGAGCAGCGGTCTTGTATCGAGATTGAGGAGCGTGCCGTAGGCATTGACCACGCGGCAGGTCTCAGGCCAGGGCGGCAAGGCATAAATTGCCCCCTGCTCAAGCGCTTTGACCACCTCGACAGGGGTGGCAATCCGCGCGGCGAGGTCTGTTTCGGTGAGGTTGCTGGCGACCCTGAGGTCCCGAAACAGCTCGGCCACTTCCGCATCATAGCCGGCTGGCATTTCCTTGATCCCGTGAAAATAGATACGCTGCCGCCTGGTATGCAACGACGCGTCGACTAGCACCTGCGGCCAAGCTGCCATGGCTCGACCGGCCCCACCTCCTGCGATCCCTGGCTAACACAAGCCCAATGACGGCGCGTTTGCAAGCCTCGGCGAGACTACCATATGGGCGCACCCGTTGCCGACCTCCGCGCGCATGGAAAATTTATACCTGCACGCCGGTTTCAGTTGCAAAGCGCTTCAAATCTTCGCGAACTGACGTCTTTCGCTCCTCGAGCAGCACCTCCAGCGTCTCTTTCAGATTAGCCCCGTCGAGCGACAAGATCATCGCCTTGACCGGGCCCACCGACGCGGGCGCCATGGAGATGGAGCGAAAACCGAGGCCGACCAAGGCCATGGCCTCCAAGGGCCGCCCCGCCATTTCGCCGCAAAGCGTCAGCGGCGTGCCGTGCCGGTCGGCGGCCCGCACGATATGGCGTAGAGCGCGAAGCACCGCCGGGTTCAAGACATCGAAGCGGTCGGACACCCGCTCATTGCCCCGGTCGGCGGCGAACAGAAACTGCACGAGGTCGTTGGAGCCGACAGAAACAAAGTCCGCCAGGGGCAAGATGTTGTCGAGTTGCCACAGCAGCGCCGGCACCTCGATCATGGCGCCGATCATCAGCTTCGCGGGTTCGGGGCGGCCGTGCCGCTCAAGCAGCGCGACCTCTCTATCGATCAACGCGCGCGCGGCCTCGAACTCCGAAACGTCGGAGATCATTGGCAGCATGATGCGCAGCTCGCGCCCCTGCGCGGCGCGCAGCAGCGCGCGCATCTGCGTGCGGAACAGCGCCGGCCGGTCGAGCGCCATGCGGATGGCACGCCAGCCAAGGGCCGGGTTCTCCTCGACGCCGGCGCGGAAATACGGAATGACCTTGTCGCCACCCACGTCGAGCGAGCGGAACACCACGGGCCGGTTGCCGGCGGCATCGAGGATCGACTTATAGAGGCGGGTCTGCTGATCGAGCCGCGGGAAGGTCGAAGAGATCATGAACTGCAGCTCGGTACGGAACAGTCCGATGCCATCCGCCCCCGATTGATCCAGATGCGGCAGGTCGAATAACAGCCCCGCATTGATGTTTAGACTGACGCGCTGGTCGTCGAGCGTCATCGCCGGCACTTTGCGCAAGGCTTCGTATTGCGCCTGGCGCCGCGCGCGAAACCGGACCTTGTCCGCGTAGGCCGAGATGACTTCTTGGGTGGGGCGCAAATGCAGCTCACCCCCCTCCGCATCGAGGATCGCCGCATCCCCGGGCTCCACGGTATCCAGCACGCCCTTGCACTGGGTGATCGCGGCAATGCCGAGCGCCCGGGCCACGATGGCGACATGGCTATTGGCGCCGCCTTCTTCGAGCACGAGGCCCCGCAAGCGGTGCCTATCGTAATCCAGAAGCTCCGCCGGCCCCATGGTGCGGGCAAGCACGATGGCGTCCTCGGGGAGCGCGCCCGTGGCGGCCGTCTCCGTGCCGCCCGACAACAGGCGCAGCAGCCGGTTCGAAAGATCGTCGATGTCGTGCAGGCGGTCGCGGAAACGCTGATCGGGCATGCGCAGCATGCGCGCGCGGGTGTCGTTGCGCACGCGCTGCACGGCGGCTTCGGCGGTGAGGCCCGTGGCCAACGCCTCGTCGAGCCGGCGCCGCCAGCCATGGTCGTGCGCGAACATGCGGAAGGCTTCCAGCACCTCATGATGTTCGCCGGCACGGGCGAGGTCGCCGCGTTCCATCATCTCGTCGATCTGGCCCGTGAGGTCCTCAATGGCCTGCAGCAGCCGGCGCCGTTCGAGCTCAATATCCTCGGCGATCAGGCGCGTCACCACGATGCGCGGCTCATGTAGCACCACATGGCCCAGCGCCACCCCCTCCGAGATGGGCTGTCCGGTGAAGCGGTCGTTGGAATCGCGGCGGGTCTCCGACGTCACCTCCTCGGTGACGATGCCGCCGGACGCGAGCATCTCGGCGATCACCATCGCCGTGGTCTGGAGCGCCTCGACCTCCTCGTCCCCGTAATGCCGCATGGTGCGGTTCTGCACCGTGAGCACACCGATCGTGTGCCCACCGCGCAAGATCGGCACGCCGACGAAGGAGTGGTAGATCTCCTCGCCCGTCTCGGGCCGGTAGGAGAAGGCCGGATGGTGCTGGGCGTCGGCGAACTGCTTCGGCTCGGCCTGCTCGGCGACGAGACCGACGAGACCTTCGCCGGGCTTGAGGTGGGTATTGTGGACCGCGTCCCGGTTGAGGCCCTCGGTGGCCACCAGCTCCAGCGAACCGTCCCGGCGCCGCAAATAGAGCGAGCACACCTCCGCCACGATGTTGGAGGCGATCAACATCACCACCTTGTCGAGGCGAGCCTGGGCGCTCTCGTGCTCCGCCATCACCTCGCGGAGGCGACGGAGCATCTGTCTTGGAGCGCCAACTTCAACCATAACAACACGTCCTCGCCGTCCGGCCTTCAGGCCGGACCGAGCCTCCTGAAACTGGTCCTAGAGTAGCCGCTTTCGCCCCGCTAGCGGCCGTCCAGTCCAAATAGGGAATGCAAGGTCCGCACCGCGAGCTCGGCATAGGCCGCATCGATCAATACGCTGATTTTGATCTCCGATGTGGAAATCGCCTCGATATTGATGCCTTTTTCGGCAAGTGCGCTGAACATTTGCGCGGCCACGCCCGCGTGGCTTCGCATACCGACGCCAATGGCCGAGACCTTGGCGATGTCGGTGGAGCCGCGCAGGTCGAGATAGCCGATGGCGTCCTTCGACTTCTTCAAAACTTCCAGCGCACGATCCAGGTCAGCGGACTGGACGGTGAAAGTGAGATCGGTCGAACGGCCGTCCTCGGAGACGTTCTGCACGATCATATCGACATTGATATGGGCGTCGGCCAAGGGGCTGAACACTTGCGCGGCGACGCCCGGCTTATCGGCGACCTTGAGCAGCGTCACCTTGGCCTCGTCCCGCGCATAAGCAATTCCACTGACGACATTCTGCTCCACGATCTCATCCTCATCGCAAACAAGTGTGCCAACCCCCTCGCCCGTCTCGGCATTGCCCTTGCCGGCAAGATCGGGTGCATCGAAGCTCGAGCGCACCAGCACCCGCACGCCTTTCTGCATGGCGAGCTCGACGGAGCGGGTTTGCAGCACCTTGGCCCCTTGCGAGGCCATTTCTAGCATTTCTTCGTAAGAGATGCGGTCCAGCCGATGCGCCTTCGGCACCACGCGCGGATCGGTGGTATAGACCCCGTCCACGTCCGTATAGATGTCGCAGCGGTCGGCGGAGAGCGCCGCGGCCAAAGCCACCGCACTCGTGTCGGAGCCGCCACGGCCGAGCGTCGAAATGCGGTTCCCAGGCGCAATGCCCTGAAAACCGGCGATCACCGCCACTTCACCGGCCAACATCCGGTCCTTGAGCTCGCCCACATCGATGCCGGTGATACGCGCGGAACGGTGCGCGGAGTCCGTGTGCAGCGGAATCTGCCAGCCCTGCCAGGACCGCGCGTTGACGCCCATGGCCTGGAGCACCAGCGCCAGCAGCCCCGAGGTCACCTGCTCGCCGGAGGAGACCACCGCATCGTATTCGCGCATGTCGTAATGGGCGGAGGCATGCGACCCGTTCTGACGGCTGCGCTCCTTATAGTCCCAGGCCTGCTCGACCAGCGCCACGAGCTGGTTGGTCTGCCCGGCCATGGCCGAGACCACGACCGCGCAGGCGTGACCGGCCGCCGCCTCGCGCTTCACATGCGCGGCGGCATTGCGGATGCGCTCCAGGTCGGCCACCGACGTGCCGCCGAATTTCAACACCAGCAAGGACATGGCTGCTCACAATAAGAGGGCCGGCCCATTTTTCGGACCGGCCGGAATTTGGCTCTTTCATACTGACTAGGGCCGGATGCCGCAACCTGGCTGTCGGGCGGTCTTTAGCGGGAGCGCCTTGACAGGGCGCCGGACCACGCGGCCAATGCCGAAATGACCGCGGCCCCCACCAGCTCCGCTACGCTCGACCGCGACGAAGTCGCCCGCTTCGCCAAGCTGGCCGAAACCTGGTGGGACGAGAAGGGCCCGTTCCGGCCGCTCCATCAGATCAACCCGACCCGCCTCACCTATATCCGCGACCGGCTCTGCGCCCATTTCGGGCGCGATCCCAAGGCTCCTCCGAGCCTGACGGGCTTGAGCATCCTCGATATCGGCTGCGGCGGCGGCCTGGTCGCCGAACCCCTGGCGCGGCTCGGCGCGGCGGTCACCGGCATCGACCCGGCGCGAGAGACCATCGCGGCGGCCGAGAACCATGCGAACGGCGGCGGCCTCGACATCGCCTACGAGGCCACGACCGCCGAAGCCCTGGCGGACGCGGGCAAGACCTTCGATGCCGTTCTGCTGCTCGAAGTGGTCGAGCACGTGCCCGACGTGCCGGCTTTTCTGAAACGGATCGCGCCCCTGGTGAGGCCCGGCGGCCTGATGATCTTGTCGACGCTGAACCGCACCCTGAAGGCCTATGCGCTCGCCATCGTCGGCGCCGAGTTCATCCTGCGCTGGGTGCCCGCAGGCACCCATCAATGGGACCGCTTCGTCATGCCGGAGGAGTTGAAGGCAGCTTTGACCGGTGCCGGCCTCACCCTCGCCGACACGACAGGCATGGTCTACGACCCACTCGCGGACCATTGGCGCCTGTCACGCGATACCGACGTGAACTACTTCGCCACCGCGACGAAAGCCGACTAGCCCCGCTAGTTGCGGAACCAGCGCCGGCGCTGGCGCTGCTGCTGGCGCGGCGGTTGCCGGTACTCTTGGGGCGCCTGATAATAAGGCTGGAACAGGCGCCGGCGCTTGCGCTGGACCTGTGGCTGCTCCTCGTAATAGCCGTAACGGTCGTAATAGCCGTACGGATCGCGGCCCCGATAATTCGGGTCACGACGCTGCTGGGGCTGGGTGACCTTGTAGTCGCCACCGGGCGTCTCGCCGGTCAGCACGACTTGCGTATTCTTCAGGCCCTTCTCCTTGACGAGATTGAAGAAGGTCTCGGCGTTTTTCGGCGAAAGCCGCACACAACCGTGAGACGCGGGCGTGCCGAGCCTCTTCGTCTCATTGGTGGCGTGGATCGCGTGACCCTTCTTGGTGAAGAACACCGCGTGCGGCATGGGCGCGTTGTCCCATTGCCGGCTGTACCAGATCTTGTTCATGGAGCTGGTGGTGAAGTCGCCCGACGGCGTGGCGTAGCCGGGCATGCCGGTCGACACGGGCCAGTCATATTGCTCGACACCGTCAACGAACACGGTCATCCGCTGCTGGCCTTTGTCGATCGTCGCCACGATGATGGGTCCCGACGGCTCGACAACCGCGTCGGCGTCGTCACTCTCCACGGTTTCGATAGCAGGGTCGCCGTTCGGATAGACCGGCTGCGGCTGCGACGAGACTTTGTCCTGTGGACCGGCCAGCGTCGAAGGCGTGCTCAAATCCAGATCGGGCGTCGTGTCATGACCGGAAGGCTCGGCGCTCGCCGGAGTCGCGATCAGAACCGCCAAAAGACCAGCGGCGAACAGCTGAAATGGCAGATTTCGGAGTCGTAGAAGCTGTGAGAGGCGCATTTTTTCGTTCCCTAGTTACGCGCAAACCACCGCCCGGCAGCCGCAGAATAATGGGGCCAACACGGCTTTACCAGGGCGCCTCGCGATAAGTTTCCCTCTTATACCGGAGGCCCCCAAACAAGACGTTACCCGACAAAGACAAACGCAAGATGGCAACGCATGTGATTTAGTTGTGTTCCTCCGGCAGTTTTGGCAAGGGCAACGCTGGAATTCCCTCTTTGTGCAAGGACTTAGCCTCTTCCGCGCTAGCCTCGCCATAAATATTCCGCTCCTCCGCCTCGCCATAGTGGATTTTGCGGGCCTCCTCGGGGAAGGCTTTACCCACGTCCTCCGCGTTGGTTTTCAGCTGCTCGCGCAGGCCTTTGAGCATGGCGTAGCCTTGATTCGGCTCCTGTTGGGCGGGCGATTCGTCCTCCTGGGGTCCGCTTCCGCCCCGCAGCACCGCCGGCGCCATGGGCGCCTTTTGCACCTCGTCGCTCCCGCATCTGGGGCAGACGATCACGCCGGCCTCGGTCTGCTCGTCATAGGAATCGCCCGACGAGAACCAGGCATCGAAGCCATGGCCCCGTTCGCAGGTGAGCGCGAAACGGATCATGACGCTTCCTTTCTTGCAATATCCGTTTCTCTTGCCATGTCAGGCGCCGCGATCTCGATCTCGAACGCGCGCCCGTGCTTCAGCGAGGGGATACGCGCCCGCGCCTCTGCGGAGAGCGCAAGATCGATATCGGCGAACACCACGCCGGGGTCCTCGCCCGCCTCGGCCAGAATCTCGCCCCACGGCGACACGATCATGCTGTGCCCGAATGTCTCCCGGCCGTTCTCATGCAGGCCCCCCTGCGTGGCGGCGAGCACGAAGGCCCCGGTCTCGATGGCACGCGCGCGCACCAGCACATGCCAATGGGCTTGGCCGGTCTGCTTGGTGAAAGCGGCGGGAATGGCGATCAGATCGGCGCCGGCCGTGGCAAGCGCGCGGTAGAGCGCGGGGAAGCGCAGATCGTAGCAGATGGTCATGCCGAGACGGCCCCAAGGCAGATCGGCGAGCACGGCCTTGGACCCCGGACCATAATATTCCGACTCGCGGTAGGACTCGCCGCCGGCGAGATCGACGTCGAACATATGCAGCTTGTCGTAGCGCGCGGCGATGTCTCCGGCAGGGCCGATCAGGTAAGAGCGGTTGGCGACGCGGGCCTCTGCGATCTTGATGCCGAGCGAGCCGGCATGGAGCCAGATGCCGAGCTCGGCGGCGAGCGCGCGCAAGCGCTGCAAGGGAACGCTCTCGGCTTCCGGCTGCACCTGCGCCAACACACGCGCGGGCTCAAGCTCCATCAGCGCGGTATTCTCCGGCGTCTGCACGTAATCTGCGCCGCCGGTGGCCGCCTGGCGGATCAGCCCCTCGACCTGATCGAGATTGGGATCGATGGCGCGGCTCGCCCTAAGCTGCACCAGGGCCGCGCGGAACCTCTTTCTGTTCTCACCGCTCATGCCGTCACCGCTCATGCCTAGACCAACTCCCCATCGGGCTCTATCTCCGCAAGCCATGCATCGAGTTCGCCGGTCCGGTCGAGGGCGGCAAGTTCCACATAGCCACCCATATGCCGATCTCGGATGAATATTTGCGGCACGGTCCGCGCCCCTTGGGCGCGCGCAACCATCTCCGCGCGCTTCTCCTCATCGAAGCTCACGTCGATCTCGTCGAAATCGAGCCCCTTCTTGGCAAGGAGCCGTTTCGCCGCGAGGCAAAATCCGCAGAAATGGGTGGTGCAGAGCACAATACGCGGCATCGTCTTCATCCCTGGAGAGGCACAATCTCCGAGGATGGTAACTGGGACCCTAACCGGCAGGAAGCAAGCCTCGCGCTTAGAGCACAAAGGCCGCAGGCTCGACCGCGCGCGCCAGCGCCAGGACATCGACCCGCGCGGCGCCGCCCCGCTTCAGCACGCGCGCGCAGGCCTCCGCCGTGGCCCCGGTGGTGATGACGTCATCCACGAGCATGATTCTTCTGCCTTTGATCGCAGGCGCGCGTGGCGGCGCAATTTTGAAGGCGCCGACGACGTTGCGCTTGCGCTGCTCGGCCGAGAGCCCGACCTGGCTCGCCGTCCGCCGCACGCGCTTGAGCACGAAGCAATCGACGGGGATGCCGCTCAGCCGCGACACGCCTTGGGCGAGCAGGGCCGACTGATTGAAGCGCCGCCACCACAACCTGGAGCGATAAAGCGGCACGGGCACGATCAACTCGGCATCGGTCAGAAGCTCCGCGCCGGCGCGCATCAGCCAACGATTGAACAGCCGGAGCCCTTCCTGCCGGTCGCGGTATTTGAAGCTCTGGATGAGATCGCGCATGGTCTCCGAATAGCGCGCCACGGCCCGCGCCCGGTCGTAGACTGGGGGCGAGACGATCGCCGCGGCCGACAGGCAGGGTTCGCCGGCGTCGTAGGGCAGCGGCACGCCGAGCCGCGCACACACCGGAGGCGCGATGAAATCGATTTTGGCGAAGCAGTCGCCGCAAACAAGCCCATGGCTGCCGATGCGCGCACGGCACGAGATGCACACGGGCGGCAGCAGAACATCGGCCACCGCGCCGACGCCTGCGCGCCACGATTCCCCGTGCCGCGCCCGGCCGCGCCGCGCCTGTGTCTCACTCGCAAACATGGGAGCCATGATACCGCGTGAACGGGGGATCCTAGAAGCCCGGATGGGGCAGAACTTATGAGCGAAGACCAGGCCCTCTTCGACCGCAGTCTGTTGCGCAAGCGGCGTTCCCGCTTCGCCCATGAGGTGGAGAGCCGCGAATTCCTCATCGCCTATGTGGCGCGCGAGATCGCCGAGCGGATCGAGATCATACTGCGGGAGTTCCCCCGCGCGCTCGATCTCGGCGCCTATCACGGCCTCCTGGGGCGGACCGTCGCCGCGCTGCCCTCCGTCGGAGACATGGTCTATGCCGAGAGCGCCTATGCCTACGCCGCGCTGTGCCCAAGGCCGGCGCTCGTCTGCGACGAGGATTTGCTGCCGTTCAAGGATGCGAGCCTCAATCTCGTGGTCTCAGGGCTCGCGCTCCACCGCGTCAACGATCTTCCCGGGAGCCTGATCCAGATCCGCCGGGCGCTGGCGCCCGACGGCTTGTTCATGGCGGCGGCCCTTGGCGCCGGCGCGCTGATCGAGTTGCGCACGGCCTTGCTCGAGGCGGAGGGCGAAATCACCGGCGGCGCCTCCCCGCGCGTCTCGCCCTTCGGCGACGTGCGCGCCTATGGCGGGCTGCTTCAACGGGCGGGCTTCGCGCTTCCCGTGGCCGACGCGGAGGTTCTGAAGGTCGTCTATCCGAGCCCGCGCGACCTGATGCGCGAAGTGCGTGCGCTCGGCGGCGGGAACGTGCTCACCGCGCGCAACAGGGCGCCGCTGCCCCGCCGCACGCTGGAACGCGCCGAAGACATTTATCGCGAGCGGCACGGCACGCCGGACGGCAAGATCACCGCGACCTTCGAGTTCGTGTTCATGAGCGGCTGGGCGCCGCATGAAAGCCAGCAGAAGCCGTTGAAGCCCGGCAGCGCCACCCAACGGCTGGCCGATGCACTGCACACTGACGAGCACACAGCCGGCGACAAGGCGTCGTTTCCGAAAGCGCCTAAGCCGAAGAACGAGCCTGCTCCTTAGGCGCCGTCATCGCTCTTCCCGTACAGTCTCAAGAGACCCGGCAGCGTCTCCTTGAGCGGCTCGTCCGCCGGCGGCATGGCATAGGTGGAAAGCGCTTCTGGCATGACCCAGGCGAGCGCCTGTCCCTCGTTTGCGGTCATGTCGCCCTGCCAGTGCCGGCACGCATAGACCGGCATGAGCAGATGAAATTCCGCATAAGCATGACTGGCGAAAGTCAAAGGAGTGAGTTCCGGCGCCGCAACGCGCACGCCGAGCTCTTCGTCAAGCTCGCGGATCAGCGCCTGCTCGGGCGTTTCATGCCGTTCCACCTTGCCGCCAGGAAACTCCCAGAGCCCCGCCAGCGGCTTTCCTTCAGGGCGCTTGGTGATGAGCACACTGCCTTGCCCATCCACGAAGACGCACGCCGCGACGAGCACGACGGGCTTTGCCCCGCGCCCGCCCATCTCCGGCCTAGGACCGGTAGTCGGCGTTGATGGCGATATACTCTTTGGTGAGATCGCAGGTCCACATCGTGTCCTGCGCGTTGCCCACGCCGACATCGACGGCGATCTCGATCTCCGGGCGCTTCATATAGGCCGCACCCTTCGCCTCTTCATATGTGGGTGCCCTCTCGCCGTCCTTGGCGACTTCGATGTCGCCAAACCGGATCGAGAGCTTGTCGCGGTCGGCCTGCTGGCCCGCCTTACCCACCGCCATGACGATCCGGCCCCAATTGGGATCCTCGCCGGCGATCGCCGTCTTCACCAGCGGCGAATTGCAGATGGCCTTGGCGATGGTGCGCGCCGCGGCTTTGGACTCGGCCCCGGTGACCGTCACTTTGACGAATTTGGTGAGCCCCTCGCCGTCCTTGACGATCTGGTGCGCGAGATCGCCCATCAGCGCGAACAACGCGGCACGAAAGTCCGCTAGACGCGGATCGTCGCCATTTGCGATGCGCGGGGCCCCGCGCCTTACCGCCGCGCCGGTAGCGAACAACAGCACCGTGTCGCTGGTCGAGGTGTCGCTGTCGATGGTGATGGCGTTGAAGCTGTCCTCGACGAGCGGCGCCAGGACCGCGTGCAACGCGGCCGGCTCGATAGCCGCGTCGGTGAACAGAAAGGCAAGCATGGTCGCCATGTCCGGCGCGATCATACCGGCGCCCTTGGCGATCCCATTGAGCGTGACCGTCACGCCGCCGATCTCGCAACTGCGCGTGGCGAGCTTCGGGAAGGTGTCGGTGGTCATAATCGCCCGCCCGGCCATTTCATAGGCGTCCGCCTCGGCCTGGCCGGCAAGCTCGGCGAGGCGTCCGATGAACTTGTTCGGATCGAGCGGCTCGCCGATGACGCCGGTGGAGGCGATATAGACATCCGCCTCCTGGCAATCGGCGACATTCGCCGCCGCATGCGCCGTCTCTTTGACCGCCTCACGGCCGCGCAGGCCGGTAAAGGCATTGGCATTGCCCGAATTGACCACCAGCGCCCGGGCCATGCCGTGGCGCACATGCGCGCGGCACCACTCCACCGCCGCCGAGGCGGTCTTGGATTGTGTGAACACACCGGCGACCGTTGTCGCCGGCTCGAACAGCGCCAGCAACAGGTCGGTGCGCCCGGGATACCGGATGCCCGCCGCGCACGCGGCCATACGCACACCGTCGATGGCCGGGAGCGCGGGCAGGTCCTGTGGCGCGAAAGGCGAAATCTTAGCCAAGCTCGGCGCTCGCGGCCTAATGGTCCTCGTCGAACTTTTCATCGGGCAGCGGCGGCGCCTCGCCGCGCATCGCCGCGTCGTCCATGGCCCGCTTGATCTCGGGATCGACGATCTCGATCTCCGCCGAACCCCGCAACTCCGTCACCACGGCCTGCGCCTTCTGCGCGACGAGCTGGGTCGTAATCGCTTCCTTGACATCGTCGAAGCTGGGCATTTTCTGGTCGCGCTTCTCCTCGACCTTGATGATGTGCCAGCCGAACTGCGTCTGCACGGGATCGGAGAGTTCCCCGACATCGAGCGCAAAGGCCGCGTCCTCGAAAGGCTTCAGCATCTGACCACGGGTAAAGAAGCCGAGATCGCCGCCTTCCGCGTTCTTGTCCTTCGAGGTCTCTTTGGCCACCGCGGCAAAGTCCTCACCCTTCTTCAGACGCTCTTGAACTTGTTTCGCCTCGGCCTCGCTGCCGACGAGAATGTGCCGTGCATGCACCTCCTGCTCCGGGTTCATCTTGGCGATTTTGTCTTCGTAGATCGTCTTGGCGGCCTGATCGTCGACCGCGCCGGTGATGCTCGCATCGAAGAACGCATCGCGCAGCGCGCGGCGTGCGTGGTACTTCACCCGGGCGTCAAACGTGTCGGTCTCGTTGAGCTTCTCCTTCTCGCCGGCCGCGGCCATCAACTCGTTCTCGATGACGAACTGCAGAAGGACACGCTTTCGGTCCTCGGGCCGATAGTTGCCGAGCCGCGGGCCGACCTCGGATGCAGCGAAATCGATATCTGACTGCTTGATATCGACGCCGTTGACGCGGGCCAACACGGCATCCTCGGCGGCGGCGGTGAACGGCACAAATGAGACGGACGCTGCAAGGAGCAGCAAAGCTGACCAGATTTTCACAGGATAGATCCTCGTCTTCTGCTCGCGATCTGCCGTCCCGAAAGCGGCTGGCGAGCGGGTTTGGGTGTTTCCCCCGGCCATCTTTAGCGTTGGCCCCCGCCATTGCCAAGCACGGGAATTGACGGCACGCCATTTATTCGATATTTCTAGAACTATGGACGTATCAGCAGCCGTCACCGCCTTGGGCGCCTTGGCACAGGAGAGCCGGCTCAAGGTCTTCCGCCTCCTCATCCGCGCCGGGCACGTCGGCATGGCCGCGGGCGATATCGCGCGCGGGCTCGATGTGCCCCACAACACCATGTCGTCGCACCTTGCCATCCTGTCCCGGGCCAAGCTCGTGAAGGCGCGCAAGGACGGCCGCTCGGTGATTTATGCAGTCGATCTGGAAGGCACGCGGGCGCTGCTGTCCTTCCTGGTGGAGGATTGCTGCCAGGGCGAACCCGCCATTTGCGCGCCCGCGATCGAAGCCACCCTCACCGCGTGTTGTTCGGAATAATCGGAGGAAGCGTCCCATGACGGCCCCAAACAGCAACGATCCCCTCAACGTGCTCTTCCTGTGCACAGGCAATTCCGCCCGCTCCATCCTCGCCGAATCCATCCTCAATCGCGAAGGAATGGGCAGATTCCGGGCCTATAGCGCCGGAAGCATGCCGGCCGGCACAGTGAACCCCCTGGCCCTGAACCTCTTGCGCAAGCTGAACTATGAGGTCTCAAGCCTGCGCTCGAAGTCCTGGGAGGAGTTCGCGGGCGCCCCCAAGCTCGATTTCGTGTTCACCGTCTGTGACAACGCCGCCAACGAGGTCTGCCCCATTTGGCCCGGCCAGCCCATGACCGCCCATTGGGGCCTGCCCGATCCCGCTTCGGTCCAAGGCACCGAAGCCGAGAAGGCCTTTGCCTTCGACGATGCCTATCGCATGCTCAACCAGCGCATCTCAATCTTCGTCAATCTGCCGCTTGAGAGCCTGAACAAGCTCTCCCTCCAGAAGCAGCTCGACGCGATCGGCAAGGCGGGGTCTCCCGCAGCCCGCGAGCCGGCCTGAGGCCGGCCCTCGCGCCTGCCCGTCGCGTTGACAAGGGTAAGGCTGCCTCTTATGTCTCAACCGCGTTGATCCCCGGCATTTTTCGTCGTTTTCCTTATGGTTGACGAGCATCGGCCGAGGGTCGCCGCACTCAAGCAGCCAAGGACCTTACGGGCTTTGTAGAGAGCCCCGATCGGCCCGGCTCCTGCCATAAGAGGCTATTGATCGATGCTTTCCTTCGGCACCTTCGCCACCAAAGTCTTTGGCTCCGCCAACGACCGCAAGCTTAAGAAATACACGGGCGCGGTCGAGGCCATCAACGCGCTCGAGCCCGAGGTCGCCGCACTCACCGACGAGCAGCTTCGCGCCCGCACCGACGAATTCCGCAAGCGCTTCGCGGACGGCGAAAGCCTCGATGACTTGCTTCCGGAAGCCTTCGCCACCGTCCGCGAGGCCGCCAAGCGCACGCTTGGCCAGCGCCACTTCGACATGCAGCTCGTTGGCGGCATGGTGCTGCACGAAGGCCGCATCGCCGAGATGAAGACCGGCGAAGGCAAGACCCTCGTCGCCACGCTTGCCGTCTATCTCAACGCCCTCGCCGGGCGCGGCGTCCACGTCGTCACCGTCAACGACTACCTGGCCGCCCGTGACGCCGCTTGGATGGGTGCCGTCTACAAGTTCCTGGGGCTCACGGTCGGCACCATCGAGCACGACCTCGGCGACGCGCAGCGCAAAGAGCAATATGCCTGCGACGTCACCTACGGCACCAACAACG
>Ga0307380_10002284_pt1 | contig 27369 bp, 19 predicted proteins | sample UN3MG_FD_202239 | JGI IMG/M metagenome (GOLD analysis project Ga0307380, IMG submission 202239) | Soil microbial communities from Risofladan, Vaasa, Finland - UN-3 | ecosystem: Environmental > Terrestrial > Soil > Coastal area > Acid sulfate soil | place: Finland: Risofladan, Vaasa | collected... | reverse complement strand
CCAGCGTATCCACTATATCCGGGTCGGTCGCATTCACATCGTAATTATATTCCTTACCCACTGTAGCTGTAGTTACCGGTGTTGAAGTAAATTTTGGTGCATCATTGACTGCCTCGACCTTAACCCTCACAGCGGCTGCATCAGTTCCACCTTTGCCATCACTTATAGTGTAAGTAAACGCATCGTCGCCGTAAAAATTCTCGTTGGGGGTATAGCTCAGCGTGTTATCGCCGTTAATACTGACCGAGCCGTTCTTGCCTTGAGTAACAGATGTCACCTTAAGCTGGTCTTTTTCGACGTCAGTGTCATTCGTCAGTACATCAATCGATGATACCTTTTTATCCTCCAGTGTTGTCGCACTGTCGTCCTTGGCATTCGGCCTGTCATTAACCGCCTTGACTGTTATTAACACCGTTGCAACGGCGCTTTCTGCCGTCTTGTCGCTGACATTGAAGGTAAAACTGTCTAAGCCGTTGAAATTCTCCTTTGGCGTATAGCTTAGCTTTGGTGATGTCCCTGCTATCCCTTTCAAGCTGCCGTGAGCCGGCCCTTTTACCACAATGTAGGTAAGTAAATCCCCATCGGGGTCATTTCCCGTTAAGCTAATCGAAACAGGTTTGTCCTCCTGCGTCATTACACTGCTGTTATCGGCTGTCGGTGCATCATTGACGGCATTAACAGTAATTGACACGGTTGCAGCTTCGCTGTCCGCCCTCTTGTCGCTGGTCTTGAAGGTAAAGCTGTCTGAGCCACTGAAATTCGCATTTGGTGAATATATCAGCCTTGGTGCTCTCCCTTTTAAGCTCCCGTGGGATGGGCCGGTTACAACACGATAGGTTATCACATCCCCGTCGTCATCGCCGCCCGCTAAGGTAATCGATATCGACTCATCTTCCTGTGTTGTTGCACTGTCGCTATATGCCATCGGCGGGTCATTAGCCGCCGTAATCGTGATTGACACGGTCGCAGCAGCGCTGTTGAGTTTCTTGTCGTTGGTCTTGAAGGTAAAGCTGTCAGATCCGCTGAAATTTGCCTTTGGTGTATATATCAACTTGGGTGCTTTCCCGCTCAAACTCCCATGGGACGGGTCTTTTACAACGCTGTAGCTCAACGAATCTCCGTCGGGGTCATTGCCCTTCAAGCGAATCGATACAGGCTTGTCCTCCTGAGTACTCACACTATCATTATTGGCAGTCGGCGCATCGTTGACCTCTTTGATCCTAACATTCACAGTAGCTTTATCAGTTCCGCCTTTGCCGTCACATACGGTATAGGTGAAAGAATCGTTGCCGTAAAAGTTCGCATTGGGGGTATAGCTAAGTGTGTTATCGGTGTTAATATCAACCGAACCATTTTTGCCCTGAGTAAAAGCAGTCACGCTGAGCGAGTCGCTATCCTTGTCGGTATCGTTCGTCAGAACATCAATTACCGATATCGGCGAGTCTTCGCTGGTGCTTACTTTGTCATCCTGAGCGTTCGGCTCATCATTGGCCGCCATTACCGTGATTGAAATAGTCGCGGCATTGCTGTCCGCAGTTTTATCGTTGACTTTGAAAGTAAAGCTGTCTGAGCCGCTGAAATCCGGATTCGGAGTATAGCTGATGCTTGGCGCGGTCCCGCTCAGTTTCCCATGGGACGGATTTGTTACAATAGCATAAGTCAGCTCATCTTCGTTGGCATCATAGCCTTCCAGAGTTATCGATACCGAAGAGTCCTCATCTGTCGCCACATTGTCGTCCCTGGCTACCGGCGGGCTTTCCCTGAACATCGTACCGGCATAACTGGCTGTCGGGGCGTCGTTGACCGGGATTAACTTGATTGACACGGTTGCCTCGGCGCTGTCGGTTGTCCCGTCATTGACCTTGAAGGTAAAGCTGTCCGAGCCGTTGAAATTCTCATTCGGTGTATAAGACAGGTTCGGCCCCGTCCCGCTCAAATCACCGTCAGACGGGCTCTTTACAATACTGTAAATCAAGGTATCCCCATCAAGGTCACAACCAGATAAGGTAATCGATACATACGTATCTTCCTGCGTGGTGACACAGGTATCATCGGCCGTCGGCGGGTCGTTGACCGCCGTTACTACTATTATCACTGTTGTGGGAACACTGTCCACAGTACCATCGTTAATTACGAAGGTAAAGCTGTCCGTCCCGTTAAAATTCGGCTGGGGCGTATATGTAAGCTTTGGTGCCGTCCCGCTCAGACGCCCATGGGACGGATCTGTTACAACATTATAAGTCAGCGCATCACCATCCACGTCATTACCAATTAAAGTGATAGACACCGGCGTATCCTCTTCCGTCATTACACCTTCACCTTCAGCAGGTCCGGCGTTAATAGTCGAAACACTAAGTAATACCACCAGACAGAGTACACCTCTTACAAACTTTGTCACTAACATAATTATTCCTCCGAATGAAGTTTGCTGTCCCAGTAAAAAGGCATATCCTTAAAAAACATGCCAGATATCTGTGAAACAGAAAACAAATACACCATGTTTTGCTTAATGCTCCTCCGTAAAACTTTGAAAACTTCCTAATACATCCAGGTGCTTATATTACAATGCCTTTTTGGCTCATTATTGCTTGACTTCTCTCTCCCATCGGTATTTTACAGAAGCCCGACTTTATGAACCCGAAATAAGCCCTATAAGTTTACATGTGCATTCATTGATATGCAAGTATATTTTTTGATAAACTTGCAATAAAAATTACCCATTTTAACTTTGCGAAATCCTGAATCTTTGTTATATCTTGTAATAAATAGACTTACCGCCATTTGCACCGACTTAAAAAAGCTTGATTTTTTATGCAGAATAATAATGCCCCATCTTAACATGGGGCATTATCAAGCCGTACAAAATGCTGTTATACAAATACTTAACAGTGATAATGCTGAAATTATAAGAACATGGCATAAAGAGATACACTATGCAGGTGCTTTTGTGGATTCCCGCTCTTGTGTGGAAGGATAATGTGAATCGGTCAGTTTGAACTGACCATAGAAATCATTAAAATTTACTGTTATTTCATTTTTTTATAATCTGCTGTAAAGGTATTTTCCGGTGCGAATTTAACACCGGGATTTATCACCGTTTCAAACATGTTCTTTCAATTGTAGGCGGATTTTTCGGCAGACTTATGAAAATAATCCCTCTTTTCAACACAGTTGAACCGTTTTTTTGAGTCAACCTTACATCCTTCAACATAGAGCGTAGCATATTTTATTCTTGCAGAATCGCCTCAGCGACCTTATAATTCCCGCTTTGCCGCGCTGTCGAAAGTTCGACGTTACGGTTAGCCCCCCAATAACCTGGGGGATTCTTTTAGAACATTAAAATATGTTTGAATCATTAACTGAAAAATTTAATTCCGTATTCCGGTCGCTGGCAGGCAGGGGACGGATTACCGAAGCCAACATCTCGGATGCTATGTGGGATGTACGCAAAGCCCTACTCGAAGCGGACGTCAGCTACAACGTCGTCAAGAAGTTCTGCAAAGACGTTACACAGGCGGCCATTGGTGCCGAGGTAATAAAAAGTCTTCATCCGGGCCAGGTCATGGTAAAAATCGTAAGCGATGAGCTGACAAAATTGATGGGCCCTGTAGATACACGCATTTATTTCGTCTCGCCCGGGCCTACCGTAATTATGCTGGCCGGGCTGCAGGGTTGTGGCAAGACAACCACCGCAGCGAAACTTGCAAAATACCTCGTCGCAAAGGGTAAAAAACCGCTCCTGGTGGCCGACGACCTCCAGAGACCGGCCGCTATCGAGCAGTTGATTATCCTCGGTCAACAGATAGATATTGACGTTTACAGCGAAGACAGCAAAAACGCCGTAAAAGTCGCCAAAAACTCCCTCAAGCATGCCAAAGAAAGCGGCCACGACGTCGTAATAATAGACACCGCAGGCCGGCTGCACATCGATCAGGAAATGATGACCGAAGTCGCAAACATCGCAAAGACCGTCAGCCCACACCAGATATATCTTGTCTGCGACGCTATGACAGGTCAGGACGCCGTCACTTCAGCCAAAGAGTTTAACGAACGCCTCGAGCTGGACGGAGTAATCCTCACAAAACTCGACGGTGATGCACGCGGCGGAGCGGCCCTGAGCGTAAAAGCCGTTACCGGAAAACCCATCAAGTTCATCGGCATAGGCGAAAAGCTCGAAAAGCTCGAAGAATTTCATCCCGACCGCATGGCAAGCAGAATTCTCGGTATGGGCGATGTCGTGACGCTCGTCGAAAAAGCCCAGGAACATTTCGAGGTCGAAGAAGCCCAGAAGCTGCAAAAGAAAATGGCAAAAGGCAGCTTCGGTTTCGATGATTTCCTAAAGCAGATGCAGGCCGTCAAAAAGATGGGCGGCATTAAGGATATGATGAAAATGATGCCCGGAATGGGCGGGCAGCTCAAAGACGTTGACCTCGACGGTGTCGAACTCAAACAAACCGAAGCGATTGTCTATTCGATGACACCCGCCGAACGCCGCGACCCGGATATTATAGACTCCTCAAGACGAAGACGAGTTGCCACAGGCGCCGGCGTGGCGGTTAACGACGTCTCCAGCCTGGTAAAGACTTTCAAACGCAGCCGCGATATGATGAAAGCAATCAGCGGTGGAAGCTTCGGTGGCCTAAAGAGTCTGCTGTCCGGCGGCTTCAATATGGGTGCCCTGAATCAGATGATGACCGGAGGAAGAAAAATAAAGCAGCGTTCCAAAAGAAAAAAGGTCATTAGGCGAAGAGGAAAAATTAAGAAACGATAAAGCTTAGTTGTCATTCCCGCGCAAGGTTGTCACCCCTGCGAAAACAGGCATGGTAATCCGGTACTTACCCCACCGGTTCTTTTGGGATTCGCTTCCGGCAAAAAGGCTATTATGAATAAAAACTTAAATCGTCGTAATTTCTTAAAACTTGCCGGTGCAACCGCCGCCGGTGCCTTGCTCACCGGCTGCGCGGACAAACTGTCCTCAGCTCGTGCAAAAAGTGCAGGCAGCCCGGCTGATAAGCCTAACTTCATCATCATTTTCTGCGACGATTTGGGCTATGGCGACCTCGGCTGTTTCGGCTCGAAGAAACATCGTACACCGAACATCGACCGGATGGCTGATGAAGGAATGCGTTTTACGAGTTTCTATGTAACCAGCGGCGTATGCACACCGTCCCGGTCGAGTCTGATGACAGGCTGCTATCCCCGCCGCGTAAACATGCATCAGGACAGCAACAACCTGTGTGTCCTGTTCCCCGTAGGCAAAAAGGGACTCAATCCGAATGAAATCACTATAGCTGAAGTGCTAAAGTCACGGGGATACGCCACAGCTTGTGTTGGCAAGTGGCATTTAGGTGACCAGCCGCAATTCCTGCCCACAAGCCAGGGCTTCGATTACTATTACGGCATCCCCTACAGCAATGATATGGGCGCAAGAAAAAACTCCAACCGCCCCCCCCTGCCGTTACTGCAAAACAAAAAAGTCATCGAGGCACCCGTCAACCAGAACACCATTACAAAACGTTACACCCAGCAGGTGATCAATTTTATCACGGCTAATAAGAATAAACCATTCTTCGTTTACCTGCCGCACACAATGCCGCACAACCCCGTCCATTCCAGCGATAACTTCCGCGGCAAGTCCGCCAACGACGGCTACGGCGACTGCGTGGAAGAAATTGACTTCTCCACAGGACAGATTCTCCAAACGCTAAAGAACCTGAACATCGATGACCGCACTCTCGTTGTCTTCACATCCGACAACGGCGCAGCTCAACGATGGGGCGGAAGCAATCTGCCGCTTTCCGGATTCAAAGGCAGTACAATGGAAGGTGGTATGCGCGAGCCGGCCGTTATGCGATGGCCGGGTAAAATCCCCGCAGGAAAAACCTGTGGCGAATTAGCCTCGACACTGGATCTGATGTCGACATTAGCACAACTGGCAGGCACAAAGGCCCCAACCGACCGCATCATCGACGGTAAAAACATCTGGCCGCTTATGACAAACAAAAGAGGTGCAAAATCGCCGCATAAGGCATTCTATTATTACCAGATGGATCAATTGCAGGCCGTACGCTCCGGAAAATGGAAATTGCATCTGCCCCTCAAGATGAAAAAACGAAACTGGGGAAAAGCGATACCCGATGCGCCCCTTAATTTGTATAATCTTCAAGCCGACATCGCCGAGACAAACAATGTCGCGGACCAGCATCCTGATGTGGTTAAGCGTCTTTTCGCCCTGGCTGAAAAGGCACGCCGGGACCTCGGTGATGTCGAACGCAAAGGCACAGGCCAGCGACCGGCCGGCCTCGTTGTAACACCGAAGCCTTTGTTGTTCTCATCGAAATAGAACATGGATAAGAGTAACAGGAAAATAAATGACGATACAAAATATGATGTCAATTGAGCAATACCTTATAAAAGTTGCCCGCTTTTCCGGTAACGAATTCGGCAAACTGATACGAAACCAATTCAACGACATGGAAGGCAGCAGTGAGCTGGGTATGTTGGCCGCACCCACCCCTGAGGAACTGGAACAATTGAAAAAAGCGGTGGCGATAATGACCCCGGCTGAAAAACAAAACGCCGACAGCCTGACTGACGAACAAACGCAGAGAATCGCCGACGACGCCAAAATTGACCCTGCAAACTTCGCGATCTTCATAAACGGTTACGCCTTATGTCGCAAAAGTCTGTCGCCGCCCAAATAAGGCGGGAACCCGCGAAAATCAAACTCATAACTAAATAAAACAAAATTTCGCTAAAAGACACTTGGATTTCCCGGGAAAATGTTGTAAATTCAAAAATTACATCTTTTTAAATTGTAAACGTGTTCCGTGATTTGCACAGGGCAGACCACGGAAATTGATTATATATAAAAGAAAGGAAGAAATTATGGCAGTAAAGTTAAGAATGACCAGGATTGGCAGGCGGCACCGGCCGTTCTTTAGAATCAATGCGGTCGAATCCCGCACGCCGCGAGACGGCAGGATTCTCGAAAAGCTGGGCCATTACGACCCGATTGAAAAAGACCCGGCCAAGCAGATTGTCCTCAATCGGCAGCGTACAGAGTATTGGCTCGAAAAAGGAGCAATACCATCAGATACGGTCTCGCAAATCCTGCTTCGAAAAGGCATAAAACATAAATACGCCGAAGATCAAGTTGCACGCCGGGCAAAGGCCAAGGCCATAGCCGGCGCCAAAGGCAAGCTGTTCAACAAGGCTCAAAAGATTGCCGTCCAGAAAGAAGCCGAAGCAAAAGCAAACACTGAAACTGAGGCAAAAGCCAAAGCCGAAGCTGAAGTAAAAGCAAAAGCTGAAGCCGAGGCAAAAGCCAAGGCGGAGGCCGAAGCTAAGGCAAAAGCCGAAGAAGAAAAAGCCAAGGCAGAGGCCGAAGCTAAGGCAAAAGCCGCCGAAGAAGCCCAGGCACAACCTGAACCCGAGGCAAAGCCTGAGGCTGAAACCACTGAGCCTGTAGAAGAAAAAACCGAACCCGAAGCAGAGGCAAAAGAAGAATAGATATCCTATTTAGCCCCCCAATTTATTGGGGGATTGTTAAGCACTCACGTCTGCCCTGAGCGCAGCCGAAGGATTGAAGAATTTTACGTGAGGCTTTTAACCTTTGCTTTCACTTTATAATAGATAAGTGAAACCTTTGTTATGCGGATAGATGTCCTTACGCTTTTTCCCCGGATGTTTGAATCGCCCCTGAGCTGCTCGATATTAAACAGGGCACAGGAGGCGTCCCTGGTCGAAATAGTCCTGACTGAGATTCGGGACTTCGCCGCCGACAGTTATAGAAAGGTTGACGATAAACCTTACGGCGGCGGCCCGGGTATGGTCATGATGCCCGGCCCGGTGTTCGACTGTTTCGAGCACGTCCAAAAATTATCACCAGACAAAGGCTGCGTCATCATCCTGACTCCGCAGGGGAAAAAATTCGAACAAAAAAAAGCTCTTGAACTAAGTAAAGAGAAACGGATAATATTAATAGCCGGAAAATATGAAGGTTTCGATGAGCGAATTCGCATCGGCCTCGACGCCGAGCAAATATCGATAGGAGATTATGTCTTAAACGGCGGCGAATTAGCTGCTATGGTAATCATCGATGCGGTTGTAAGATTATTACCAGGTGCTCTCGGCGATGAGGGCTCCTCGAAAGATGATTCATTCAGCGAAGGACTTTTGGAATACCCGCAATACACGAGGCCGGACGTCTTTCGCGATATGAAGGTTCCTGATGTCCTGTTAAGCGGCGACCACGCCAAAATCGCCGAATGGCGACGTCAACAGGCGCTCGAACGAACAAAAAAATGGCGGCCCGATTTGCTTCAAACAAAACCGGGACAAGAGGACGAAAAAAAATGAAAATAAAAGCAGAATCCACAAATGTAAAATCGAACTTACAAAGTAAACCCACTGTGGTCAACTTTAAATCACTCGGGCCGGTACCGGACCTCGAAGAGCACGTCCAGCCGGACTGGTGGCGCAGGATTTTCAATTCTACCTACCTGAAAACTGACGGAGATGTTATCGACGATGCACAAATAACCGCCAAAGAGGTTGACCTGTTCTCAGGCATCCTGAAATTTTCACAGCAGGAAAAAATCCTCGACCTTTGCTGCGGACAAGGACGCATCGCCCTTGAGCTGACAAGACGGGGATTCAGCAACGTTGAAGGGCTGGACCGCTCACGATATCTGATTCAAAAGGCAAAAGTCCAGAGCAAAAAAGAAAACCTGTCTGTAAAGTTCAGAGAAGGAGACGCAAGAAAACTGCCTTATCTGCCGGACACTTTTGACGTGGTTATGATTCCCGGAAACAGTTTCGGCTATTTCGAAACACCGCAGGATGACGTCAGGGTCCTCAAAGAGGTCTTCAGGGTTTTAAAACCCTGGGGTAAAATTCTCATAGATGTCGCCGACGGCGAATTTATGAAAAGGCGTTTCAAACGGAGGTCATGGGAATGGATAGATAAAAATTACTTCGTATGCAGAGAGCGCTCGCTGTCCAAAGACAAACAGCGCTTAATCTCAAGAGAGGTCGTCACCCACGTTAAAAAAGGCGTCGTCGCAGACCAGTTTTACGCCGAGCGCCTTTACACCCGCAAAAACCTGGACGAGCTTTTTGCCACGGCGGGCTTCAAAGATATTACGGTACACAGCGAAATTTCCACAGACTCCAAACGCAACCAGGACCTCGGTATGATGGAAAAACGCATTACCTTAACGGCAATAGCCCGAAAGGAATGGACACCCCAGAAAAAAACAAAGGAGTTGACCCACAATCTCGTTGTGATTTTAGGCGACCCTGCCAAGCCCGACTCGTTAAAACCGCTGTGCGTTTTCGATGACGATGATTTCTACACAATCGACCAGATGAAAAACGCTTTAAGAGAGCTTAGCAAATACAGCATCAACTACCTCAACAATCACGACAGCTTATACAGCGACCTGGTCAAATTAAAACCAAAAACAGACCTGTTCCTGAATCTTTGCGACGAAGGCTTTTATAACGACGCCCGAAAAGAGCTGCACATACCCTCTATGCTGGAAATACTTGACTGTCCGTACACGGGCGGCGGCCCTCAGTGCCTGGCCTTCTGTTACGACAAGTCACTCGTTCGCGGCATCGCCATGGAAATGCAGGTTCCCGTGCCGGAAGCTTTCTTTATCAAACCCCAGGACGATACTTTCGAGCTGCAGTTCCCGTTCCCCGTGATTGTAAAACCCAACTTCGGAGATTCCAGTTTCGGGATAACCCAGAGAAGCGTCGCGAACTCCATCGAAGAACTTGTAAACGCCATCTCGGAAATAAGAGAACAATTCGGCTACGAAAAACCGATACTTGTGGAAGAATTCCTCACCGGCAAAGACCTGACGGTCGGCATCATAGGAAACACGCCAGAATCCTATATCGTTCTGCCCGTTATCGAAGAAGATTACTCCGCCCTGCCGGAGGATCTTCCTAAAATATGCGGCTATGAAGCCAAATGGATTCCTGATTCGCCTTACTGGAACCTCAAATCAATCCCCGCAAACCTGCCCGAGGATACGGAAAAAATTCTTGTCGAAAGCTGTTTGAAGCTGTTCGAAAGACTCGACTGCCGCGACTATTGCAGGCTCGACTGGAGACTGGACTCGAACGGCACTCCCAAATTGCTTGAGGTAAATCCCAATCCCGGATGGTGCTGGGACGGTCATCTGGCAAAGATGGCAAATCTGATTGGACTGTCCTATTCGGAAATGCTGGGAGCTATCCTCTCCGCGGCCGAAAACCGCCTGAACATCCAGAATCCGGCCGATAAAGATTACGCAGCCAGACAACCGCTGCAGCAGACCCAACCAAATACCCAACAAAATAAATGAACTCAAACAGGCGCAGAATAAAAAATTTTCATGGACAATCGGCGGGTTAAAACCCGCCGATTTTCGTTTACGTCAACAATATAATTTTCAGCCAATTTCCCATTCGAGCTGATCGGATACAAATATGCCCACCCTCAAACCATCATCTTTTATGGCAGCTCCCTCCAAACATAAACACCGGGCTCCACAGGCAATCTATACTCTCCGTCATGACTGAAATCCGATGGTGGAATTTCCATATCCGCCATCCCTATCTCATATCCCCAATGTCCAAATAAGCCTCCACCCCAGCCTGACCTGACTTTAGGATTACCGTTCTCATCCGCCAAAACATGTACTGCGCCATGCTTCAATACCTTTAATGATTTCGGTTGTTTGCTGGGTGGTATAGAATTGTAATGAGATGAAGAATTATAATCATCTTTGTCAAGCGTTCTCATCCAATCCCGTATAGCTTCAATATCAACCTTGCTTTTTATGCGATCTCTACAACCATATAATAAAGGCTTATCATAAAAGCTCAAGTGTGATTCGTTAGGAATAAAGAAAAGTGTGATGAACAATAACATAGACACTATCGGAATACTAATTTCCGCAACGATTATAAGTTTTTTCTTCGTGCTGTGTTTTTTCCAATCCTTAAATAATCTCACAATACTCGAAAAAAAACAGTAAACAATGAAAATACCTGTTACAGGATATAGCATAAAAGCATAACCTGTCAAAGAAGGACTAAATCGACCACTTAGGTACATTAATCCTCCTAATGGACCAAGGACGACACATAAAATGGACAGGACTATGAAAACCATTTCCTGCTTATTCCAGTCAATCGTTGTTTTTTTCTCTCCTGTTCCTGCTGTCTCAATTTTCTCTTTTGTATCCATCTCTTATTAATGCTCCAAGTCCACAATATCAAGAGTTCTTAAAAGCTACAAAATCAGACTGCTCAAATCCTCTGCGAGATTTTCGCTTTCTTTCTTGATATCTCGTTCCATTGCTTTTATATCTATAATAGAGTAAAAGTAAGCCCTGAAGTCAATATTTTTTATAAAGGGAGCCTCTAAAAATTGCTTTTGTCACGAAAACGTGCGAAATTTTCTCCGGCAAGGCGGAAGGTCAAAATCGCCACAGGCATAGCCAAAGCTATGTCGAGGACGAATTTTGGCCTGACAACGCCGCCGGAGGAGATTGCAGCCGTTCGCAGTAAAAATGAATTTTTAGAGGCTCCCTAAAATAATTGGGAGAGCAAAATGAAGAATCTCAACCGACGTGACTTTCTATCTCTGGCAGCCGGCGGCTCGGTGGCCGCTGCAATGTCTTTAACCGGCTGTGACCGAAACCTTGCCGAAGGCCGCACTACAGCAAAAAGACAGCCGAACATAATTATGCTGGTGACCGACGACCATCGGGCCGATGCTATGGGCTGCGCCGGAAATCCTATCATCCAGACCCCTAATATGGACGAGATGGCCGCAAACGGCGTAAGGTTCACAAACGCCTTTGTCACCACCTCTATCTGCGCCTGCAGCCGGGCCAGTATTTTCTCCGGCCAGTGGACCCGCCGTCACGGCATCATCAACTTCAATACGCATTTTTCCGAAGAAGCACTTGCCGAGACTTACCCTATGCTCCTGAGTCAGGCTGGATACCGAACCGGCTTTATAGGAAAGTACGGTGTCGGGCCTAAAAAAGACCTGCCCATCGACAAATACGACTACTGGAAGGGCTTCCCAGGCCAGGGGCGATACGAAAACAAAGACGAAAACGGAAACTACAAACACCTCACGCAGATTATGGGCGAACAGGCGACTGAGTTCCTGCAGGGCTGCTCAGAAGACCGGCCTTTCTGCCTGTCCGTTAGCTTCAAGGCCCCACACGTTCAGGACAGCGACCCGCGCCAGTTCATTTATGACCGCGCTTATTCCGACCTGTACAAGGATGTCACCATTCCGACACCGGAGACGGCCCACCCTCGCCATTTCGACGCCCTGCCCGAATTCCTGCGAAACTCCGAGGCGCGCAGGCGCTGGGAGATACGCTTCCCTAATAACGAAAAATTCCAGGAATCCGTCAGGAGCTACTACCGCCTTATCACCGGCGTCGATGTCGTCATCGGGAAAATCCGCGACCGGCTGAAACAGCTCAGCCTTGACGATAACACAGTAATAATGCTCATCGGCGACAACGGCTTCTATCTCGGCGAGTACGGCCTTGCGGGAAAGTGGTTCCCTCACGAGCTGTCTATCCGCGTTCCGCTTCTCGTTTACGACCCCAGAGCAAACAGCAAACACCGCGGCCTCACCCTCGACCAGATGGCGCTCAACGTGGACATCGCACCGACTATCCTGGAGCTTGCCCACCTCAAAGCCCCGCGGCAAATGCAGGGCCGAAGCCTTGTGCCCCTGCTCAAAGGCAGAAAGCCGCGATGGCGGAGCGAATTCTTCTACGAGCATCCGTTCGAGCACAAAACCATCGCCAAAAGCGAGGCCCTGCGCACCAAGCGCTTCAAATACACCAGATACATTGACTACGATTACGAGGAGCTTTATGATCTGGAGAACGACCCGGCCGAAACAATAAATCTGGCAAAAGACGATAAATACAAAAAAATTCTAATCTCCCTGCGAAGACGCTGCAATGAACTTGCAAAAAAGGCCGAAGGCGGCCCATAAAAAATATTAAGGAGAATAACAATGTATTGTCCAAAATGCAGTAAAGAGAATCCGGATGACGCCCGGATCTGTCTGTTTTGTAACACTTCGATGACCGAAGCGTTGGAGTCAAAGCAGCCGGTTACTGTATCAATCAGCAAATTAGCCATTGTCTCACTAACCAGTGCTCTTTGCGGCTGTGCTCTCATCGTTCCAAGTCTGATTGCCGTAAAATTCCCTCGAATACTAAGCCCCAGAACAGGTTGGGTCGCTTGGACTCACTTATTAGGCCTGTTTCTATTGGTCTTTTCACTTGTTCTTGGAATCATTAGCATAATTAGAATTGAAATAAGCGGAGGCAAAATTACAGGTCGAGCATTCGCCGTCGCCTCTGTTCTGGTTGCAATATTCGCCGGCCTCTTACCAGTTTGGTTTGTTATCTCAAACATACCCAGAAGCACTGCTTTTCGTCCGGTCTGCGGCACGAATCTCTCCGGAATCGGCAAAGCAATGCTAATATACAGCAACGATTACGACGATGAGTTTCCGCGCGCCGGTGGAAGAGAAAGCATCTGGAGCAGCAGCATACCCGACTGGAAGGCCGACAACCGCTTTGCCGCTTACGGTGTAAACGCCGACGGCACCGGCGGCCGGGCAACCATCTCGTCCAGTCTCTATCTACTTGTCAAGTATGCGGAAGTTGAGCCGAAACGCTTCTTATGTACGGGTGATATCGGAATCACCGAGTTCAATCCCAAAAAATATGGCTTCAAGGATAAAGATCTTTTTGACCTCTGGGATTTCGGCCCCGAGCCGACAAGGCACTACAGCTTCTCCTATCATATGCCCTACGGCCCGTACGCCCTGACTACTTCATACCTGCCAGGCATGGCGGTTGCCGCCGATCCGAATCCATGGATGAAGGCACCCGCCACTAATTACAAAAGATTTGCCTATTTCGACCCGGACGGTGACAGAGAAGCAGTTAGATCCGGAAATTGTTCTACGCATCAGGGAGATGGGCAAAACGTATTATTCATGGATGCTCACGTTAGCTTTAACAAAACCTCTTTCTGTGGAGTTAACGATGATAATATATATACCTATTGGGCTGGTCAGGATATACGCCGAGGCGTTATTCCGAACCTTCAAAGCCAGCCAATAGACAGGCTGGATTCAATGCTGGTAAACGACCTGCCAGTGACTAAACGATAAAGAGTAACATGGTGGGCCCTGGCCCATCAGCAAAAACAGGAAAGGGTAACAATGGATCGACGTCAATTTCTTAGTTCAGCAGCCGGCGGCACTGCCGCAGCAATGTTACATCTGGCCGGCTGCAAAAGTGCACCTGCCGAAAGCAAGAAAACTGCAAAAAAACCGAATATACTATTCATTATGGTCGATGACCTCGGCCCCGAGTGGTTAAGCTGCTATGGCGGACAGGAAATGAAGACCCCCAACATCGATATGCTCGCCGAAGGAGGAATGCGTTTTACCAACGCCTATTCGATGCCCCAGTGCACACCGACCCGCGCTACGCTGCTGACCGGCCAATACCCATTCCGCCACGGCTGGTGCAACCACTGGGATGTCCCCCGCTGGGGGGCCGGCTGCCATTTCGACCCCAAACATAACTTATCTTTTGCACGTGTGCTAAAAAAGGCCGGCTACGTAACCGCCGCAGCAGGTAAGTGGCAGATTAACGACTTCCGTGTCCAGCCCGATGCAATGCAGCAGCACGGCTTCGACGAGCACTGCATGTGGACAGGCTACGAATCACAAAATCCGCCCAGTGCCGAACGCTACTGGGAACCGTACATAAACACAAAGCAGGGTAGCAAAACATATAAAGGAAGATTCGGAACCGACGTATTCGTGGATTTCCTGATTGACTTCGCCAAACGCCGTAAGAACGAAACGATGATGCTGTACTTCCCTATGGCACTGACACACGGGCCGCTCACCACCACCCCGCACGACCCCGACGCCGAAGGCAAAATGGAGCAGTTCAAAGCAATGGTTCGCTACACCGACCTTGCCGTTGGCCGGCTCATCAAAACACTGGACGAGCTTAACATTCGCGACAACACAATCGTATTCTTCACAACCGACAACGGCACAAGCGGTGGTATCAGCGCGCGTATGAACGGCCGCCTCGTCAGAGGCGGCAAGGCATCTCTCGGAGAACCCGGCCCCGGCGCCCTGTTCATCGTCAACTGTCCCGGCCTCGTACCCGCCGGGGTAGTCACTGACGCCCTTACTGATTTTACCGATATGATGCCCACCTTCGCCGAATTAGCCTCTGCCAAATTACCGAAAAACGTCGTCATTGACGGCCATTCCATCGCAAAACTCATCCTCGGCAAGTCAAACGATTCTCCCCGAAAATGGATTATGGCTATGGGACATGGCGCCGCCAGACTCACCCCCGAAGGCGTTACGCCTAAAATGAAATTCACCGACCGCGTCGTCCGCAATAAACAATATAAGCTCTGGGTATTGGACGGCAAAAGCGCCAAATTCTTCGACCTGCTCGCCGACCCGGCCGAAACAAACAACCTCATCGACAGCACTAACTCGAAGATCCTCGCCGCAAAAAGAAAACTCGAAGCCGTCGTACGTTCCTTCCCCGCTGAAGATGCAAGACCAAAATACGACCCGACACCGCCTCAGCCATGGGACAAAAAACCGGACTAATACATAACAGAAAGGAAAATAGCAAATGGAACAACTAAACCGTCGCGAATTCCTACATCGTACAGCCGGATGCGTAGCAGCAGCGGCGATGACTTTAACCGGTTGTGAAACCATGCCTGTCGAAAAAGTCTCAACCACAAAACTTCCGAACATCATTTTCATTATGGCCGACGATTTGGGCTATGGTGACCTCGGCTGTTTCGGCCAGAAGGAAATAAAAACACCCAACATCGACCGGCTTGCCGCCGAGGGCATGCGCTTTACCGATTGCTATGCAGGCTCCACCGTCTGTGCGCCATCTCGCAGTGTCCTGATGACAGGCCAGCACACAGGCCATACCCGCGTCCGCAATAACATGGGCAAGGTAGGAGGTACCCTCGTTCTGGACAACGGCTCACCACAAAGACGCGTCCCGCTCGAACTGCAGGACATCACCGTCGCCGAAGTGCTCAAACAGGCCGGCTATGCAACCGGTATAACTGGCAAGTGGGGTCTTGGCGAACCGGACAACAACGGCGTCCCGAACAAGCAGGGTTTCGATGAATGGTTCGGCTATCTGAACCAAAGGCGTGCACACACCTACTATCCGCCCTACCTGTGGCACAACGAACAAAAGCAAATCTTCGAAGGTAACGCAGACGGCCGGCGAGAAAAATATTCTCACGACATGTTCACGGATTTTGCCCTCGATTTTATTCAGCGCCACAGTCGCGGACCCTTCTTCCTGTACCTGCCATATACAATCCCGCACGCAAAATACGAAATCCCCAGCACAGATCCCTACACAGACAAATCCTGGCCTGCCGACGCAAAGGTACACGCTGCTATGATTACACGAATGGATGGCGACATAGGCCGCATTATGGCACTGCTGAAGGACCTGACAATTGACAACGATACGCTCGTGTTCTTCTGTTCGGACAACGGAGCGGCCAAACGCTGGGACGGCATTTTCGACAGCTCCGGCCCCTTGCGCGGTAACAAAACCGATTTATTCGAGGGCGGCATCCGCACACCTATGATTGCCCGATGGCCCGGCAAAGTCCCCGCCGGCCAAACCAGCAGCGCCGTCTGGTACTTTGCAGACCTTATGCCCACACTTGCCGAGCTGGCCGGCATCAGACCGCCTTCGAGCATCGACGGCATAAGTGTTCTGCCAACCCTGCTCGGCAAAGCACAGAGAACAGATGACCGCTTTTTGTACTGGGAATTTCTTACGAACAATTTTCAGCAGGCGGTTCGCTGGCGCAATTACAAGGCCCTCCGCCAGGCCACGGACAAACCGCTGGAGCTGTACGATTTGAGTCAAGACCTCGCCGAAGAGCACAATATCGCCGCCGAAAATCCCGATGTAATCGCCAAATTCGAGGCTTATCTGAAAACCGCCAGAACCTATTCGCCAAACTGGCCTGTTTAATCAGGCCGGAAGAAAAGATGCCAGACGAACAGTTGCCGGTCTCGAATCTGTTCAAATTTGGCACCTGAACGCCTAAAAACCACATTTTTTCAAAAAAGTGCTTGTCTTTAGGCCAAAGATGGCTATACTAATGCGATTGTATTAACTATGAGTGTTCATGTGCGCTTGTGCTCTTTTGCTCTTGTGCACTTTTTAATTAGGAGATAAACCAGTGAAAACAGAAATATTGGATGCGGTCGAAAGCAAAAGTTTGAAGAAAAAAATACCGCACTTCGAAATAGGCGATATTGTAGATGTCCACTGCCGTATAAAAGAGGGCGACAAAGAGCGCACCCAGATATTTACCGGGACCGTAATCGCCCGCAAGGGCCGAGGCATTAACGAAATCTTCACAGTCAGGCGCATGGTCGGTAACGAGGGTGTCGAAAGAATCTTCCCGCTTCATTCGCCCAACGTCCTTGACGTCAGGGCCATCCGAAGCGGCAAAACAAGACGGGCAAAACTATATTACCTCCGCAAGCGAACCGGCAAATCAGTCAGGCTCGCTCAGCGGCACAGCACCCACACCGTCTCAAAATAATAATACTGTGGCCCCCATACTTGTCCTGCCTGTCCTGAGCACCGTCGAAGGGCCTGTCCCGAGTTTATCGAGGGCAGCACGGTCGAAAATTTTATCTGGGGCTTCTATTTAATATGTTGGGTATGGTATTAAACAAGCGAAAACTGCTGGCCGACCGCAAATTGCTCGGCCGATGGGGCGAAAAACGCTGCCGCGGATTCCTCAAAAGAAAAGGCCTAAAAACACTCACACGCAACTTCTCCTGCAAAACCGGAGAAATCGACCTTATTATGGTCGATACCGACAGGACCATCGTCTTCATCGAAGTAAGAACCAGAGCGGACGAAACCTTCAACTCGGTCGAATCTTCCATAACAGCCCCCAAGAAAGCAAGATTAGTCAGGACCGCCCGTTATTTTCTCGCAACCCACAAAATCGACGACAGGCCTTTTCGTTTTGACGTTGTTACAATAGTCCTTGGCCAAAAAGGCTCCCCACAGATTAGACATTACCAAAACGCTTTCGTACCGTAGAATCAATGGAACTGATAGATACACATTGCCATTTGAATTTTGAGTAATTTCTTAAAAATCTTCTGTCTTTTTGCGCACATAGTAATAGTATTCGATAACTTAAACCGGCTTTAAAACTATCAAAATATCATCTCTGATTTGGCCGACTGTGGATTTATTTACAGCGCAATTACGGTTACGAGCAGCTCGACAATTGAACCGGATGACCTGCCAAAACGAATTAACCTCGATTTAAGGCAGCCGGATGTGTCCGGTGTCGCAATGGAAACATCACTCGCTGAAATAGCTGCCCAGGCCACAGCTAAAGCCGAACAGGAGGCAATAAATAAGGCCCTTGCTGAAACGGGCGGCAATCGCGAAAAGGCCGCTGAGATGCTTGGTATCGGCCGAAAAACTCTTTACCGCAAGTTAAGACAATACGGCATAGAATAATTTACTTTAATTGATCTTTATGTGTCATTCATGACACACAGTGGGTCACGCATGACACAGTTGACTGCCTAAAAGTAACTTCTCTGACAGAAATATTTTTGTCCCATATCTCCCTTCAAAATAATGACTTAAGCAAATTGTTTATATATGCACTCCTTTTGGTACGCTTTTTGCACTTCTATATGACTGGTGAAGCAGATCAGGCGCCCAGAAGTTAATTTCTGGGGATACGATATAACTTACGATAAAGAAAGGAAACTCCCCATGATTTGGAAAATTGCTAAAAAGGAGTTTTTGCTGAGCCTGATGACGTTCAAGTTTGCCGTCGGGGCTATAGTCTGTGTGGTCCTGACGGCCGTCTTTATGCCAATTATGGCAAGAGATTATCAACGAAGGTTGGATGATTATAATGAGAATGTGGCTGCTAATGAGACAGAACTAAGGAATGTCAAAGTATATAAGAATATCAGACCCACAGTTTATCGTCTGCCGAATGTTTTGTCGGTCTTTAGCGAAGGACTGGAGAAGCAGTTAGGACAATCTGCAATAATAGAATTGGGGGGCGTTTCTGAAATAAGCACAGTCTCAACGGGGGGTAATCCATTTCTTTCCATTTTCCCCACGTTGGATGTTACATTGATATTAAAAGTAATCATGAGTATTCTGGCCCTTCTTGTTGCTTATGATACGATATCAGGCGAAAGGGAACAAGGCACACTCAAGCTGACGCTATCAGGTACGGTAGCCCGCTATCAAGTATTGCTGGGTAAGCTGCTGGCGGGACTGGTGATCCTAATTATTCCTATCACAGGCGCATTTATCGTGGGGCTGTTAATACTTCAGTTTTTCCCTATGATTAGTTTGGCTGGAGCGGATTGGACACGCATCGGGTTGATGTATCTTGTTTCGTTAATTTTCATCTCAGCAATGTATAACATCGGCTTGCTATTTTCCTGTCTGATGCGCAGAGCTAGCATTTCCCTGGTCCTCGGATTGTTCGTCTGGGTCGTCTTCGCAGTAGTGATTCCCAACGGAAGCGTTTATCTGGCCAATTACCTCCGGCCCATTGAGGCCAAGGAGAAAATGGACGCCCAAGTGAGATATCTAAGGGAACAAGCGAATAACGAGATCCAAGACTTGACTAAAACACTTAGAACGGGGGGCAATCAGGGCATGGCGATGGGAGCTTTTAGGGGGATTTTTATTGTATATTGTGAAAAACCTCTTATGGATGATTACCGGAAAAAGTATACACTTTCTGAACCGGTTAAAATCAAGTGTGCAGACAAGATATTTGAAGTACAGCAGCAATATCTCGGTGGGCTGATGAAACAGAAGCACCTTGCGCGCACTATTGCACAAATCTCTCCTATAACTCTCTACGAAAGCCTGATGTCGGCTTTAGCAGGTACGGATTTGGCGATTTATGAACATTTCAGAAACCGGGTCAAGTTGCATACAGGTGAAGTTATAAAGTATATCCGTTCCAGAACAGATAACTTCTCTTTGCCCTCTTACTTCACACAGTGCAAGGAAGAAGACTTTGAAGAGGGAAAGAAATGGGATTACGATAAGCTTCTTGAGCAGACTTCTCCTCTCAACTTGCAGGATTTGCCTCGGTATAGCTGTGGGCCTGAAAGATTGACAAAAGCTCTCCCCAGGGCCGTCCCCCACATATTGTTATTAGTCTTTATCAATACCTTTTTTTTCACATTATCTTTTGTGGCATTTCTAAAATATGACGTAAGGTGAGGTTGTAATTATGCTAAGAAAAATATTTAAAACCGGAGACGTATATGATTCGTCAAATTATATATAGAGAAGTTTTAGAGAATATTCTGAGTCTGCGTTTTATTCTGTCACTGCTCTTGTCCGTCTTGCTCTTTGCAGCCGTCAGCTTTGTATTCGCAGCCAAATACAGGCAGGAATCGCAGGATTACTGGAAGGACACAAATGAAAACCTTTCGAGTCTGAGCGAACAAACTAAACGACTTTGTGATGTGGCACGTTATCGACAGACGGTATATAGAAAACCTAAGTCGTTGGCCTTTTGCACGGAGGGTTTTGAAAAATATCTTCCTAATTGCTTTAGATTCAATGTCTTTTCGATGTATTTCCCTCAGGTAAGGAGCCGGGGCAACTTTGACCTTGGTCGCTTTAGCGATATGGACTTGGTTTTTATCATTTCCTTGATTCTTAGTTTTATAGCATTGATTTTTACTTATGATACTATCTGCGGCGAGAGAGAAGCAGGCACGCTTCGTCTGATGTTAGCGACATCGATTCACAGACACAAAATACTCATAGGTAAATACGCCGGCGTGATGCTCACTCTGGGGATACCTCTGCTTCTGGGCCTGCTGGTTAGCCTGCTCATTGTCATTTCATCCAGGGACATCATGATGAACGCGGGCGATTGGCTTAAAATCCTTACAATTGTGCTGTTGTCCTTTCTGTATCTCTCTATTTTTGTATTGCTGGGGCTGTTAGTTTCCAGTCGAACCGCCCACTCAGCAAACAGTATGGTCATCCTTCTACTTGTATGGGTGGGACTGGTCATTTTGATACCAAGCTTCGGGCGGATTGTCTCTGATGCGGCCCGCGAGAGTCCTACTCAGGCACAATTGCAGAGAAGATTAACTGAAGCGGACAAACAGATTATGGATGATGCCGATTCTGGGAAATTCGGCAGGAATGCAGGCGTGTTTAGTTCCAACCCCGAAAAGTGTAATCCCCCAGCCACAGCCCGGTGGTATAATGCACTCAGAGAAGCACATAATCAAGTTTATGAGGACCACCTAAACAAAATGATTGCCCCAGTGACTTTTGGGCGATCTTTTACCCGGCTCTCACCAACGGTGCTTTATCAGTGCGCCTCTGAAATGATTGCTGGCACCGGTATCACCCGATTCAAAAGTTTATACCAGCAAGTCAAGAGATACCAACAAGACTTGAAGGAGTATGTCCGCAGCAAAGATGCCGAAGACCCTGAAAGTCTTCATCTGCTCTGTGATCATAGTCAAGCTATAAGCGACTGGGGAGTTATGTCCAAGAAACCAGTGAGCTTCGATACGGTGCCGAAATTTCAGGAGCGCGACCTTGCGCTTGACCAATCTCTGAAATTGGCAATCTGGGATATTGGGCTGCTGATGCTTTTCAACTTGGTTTTCTTCGCGGCGTCTTATGTGTCTTTCTTACGATATGATGTGCGATAAGAATGAAGGAGAACATCGTATGATTTGAAAAATTGCTAAACAAGAATTCTTGTTGAACCTGATAACGTTCAAGTTTGCGGTAGGGACGATGCTCGGCAGCGTAGCTGGGTAAGGGTATTGAAAAATTTTATTCAAATTCGGGCCTTGCTTGCACACATCCAATTACATCTCTTGGGTGCAAGCTTCACCAAGCTCAAGCAAGGCCCTTTTTATGGGACAGTGAGGATTCGTAAGATACACACTAAACAAGCAGGGCATGTACAGAAACTTAAAGCACAGAAAGTACTTATGGAAAACACAACAATCAACAAGGATAAGGCAGGATTTTGAGTACCTCCTGCCGCTTGTCAAGCATGCGTCGGACCAATAAAAAACAGCGTAATTCCAATAATTGCTGAAGCCTCACGCTAATCATTGGGGGAAAATCACAAAAGAGTTACCACTTCGTGTATTAAGGGATTTTTGCTAAAGTGTGTCATTCATGACACACAGTGGGTCACGCATGACACAGTTGACTGCCTCAAAGTAACTTCTCTGACAGAAATATTTTTGTCCCATATCTCCCTTCAAAACAATGACTTAAGCAAGTTGTTTATATATGCACTCCTTTTGGTACGCTTTTTGCACTTCTATATGACTAGTGAAGCAGATCAGGCGCCAAAAAGCTAATTCTTTGAAATATGATAACGTGCGTTGGAAGATTGAGGAATCCGGTATGATCTGGAAGATCGCCAAGAAAGAGTTCCTGCTGAACCTGATGACGTTCAAATTCGCTGTCGGGGCGATTGTGTGTGTGGTCATGACGGCTGTTTTTATGCCCATACTTGTGAACGATTACGAGCAACGTCTGAAGGACTACAATGAGAACGTGGCCGCTAACGAGGCCGAGCTTGGAAAGGTCAAAGTATATAAGAATATCACACCCACAGTTTATCGACCGCCGAATGTGCTGTCGGTCTTCAGCGAGGGGATAGATAACCAGCTGGACCGTTCAGAGAAAATCGACATTTTTGGCGGAAGCAGCATCATATTGGAAGCCGAAGGAGACAATTCCCTGCTTTCGGTTTTTCCCGCTTTAGATGTAACACTGATCTTCAAAATCGTGGTGAGCATTCTGGCGCTCCTGATGGCGTACGACGTCATATCTGGTGAGAGAGAGCAGGGAACACTTAAACTTATTCTATCAAATACGGCAGCTCGTTACAAGGTGCTGCTCGGAAAACTTATTGCAGGGCTGATGACTTTGATTATACCCGTGACGGCCTCATTTATATTGGGGCTTTTGATTCTTCTGTCTTCAAATATGATCAGCCTGACCGGGAGAGAGTGGTTTCGGATTGCATTAATGTATTTTGCTTCCTTAGTTTTTGTTACTGCAATGTTCAACCTTGGTTTGTTACTTTCATGCCTAAGCAAAAGCTCTGCGATCTCGCTGGTCTTCGGGCTATTCCTCTGGCTGTTCCTTGTAACTATCCTTCCCAATTCAAGTGCTTATATTGCATCCCAACTAAAATCTATCGAATCGGCCGAAGAGTTTTCCGGAAAGGTCAAAGCTGTTACAGACCAGCTTGGTAGTGAAATCAATGAATTGACCAAAGACGTTAAAGGAAGTGGAGATGCAGCCGATGCACCTGGGGCCTTTGGGCACACATATTATAGGCTGTGCGAGAAGAGTGAAATGGACAGCAACCGTAAAAAATACTCTATCACGGAACCTGTTAAGATCAAGTATTTTGACAAGGTGTTAGGTTTGAAGGAGGTACATCTGAATTATCTCGTAAAGCAAAAACAGTTTGCAGACAAGCTTGCAGGGAGTTCACCAATAGTTCTTTATGAAAATCTAATGTCGGTGCTGGCAGGAACGGATTTCGGAAATTTCAAATGTTTCAAAAATAATGTAAGGACTTATGGAAATGAGGTTGCTGATTATATTCGTTCCAAAACAGAAAATTTTGCTTCGACTTCTTACTTCACACCCTGCAAGGAGGGGGATTACGAAAAAGTTATGGGAGTACTTTATAAACCGGTCATGGATGCCAAAGACAAAGAGAAGAAAGCTAAACTTTTGGAGGCCGCTACGAAGCGATATGCGCAAATTCTCAAAGAAACGCCTTCTCTTAACTTGCAGGATTTTCCCAAATTCACTTATCAGCCGCAAGGCATCAGGGAGACTCTTCAACAAGCAATTCCCACCGTAGGACTTTTGATCTTCGCAAGTATTCTCTTTTTCGCGTTATCCTTTATGATGTTTCTCAAATATGACGTTAGATGATCTGTAATTATATTGAATAGGAAATTGATATTTGTTGAGAAGTATTATGGTCGGACAAATAGTGCGTAAGGAAATCTTAGAGAATTTTTTGAGTTTGCGTTTTGTTCTGTCGCTGCTTTTAGTCATCTTAATCTTTGCTGTTAGTGGCTTTGTGTTTATAAGTAAACACGAACAGCAAGTGCAGGACTACTCGAAGAACACCAACCAGAGCCTGGCGTATTTCCAGGGGCATGCAAAAAGACTTTATTGGATAGCTACCCTCAATCACCAGTTTTATCGAAAGCCCAAGGCACTGACTCTTTGTGCAGAGGGCTTTGAAAAATCCATACCCAATTGCTTCTCATTTAATGCCTTTTCGAGAGATTATCCCCAGCTCAAAGGAAGGACCAACGCTCTGCTCTTTGGTTTCAGTGATGTGGATTGGGTGTTTATCATCTCTCTGTTTCTTAGCTTTGCCGCCCTGATTTTTTCTTACAACAGTATCTGTGGAGAAAAAGAGACCGGAACTTTGAGACTAATATTGGCAGGATCAATGCCTCGGCACACAATTCTTTTGGGCAAGTATATCGCTTTAATGTTCACACTTGGAGTGCCTATGCTTTTGGGCATTTTGATTAATCTTGTTATAGTGATTTCTTCCAAAAACATCACTATCAACACCGCTGGATGGCTTAAAATCGTTGTTATTGTTTTTTTATCGTTCTCATATTTGTCTATTTTTGTGCTGTTGGGGATGTTTATATCCAGCAGAACAAGTCGTTCGGCAAGCAGTATGGTGATTCTTCTGTTTCTCTGGGTCGGCCTGGTCATATTGGTTCCAAGTTTTGGAAGGATTGTTTCCAAAACATTCCAAAAGGTTCCAACGCAGGCAGAAATGCAAAGGATAGTGAGCGAATTGGTGGAACAAATGTATCAAGATTCCTTAGCCGGAAAATATGGCGAGAACGCGAGTAACGCCGCTCCTCTTGAGAGTGGAATATGTAACCCGCCTGCACGGGCTCGTATGTTCAATTCTGAAACAGATGAAAAAAATAAGATTATCGAAAGACACCTCAACCAAATGACGGCCCAGGTGATAATTGGACGACGGTTCACACGAATTTCACCAGCCGAAATCTACAGACAAGCATGTGAAACAATTGCCGGAACCGGCATTGGACGCTTCTTGGAACTGCGTCGCCAGATCAGCCGGTATCAGGCCGATTTGAAAGACTATGTTCGCAGCAGGGACGCCGAAGATCCAAATAGTCTTCATTTACTATATGATGAAATGTACACTGTAAGTTTGTGGAGAAGCATTTCTCACAATCCTGTTGACTTTGACACCGTGCCGAAGTTTCAGGAGCGCGACCTTGCGCTTGGCCAATCCCTGAAATTGGCCATCTGGGACATCGGCCTGCTGGTACTGTTCAACCTGGTTTTCTTTGCAGCGTCTTATGTGTCTTTCTTACGATATGATGTGCGATAAGAATGAAGGAGAACATCGTATGATTTGAAAAATTGCCAAGAAAGAGTTCCTGCTGAACCTGATGACGTTCAAGTTTGCGGTAGGGACGATGCTCGGCAGCGTAGCTGGGTAAGGGTATTGAAAAATTTTATTCAAACTCGGGCCTTGCTTGCTTCACATCCATTTACATCTCGTGGGTGCAAGCTTCACCAAGCTCAAGCAAGGCCCTTTTTATGGGAAAGTAAAGATTCGTAAGATACACACTAAACAAGCAGGGCATGTACAGAAACTTAAAGCACAGAAAGTACTTATGGAAAACACAACAATCAACAAGGATAAGGCAGGATTTTGGGTACCTCCTGCCGCTTGTCAAGCATGCATCGTACCAATAAAAAACAGCGTAATTCCAATAATTGCTGAAGCCTCACACTTATTATTATGGGAAAATCACAAAAGAGTTACCATTTCGTGTATTAAGGGATTTTTGCTAAAGTGTGTCATCCATGACACACTGTGGGGCACACATGACACGATAAATTCGGGGGTAAAAGTAACTATAATAAATTCTTTTGGTTCCCAACACTTTTTGTTGTAACAAGTTATGGTATTTTATCGAGCTTGTAGCTCTTTTGGCACGCTTTTTGCACATATGATTGACAAAGCAGATCAGGCGCCAAAAAGTTAATTCTTTGAAATATGATAACATACGATAAAAAGAGAACTCCATATGATTTGGAAAATCGTTAAAAAAGAATTCCTGCTGAACTTGATGACGTTCAAGTTTTCGCTCGGAACATTGCTCTGCCTCGTCTTAGCGGCGGTATTCGTCCCCGTCCCTGCAGATGACTATCAGCAGAGGTTGGCCGGCCGGACAAATGAACTGTCAGGCATACAGCAGGATTAGTCCAATTATTACCTTTTACCGGCCCGTTGGCCCGGTGCCGGATATGTTTGAAAAGTTAATCTTTTGAAAGGATTAAGCATATGTTGAATCGGCCTATACCAAGAAGATTAAAGTTGTGGATTTTAGGATTAATCGTAATTGTTATTATTGGCACTATCCCATTGCTGCTGATGTATCCCAGAGAATCCAGCACACAGAAACAGTCTCGTGGGCATTCCGAGCCTAACGAGCCTAATATAATTACAATCGTGCCGGGGCTGGGAGTTGGTGACTATACGCTTGGCATGAGCAAAGACGAGGTGTTGAAACGTTTGGGAGAACCACGGGAGATTTTTTATGGGGGAGAAAGCTATACTCTTGACAATCTTCCGAAACGGTATTACATGACCTTTGGTGATATTGCCTTTGAGATCGAAGACGATACAGTCAAAATGATTGTCGTGGGGAGTCCTTTATATAAATTCACCAACGGCTTGGGAGTGGGCGACTCGGAGGAGAAAATCAAACAGGCCTTTGGTGATGACTTCCATCTTAAAGAGAGGAGGAATGATATTCTCACATACGAAGACGAGGGACTGACGTTTGAAATCCACAAGAAGGACAGGACGGTCATCGAGATCAGCGTTGTTAAGAAAATTTCTCGTGGGCATTCCGAGCCTAACGAGCCTAATATAATTACAATCGTGCCCGGGCTGGGAGTTGGTGACTATACGCTTGGGATGAGCAAAGACGAGTTGTTGAAAAAGCTGGGGGAACCAGGGAGGATTATGTACGGGGGAGAAACCTATACTCTTAACAATCTTCCGGAACGGTATTATATGACCTTTAGCGGTATTGCCTTTGAGATCTTCGACGATTCAGTCAAAAGTATTGCAGTG
>Ga0307380_10002281_pt1 | contig 27385 bp, 26 predicted proteins | sample UN3MG_FD_202239 | JGI IMG/M metagenome (GOLD analysis project Ga0307380, IMG submission 202239) | Soil microbial communities from Risofladan, Vaasa, Finland - UN-3 | ecosystem: Environmental > Terrestrial > Soil > Coastal area > Acid sulfate soil | place: Finland: Risofladan, Vaasa | collected... | reverse complement strand
GGGGCCGATGCCACACCCGGCGGGATGTCCACGCGCCCGCGCCAGTCCTGCTCCAGGACGTAGCGCAGCTCATGGGTGACCTTGTGACGGACCAGCCAAACCTCCAAGTCATAAGAGACCATGCTCCTGGCCAGCGCGGTGCTGTATCCTCGGAACCTGGCCGATTCCTCGAATTCGGCCCGCAGGACGGTCTCGATCTTCTCTCGTTCGACGCCCTCCAGCTTGCCGCCCAACAGCAACGGGGCGCAGTCGCCGAGTTTACCGGCTCGGTCCACGACTATCTCGTGACATGCCAGCGCCACCAGCGCCCCGCCCGAGACCGCGCGCGTACGCGCGTAGCAGACCACGCGGATGTCCGCCAGGTCGCGCTTGATCAGCCGTGCGATGTCCAGCGAGGCGTCCACTCTGCCGCCCCAGGTGTCCATGTCCAGAACGATCAGTTCGGCTCCCGCGGCCCGGCAGCGCAGCGCCTTGCGCCGAAGCGCCTGGAAGGTCTTCTCCGAGATCTCCTCCTGGATGGGCAGCACGAAGCATCGCGTGACTGGCTTCGGGAGTTCCGGCGGCGGCTCTGTCGGCTTGGCCGGGGCGAACCAGCCTTCCGGCGTGACGCGGTTGCCGTCAATTGTCGTGCCGGCCATGTTCGGCGCAGCGGCGGCTGAGGGGGATGAAACGGATGTCGGAGAGCTTCGGGTGGTCGATCGGGGGGCGGAGCGAGCGGCCGCCAGCGCGCAGGCCGCCAGCATCAGCGACACACCCGTCAAACCTCGAGTCCTCAATCGAGCCACGTTGTGCCCCTGCACTGGAATCGACTGCTCACATTGTAGCGGCTGCTCGGGCCGGCCCACAATGGGCGGCCAGTCCGCGCCGCGGTAAGTCGAACTGACCGCCTCTGCCTGACCCCGAAGGGGTCTGCGATGATAGCCGTGGGCGGAAGCCCACGGTCCCATGCCCGGTTGGAGCGGAGCCCCGTAGGGGCGACCGAAATCCCAGGACGACCTGTGATCCACGGAGAAGCTCGATCGCCCCTTCGGGGCTCCATTCGTAACTCCTTGCCGCACCGGGGGCTTCCGCCCCCGGCCAGCATCGGACCGGCCCTCCGGGCCTGAAAGCGGTCACTTCGAGTAAGTCACTTCACGTCGCTGAGCTTCACCCACTTCTTGCCGGCGGCCGAGATCAACGCCGCCTCCAGCACCCGCTGGGTCTGGTAGGCGTCGCGGAAGTCCGGCATCGGCACGAGAGGCCGCCGGCCGCTCAGCACGCGCACGATGTCGTAGGCCATGTTAGTGAATCCGTGCTCGTAGCCGATGATGTGTGCGTCCGGCCACCAGGCGGCCACGTACGGATGGTCCGGCGCGTGCGTGCAGATGATGGTCGTCCAGCCCTGGACGGCGCGATCGGCGGTGGCGTCGTAGTACTCCAGCTCGTTCATCCGCTCGAAGTTGAAGCGGATCGAGCCCTTCGTGCCGTTGATCTCGAAGCCGTTTCGGTTCTGGTTTCCGGTGGCCTGCCTGGCGGCCTCGAAACTCGCCACGGCCCCGCCGCTGAACCGCGCCAGGAACAGCACCGTATCGTCCACGGTGACGCGGCCCATGCCGCGTGCTGCCCGCAGCCCGGCGGCGATGCCGCCGGCGGCCGAGCCCGTCAGCTTCTTGCGACGCTTGATGAACGTCTCGGCGATAGCGCCGCAGATCTCGGTGATCTCCAGCCCCGTGACGAATCGGGTCATGTCCACGATGTGCGCGTTGAGATCGCCGTGGGCGCCGCTGCCGGCGAGCTTCTTGTCGAACCGCCATGCCAGCGGCACGTCGGGCCCGGCCCAGTCCTGGAGGTAGAAGGCACGGACGTGGCGGATCTGGCCGATGCGGCCGCGCTTGACGAGCTGGTGGGCCAGCGCGACGGCCGGCACGCGGCGATAGTTGAACCACACGAAGGTCTTTCCGCGGGCCTTGCGCGCGGCGGCGGCCATCTTGCGGGCGTCCGCCAGCGTGCCCGCAAGAGGCTTCTCGCAGGCCACGTGCTTGCCCGCACGCAAGGCCGCGATCGCCATCGGCGCGTGAAGGTGATTCGGCGAGCTGACGTCCACCAGGTCAATCTCCTTGGAGCGGACGCACCTTCGCCAGTCGGTGGACCAGTTGGCCCAGCCCCAGTTGGCGGCGAAGGCCTTCAGCGCGCGGGCGTTCCGCGCCACGACCGTATGCAGCGCCGGCCGGGCCGGCAGCTTGAAGAACCTGCCGACCTGCCCCCAGGCGTTGGAGTGCGCCCGGCCCATGAAGGCCTGGCCGATCATCGCCACGTTCAGACGTTTCAGAGATGCCATGGTCTGCTCCTTTCGTCGGGTCGCGTCCGGCCGGCGCGGGACGGCTGGCGTCCCGCGCGGCGCGGCCTGAACATATCGGCCGGCGGCGCGGGCGTCAATCGATTGCCGGGCGCCATGCCTCGCCGCTGCGCGTGCAGGCAGGCGCCCCGCAAGTCCGAAACCCGAAGCACGAAACCCGAAACAAATCCGAACGACGGAAAGCCCGAATGCTCAAAACGGCATGGTCAGGGTCGAGCCGTTTGAGGCATTCGGTCATTGGGGCTTCGTGCTTGAAGATATGAAAGCGCGGCTCCGGCCGCCGGCGTATGCTGACGGCATGGACCTTCAACGAGGTAAGGAGCCGCGCCATGGACGAGTATATCGCCTTTGACAGTCACAAGCACTACACGCTGATGGAGCGCCTGAATGTCCGAACCGAGCAGGTTGTTCTCAGAAGAATCGAACACAGCCCCGGGGCCATTCGGCAGGCCCTGGCGGGGTGCCGGCCGGGAACCCCCGTCGCCGTGGAGTCCATCGGCAGTTGGTACTGGATCGTTGAGGAGATCGAACAGGCTGGCCTGCGGCCCTTGCTGGTACATCCCCGGAAGGCCAAGTTAATGATGGGCATGATCAACAAGACCGACAAGCTGGACGTGCACGGACTGAACCGGCTCCAGCAGAACCGGACGCTTCCGACGGTCTGGATCGCACCCGGTGAACTGCGGGACCTGCGGGAGCTGACCCGCACCCGGTTGGTCCTGACGCGCCACCGGACTCGCCTGAAGAACCGGCTGACGTCCTCTCTGGCAAAGTATGGGCTGTGCGTGGAAGGCTTCAGCGATTCCTTTGGCGTCGGCGCCCGACGCCAGTGGCCGCGGGTGGTGGCCAAGCTTCCCGCCCAGACCGCCTGGACGTGCCGGCAGTTACTGGAACAGTTGGACCTGGTATGCCGTCAGATCGCCGAGCACGAGAAGCGTCAGCGCAGGCTGATTGCCATAACCCCCGAGATGCAGCTGCTGCAGACGCTTCCGGGGATCGGAGAGATCCTCGCGCCGACCATCCTTCTGGAAGTGGGTGACGTGGGACGGTTTGGCTCGGCCGAGAAGTTCGCCTGCTACGCCGGGACGACGCCGCGCGTTCACGCCAGCGGCGGGAGGACCCGCTACGGCAAGCTGCGGCCGGACGCCAACCGCTACCTGAAGTGGGCGTTGATCGAGGCGGGCAATACGATCGCCCTGCACTCCGGGCGTCAGCCCGCCCGCCATGTCAGCCAGTTGTACCGGCGACTTCGACGGCGGAAGAATCACGCCAAGGCGGTGGGCGCCGTCGCCCGCCACTTGGCCGAGGCGGTCTGGTGGGTGCTGACCAAGAAGGAACCGTACCGGGATCCCAACGCAGATTGGGTCTGCCAGGAAGGCGTAAGCGCGGCCGAAACATGAGCCTCCAAAGGCTCGACGCTTGAATGCGACACGCCTTCCGAACGATCCTCATGCCCCTTCGAGGGCGAAGAGATGACTGGGCCAGGCCCGACGAGGACGGAAGGCTACGCCAGAAGGGTCTTGACAGCCGCGTTTTCAGAGATGTTTCGGATTTCGGGTTTCGGTATTCGAGTTTGACGACCTCGCTTGGCTTCGCGCTGCCGGGATCTGAGGTAGCCTGCGCTGTGGTGCCAGGATGCCGCGAACACCAAGGCCATTCTCCTGCAAGGTGCTGACGCTGGGGCGGCAGTTCTACGCCGGCGACGTGATCGGCGCCGAATTCCCCGCCCTTGACGGGATGGTGGGGGTGCTGGCCCAGCGCGCGCCGATGGTGTCGCTGCTGGGGTATGGGCCGCTCAGCCTTCAGACGCCCCAGGGCCCGCCGCAGGAGTTTTTCGTCGCCGGCGGCTTCGCCCAGGTTCGCCAGAACACCATGACCATCTTGTCCTTCGAGTGCGAGCGGCTGGACGAGATCGACCCCGAGGAGGCCTACGACCGGATCGAGCAGGCCATGCGGCTGCCGCGGCAGCCGCCCGATGCAGCCCAGAGGCGTCAATGGGCCCTGAAGCTGGCGCGGGCGCGGTTCAACCTGGTTCAGGAGCACCGGCGCAGGAAGGGGTTGGCGGTAGTGGGCTTCCACGATTGACGGGCGGCTCGGCCGCCCTCGCGGGGAAGGCCCGCGCGATGCAATGAGCACGCAAGAGGTGATCCGAGTTGGCACGCGGTCAAGCGCCCTGGCGGTGGCGCAGGGGGGGCTGGTCGCCGACGCCGTCGGCGCGTCGCATCCGGGCGTGAAGGTCGAGCTGGTCACATTCACGACGCGGGGCGACCGCTCGCCCGGGTCGCTCGGCGAGATTGGTGGCAAGGGCCTGTTCACGGCGGAGCTGGAGTCGGCCCTGCGGTCGGGGCGAATCGACCTGGCCGTCCACTCGGCAAAGGACCTGCCGGTCGACCTGCCCGAAGGCCTGGTCATTGCCTGCGTGCCGCCTCGCGAGGATGTACGCGACGCCTTGGTCAGTCGCGGCGGGGGTCCGATCCAGTTGCTGCCGGCGCGGGCGACAGTGGGCACCGGCAGCCTGCGGCGTGCGGCCCAGCTCCTGGCGGTCCGCGGCGACCTGGAGATAGTGCCCATCCGCGGCAACGTGGACACGCGGCTGAGGAAGGTGCTGGCCGACCCTGAGCCGGCACTGGACGCGACTGTGCTGGCGATGGCGGGGCTGAAGCGTTCGGGGCTGCTTGATGCTCATCGCGACTGCATCTGTCCCCTGGGGATTGAGCAGTGTGTTCCGGCGGCGGGGCAGGGGGCGCTGGCGGTCGAGTGTGCGGCGCGTGACCAGCGGGCGGTCGGCCTGTCGGAACGGATCGGCGACGATCGTTCGATGCAGGCGCTGCTGGCGGAGCGCGACGTGGTGCGGGCCCTCGGCGCCGACTGCCGCAGTTGCCTGGCGGTGCACGTTGCCCCCGCCGGCGTGGCGTGGCGTGGCTGGGGGATGGCCGCCAGGCCCGACGGCGGCGGCATGATCCGCCGGGTTGCCGAGGCGGCCACGGCGCGCGGAGCAGCCGCTGCGCTGCTTGAGGCGATGGGGCGAGGCGGTGCCCGCGAGCTACTGCGCGGCCAGGCAGCGGGCGACCGACCCGGCACAAATGTTGACATTGAGGATTGACTATGCGCAGGAGAGTGCATAGAATGCAATGAGACCTAAAGTTATGGAGCCTCCTCGCACGATTATTGCTTTGTGAGCACAGAGTCGCACGGCGAAGTGCCTAGACGTATGCCACATCAGACTGCCCTCCGCAAACTCCTCGTTCTCCACGGACCGGTTCTCGAGGGCGAGGGAGTTCTAGACTTTCTCCGCGCGCATTTCGACGTGGACGTGGTGGCCGGCTTGGACGACGCGCTGGAGGCCATGCGCCGCTCCAAGTTCGCCGCGGTTCTGGCGGAGACGGCCGACTTCCTGCCGCTGGAGCGCGGGGTGGTCACTCAGCAGGCGGCTGCCGTGCTGGACACCATCGGAGACGGCGTGTGCATCGTCGGCCCTGAGGGCGAACTGGTCTTCGCCAATCGTCGTGCTCGCGAGCTAAGCGCGGATCTTCTGGGTTCCGTCCGCCGGATCTGTGCGCAGGCGTATTCTCAGTTCGCGGCTGAAGGCGGCGCCTCGGATCAGCAGGGGCGGCGTTTCTCGCTGATGCCCGACGAGCAGACGTATTACGAGGTGATCTGCTCGCCGGTCCGGGACCGCCAGGGCCCTATCCGGCAGGTGGCGGCGGTCGTGGTGAACGCCACCTCGCAGCGCCGCCAGCAGCTCAAGCTCAACGCCATCGACAGGGCCGGACGCGAGCTGGTCCGTATCGACTACGAGTCGATCTCCAACCGCGACGCCGCCCAGCGGCTCACGGTCCTTCAGGAGCGTATCATCCGCTACAGCCGCGACGTGCTGAGCTACCAGCATTTCGAGATCATGCTGCTGGACAAACGCACGAACCGGCTGGAGCTGCTGATGTCCGAGGGGCTCGACGGGGACGCCGACCGATACGAGGTCTTCGCCCGCACCGAGGGCAACGGCATCTGCGGGTACGTGGCGGCCACCGGTCGCAGCTACGTCTGCCCGGACGTCACGAAGGATGCCCGCTACGCCCCGGGCCTTCACAATGCCCGGAGCAGCCTGACGGTGCCCTTGCGGCTGCACGACACCGTCATCGGGGTGCTCAACGTGGAGTCCGACCGCCCGGGCGCCTTCGGCGAGGAGGACCGCCAGTTCGCGGAGATCTTCGCAACGTACGTAGCCCTGGCTCTGAACATCCTGAACCTGCTGGTGTCGGAGCGGCATTCGACACACACACAGATCAGCGGGTCGATCTCGGCGGAGCTGGCGGGTCCGGTCAATGACGTAATCACCGAGGCCTCCGAGCTGATGGAGGACTACATCGGCCACGACGACCTGCGGAACCGCCTCCAGGGCATTATCGATCTGGCGGCCCGGGCCAGGAAGACCATCCAGCAGCTCTCGCGGGGCTCGCCCGTGACCGGCCAGGCGCCGCGCGAGCCGTTGGCCGTGGACGCCCGTCTGGCTGGCAAGCGGGTGCTGGCGGCGGACGACGAGGAGTTGATTCGCCAGACCATCCGCGATGTGCTGACGCCATACGGGATGGTGGTGGACGTGGCCGCCGACGGCGCAGAGGCCAGGCAGTTGATCGCGCAGAACCATTACGATCTGGTGATCTCCGACATCAAGATGCCGGGCGCCAGCGGATACGAGGTCTTCGCCGAGGCCAAGGCCAAGTCGCCCGACACGCAGGTGATTCTGATCACGGGGTTCGGCTATGACCCGAATCACTCCATCATCCGGGCCAACCCGAAGGGGCTGGCGGCGGTGATCTTCAAGCCGTTCAAGGTTCGGCAACTGCTGGAGCAGTGCCGGTGGGCGTTGTCAGGCTCGGGCGGCTGACGGCGGGGGCGGGGGGCCTTGCGTCTGCGTGGGGGTGTTTGCTGAGGCCTTCCTGGGGCTTTTGCTGCACTCCGTTTGCCCCGGAGGCGTCTGAATCCTAGCCTATAGGTGTCCCCTGGGACCTGGCAGAGGTCCAGGGGCTCGGACCTCAACTCACCATGCTCGGTGGTCCCGCCACTCAACGCGCAGGAAGCCGGGCTGCGAGTGTTGGAGACCGGGCGGAGGCGCCCCCCAGGGCCTGATCCCAGGCAGAGGAGCGTCGGCCCCGGTTCCCGAGAGACCCCGGTTTCTTCTCCAAGCCCGCCTTTGCGAATCTTCATCATAGTGGTTCATCGCTAATCAAGCCCGCCACTGAACCGGTCGATACGCCCACGGGCCGGTCGGTGGTCCGTAGGGCTTTGAGGGTCCACCCGGGCAGGGCCGACAGCGTGCCTGGCGGACCGCCATGTGTATAGGCCGTCCATGAGGGAGGTGAGACGAGAGGGACGAGCCTGCCCGTATCGCGGCAGAAGGCTCGGGCAACATGGCGGCAGGCGAACGGGGCCTGCCTGGAAGGGCGCGACGGCTTGGAGCCCAGTGGCTCCGGCGGCCGCGATGAGCAGTCGCGACCCGGTATTGGTCAAGAGCATAGATGGTAGATGACTCGTAAGGATTCGACGAGCTTTCCCGGACAAGACACCAGTTAGCTCAGGAGGTTTTTTATGAGGCACAAGAACGCAGGCTTCACGTTGGTTGAGATCCTGATCGTCGTGATCATCCTCGGCATTCTCGCGGCGATTGTGATCCCACAGTTCACCGAGGCGTCGAACGATGCCCGGAACAACGCACTGGCGAGCGATCTGCAGACGATGCGCGGCCAGATCGAGCTGTATCACATTCAGCATCTGGACACGTACCCGACGGCTGCCATTGTGAACCAGCTCGTGTACCGTAGCAACTCGAGCGGCACGACGGGATCTGACCCCAACGACTATCCGTTCGGGCCGTATCTGCAGAAGTTCCCGTCGAACCCGTTCGTCGCCGGCACCACGACCAACCAGGTCGAGACCGGCACGGGCACCCCTGGTAGCGGTAACTACGGCTGGTACTACAACACGGCCACCGGCAAGATCTCGCCGGACGACGACGACCACACGAGCCTGTAATTACAGGCTGTCCGCCCGAAGCGGACAGATTCTCAGGAATATCGGCTCGGTCGGGGTCGCCGTCTGGCGGCCCCGACCGGCAGTTGTGCAGGGCGCCTTGAAGCGGCGCGGTCGGAAACGGGACTGGAGGACTGCCTGTCCTGTTTGCCCGGGGCGCGGGGCGGGTCTCGTCCCGGATTGAGGTTCATCATGATGAAAGCCACGCCCAAGGGCTTCACGCTGGTGGAAGTGCTCATCGTGGTGGTGATCCTGGGCATAATCGCCGCGATCGCACTGCCGCAGTTCTCCACCGCCTCGGCAGACGCCCGGTCCAGCATGCTCCGGGATGATCTTCGGGTGATGCGGACCCAGATAATGGTCTTCAAGGGCCAGCACATCTCTGTCTCGCCCGGTTACCCGGACGGCGACGAAAGCGAGACACCCACTGAGGCGGCCTTTCTCGCCCACATCACCCTCGCCTCCAAGAGCAACTGCGAGACCGCCGCGCCGGGGACGCCCGGCTATCCCTATGGCCCGTACATGCGCGAAATGCCGGAGAACCCGATAAATGGCAAGAGAACTGTCCAGGTGATCCCTGACAACGGGACACTGCCCACCAGCCCCGACGACTCACACGGCTGGATCTACCAGCCGTTCACGCTGATCTTCAGGGCCGACTCTACAGGGACGGACACGGCCAGCCAGTCGTACTTCGACTACTGAGATGATCGTGACGGGCAAAGACCGATCTTCGATGCTCCCGACCAGGCGGGGATTCACGCTGGTGGAGGCCCTGCTGGCCTCGTCGATCCTGGCCATGGCGATCCTGGCCTTGACGCTGCCGTTCACGGCCGCTGCTCAGAACCAACGCGCCGACGGGCAGATGACCGTCGCCGCCGCTCTCGCACAGGAGCTTGTGGACGAGATACTCACCAAGCCGTTCTACGATCCCCAGGGGGGCGGACTGACCCCAGGCCCGGAGCCCGGTGAAAGCGGACGCAGTCTATTCGACAACATCGACGATTATCACGGGTACTCCGAGAGCGCGGGAAACGTCACGAACGCTGCGGGCGAAGTGTGCACGGACGCCCTGGCCACCGGGCTCTCACGCAGCGCCACCGCCGAATATGTGCGGGTCGCAGGACAGAGCGACACCGACCCGCTGACCTTTGTCCGTGTCACGGTCACGGTGAGCTACCCCAACGAAACGGTGGTGAGCCTGTCGCGGCTGGTGTACGCGATGGAATAGGGGAGGCGGTGTGGCCATGAGAGGACATCCGCAGGGTCTGACGATGCTGGAGCTGATCATCGGCATCGCGATTACCGCGATGGTGGGCTTGTCGGTCGCCGGCGTCTCCAGCGTGCTTGCGGGAAGCTACTCCCAGGGCGAGGAGTACTACCGCCACATGCAGTCGGTGCGCATCGGCATGCTCAGGCTCCAGTCGACGGTCCGCAAGGCACACCTCGTGACCGAGGTTTCGGCCGAGCAGATGATGCTCTGGCACGAGCCCGCCGGTGGCGACGGACAGATCAATCCCAGCGAACTGACGCTGATCAAGTATGACCCCGGCGAGGACAAGGTCACGCAGTACCAGATCGTGTTCCCCGACTGGCTGGACCCGGACTGGCGATTGTGGTGGGACTACCAGATCGACCTTCAGGACATGCTGGACGACCCGTCGTTCTGGGCCGCGGTGGTCCGGCTGCATCCCTTTGTTGAGTCAACGGTGTATGCGTCGGGCATTACCGATTTCCGCCTTAGCGGCGGCACGTCGCCGCCGACAACGAGGCTGGTAACCGCGCATCTGACCGCCGGCACAGGCGAGCGGGCCGTACACTTGCGCGGCTCCGTGGCCCCGCGGGCGGATCGTACCGGGTACTTGGTATCCACTTATGGTGAGTATGTACTGGTTTACGACTAGATCACGGCTCAGCCGCAGGCGCCACCCGGGGATCGCGCTGCTGCTCGTGCTGTTCTTCGTGACGGTGGCCTTCGTCCTGGGCGTGAGCTACGTCAAGACAGCGGCCGTGAAGATGGTCGGCTCGAGCAACCTCGTAAAGGCCGCCCGTGCCAGGACGTTGGCGGAGTCCGCCCTCCAGCACGCACTGTACGTCCTGCAGACGGCCCCCGAGTCCGTGGCAGCCGCCAGGGAATCCAGCCCCCTCGGGCCGTTCTCCCTGGGCTCGGGCAGTTATTACATCTACAGCACTCCCGGAAGCGGCACGAACGACGTGTACACGGTCATCGGACGGGCCACCTCCCTTGGCGTCACCCAGACGAGCACCATGACGGTTCAGGCCCCCAACCTGTACGACGAACTGATCCTGTCCTGCAATCCGGAGTCCTACTGGCGGCTGGGAGAGACGAGCGGCACCGGCGTCATAGACGCGATGGGCAGGCACAACGGCTGGTACATGGACGGGCCGGTCCTGAACCAGCAGAGCCCGCTCATCGGCGCGGGGGACTCATGCGTCAAGTTCGACGGATCGAACGACCGAGCCGACGTGGGTCAAATCAGTCTGGCGGGCTCGGCGCTGACTATCGTGGCCTGGGTGAAGGCCAACCAAGACAACATGAACGGCCTGTTCATTCTTGCCAAGTCGGGCGGGGACTCGGGAAACGATCACATCTGGTCGCTGGGCATCTCTCGCACCGGCGGGGAGAACCGGTTGATGTTTCGGGTGAAGACCGGGGCCGGCAGCACCGACGAGCTCGTTGCTGGCAGCGGCAGCGTGCAGATGGGCCAGTGGGCGCACGTAGCGGCAGTGTACGACGGCTCGAACATGATCCTCTACCAGGATGGCGTCGAGGTCGGGCGAGCTCCCCTGAGCGGCAGCATCGAGCCCTACAGCGATATCCCCGTCTGGGTGGGGTCGAACCCGCCAAAGACCGACAAGGGCGTATGGGACGGCTGGATCGACGAGGTGGCGTTTTTCGCCAGCGTCCTCACGACGGAGCAAATCGCGGCCCTCTATGGTGCCCGCAGGCCGGCGGTGGAGATCATCAGTTGGGACGACTAGGAAGGAAATCGACCATGACAAGACGGAACATCGAGGTTCGAGTGGACGCATACACGCGGCTGTGCATGACGGCCATCGCGGTGCTGCTGACCGTGCTGATCGTGGGCATGTGGACACAGCACGTCCAACTGGCCGGCGAGGCGCTGGCGGGAGAGCAGTTCGGGGAGACCGGCGCCCGCATCGCCCTGAGTCTGGAGGCCCAGAAGCTGACGAATGCCAAGCTGGACGAGCTGATCCGTCTGCTCACGAGCGGGCAGGTCAAGGTCCAGTTGGTCAAGGGCGAACAGAAGCCCGCAGGAGGGAACGATGCGCCGAAGCCCAAGCAGAAGTAGCCGCCACGCAGGCTTCACGCTGATGGAGCTTATTGTGGTGCTGGTGATCGTTGCCATCGCCGCCGCGATGGTCGTTCCGTACGCCTTCGGAACTAGCTCACAGGCCGTCTCGGCGGCCAGGATGATCGCCTCCGACCTTCAGTATGCCCAGAACACGGCTATCACCGACCAGCAGTCCGTCAGCGTCTACTTCGATGCCCAGGGGCGTAACTACAGCCTCCGGTACAACGAAAGTACGTATCTGAAACATCCGATTACGAGGGAAGACTACATCGTCGACTTCGACACGCTCGACGGTTTTGGGAGCGTGGCGATCGTGTCCGTGGACTTCGGCGGGGACAGCACGGTGACGTTTGACGTGCTTGGCGCGCCGCAGCCCGCCGGCGGCGGCACGGTTACCGTCCGGGCCGGGCACCACGTGTATCGGTTGGCGGTGGCGGCCGCCACGGGCAACGTGACGGTGACGCAGACCGGGTCCTAGAAAGGACATCTGTTCGTGTTTGGATTCCTGCGGAGAAGAAGTCGGCCGATCGCGATGGATCTGGGCAGCCACAGCATAAAGATGCTGCAGATGAAGCGCGTGGGGTCGATTGTGCGCGTCTTCGCGAGCGGCCGATGGCGCTACCCCCAGCAGGTTCGAGACGACCCAACGCAGAGGCGCGAGGGGGCGGTGGCCGCCGTCCGCCAGATGCTTCGCAGCGGCGGGTTCGTCGGGCGTGGCGTGGTCACGGCGCTGTCGTGCAACGACATGGTCATCAAGAACATGCGCCTGCCCTCCATGCCTTCGGATCAGATGGATCACGCGATCCGATGGGAGGCCAAGGACCGGTTCGGTTTCGACGTTGCGCCCGATCAGCTCAACTGCCTGCACGCCGGGCAGGTCCGCCATGGCAGCGAAAGCCGCGAGGAAGTGATAATGATGGCCGTCCCCCGGGAGGTCATCGACGCGCATCTGGCCATGCTGTCGGAGATGGGCCTGACCCCGGAGCATATCGACGCCGAGCCTGTCGCGCTTTTCCGCACATTCGAGCGGCACCTGCGCCGCCGCAGCGACGAGCAGTCCGTTAGCGTGATAGTTGACATCGGCTATGCCTCCACGAGGGTGATAGTGGCGCGAGGCCGCCAGATCGTCTTCGTCAAGAGCATCGACGTCGGCGGCGCAAAACTGAACGCCGCTGTCTCCAAACAACTGGGCATTCCACTCCAGGAGGCCGAGGAACTGCGGATGCGTGTGATGGGGAAAACCCCCGCGCCCACCGACGAGGAGGCCCCCTCGACGGACCCACAGGTCCGGCCTCAGCGTGACACGGTGGACTGGACGCTCCACGACGCCGTGCGCGCCGAGATCGAGATGCTGGGCAAGGAGATCGCCCTGTGCCTGCGGTACTGCTCGGTAACGTTCCGGGGCCTGCGGCCGGATGGAATCACCCTGACCGGCGGTCAGGCGCACGACCCGGCCGTCGTGAACCTTCTGAGTGAGCATCTGAATCTGCCTTGCCGCGTGGGTCTGCCCCTGAAGGGCATCGACCTGTCGAGTGTGGATTTGGGAAGCGACCGCAGAGCCACGCTGGCCGAGTGGGCCCTCTGCGCGGGCCTGGCTGCACTGAACACCGACATCCCCGACGTCGCCCACGAGGACGTAGATGGACACGAAGATAGACTTTCTGCCTGAGAAGCTGAAGGCGCAGCGAAGCCTGCGGCAGCGGATCGTCCGGCAGGTGTACCTGCTGATCCTGGTCGCCGTCGGCCTGGTGGTTTGGGGCTACTTCTCGTACGAGAGGGTGGCCGAAGCCAGGGCGGAGTTGGCGCTGCTGCACGAGCGGTCGGCTGGCCTCGATCACCTGCTGGTGGACAAGGCATGCCTCCAGAAGGAGCAGGCCGAACTGCTCATCAAGGAACGCATCAGCAAGCAGTTGGGCAGCCGCATTGACGTGCTGGACGTGCTGGCTGAGATAGAGCGGCTCCTTCCGGCGGGGGTGTCGTTGCTGAGCCTGAACATGGACGGGGTGCAGTTGCCTGTCAACAGGGCCGGCCGCTACCGCGGATTGGCCGGATCCCCGTCGGGCGAGCGGAGCGCGGCGTCGGCGGGCGTCAAGCGTGTGCGGCTCGTGATTCAGGGCATCGCGCCCAACGACGTGGACGTTGCAAACTTCATAGGGCAGCTTTCGGCCAGTCACATCTTCGAGGACGTGCGCATGGGCTACTGCAAGAGCATGGTGGTCAAGAACCGACGGGCCCGGGAGTTCCAGGCCAGTTGCCACGTGGTTCGCTGATACGGTGAGGTGGAAGATGCGAGGACTGACCCGAGACAACGTTATCGTGGGGGGCATCGCCCTGGCGATGGTCGCGGCGGCCGTCGTCTTCGTGCACGTTCCGGCCAGTCGAAAACTCGATCGTGCCCGCAACGGCATCGCCACGGAGGAAACCGCTCTGGTGGCCAAGGCCGACAAGACCAAGACCGTCCCGGAGCTGCAGCGCCAAATCAACGCCATGAGGAGCAAGCACAAGAATTTCGACCGCCGGCTGCCGAGGCGGCAGGAGCTGGGTGAGTTCCTGCGGCAGATCAGCGAGAGCGTGGTCATCGAGAATCTCACGGACCAGGTGATCGAGCCCGGCCAGCCGCTGCAGGAGGATCTCTACCACACTCTGCCGATCGTGCTGCGGTTCCAGGGGTCGTACCTGGCGCTGGCGCGCTTCCTGGAGCGGATCGACCAGGCTGAACGGCTGGCGCGCGTGCAGAAGCTGTCGATCGCGACGAAGCCAGGGGAGAGCCTTCTGGACGTGACGGTGCAACTGAACATCTACTTCACCGAGAGCTGAGAGGCAACGGGCATGGCAGGCGTCGATCCCAACATCCCGAACTGGAAAGAGCGTCTGGTCGGTCAGATCAAGGCCGACAAGACGAGGGCGGCCGTCCTGGGCTGCGTGGTGATCGTGGCCTTGATCGTCGGCGGAAGGCTCATCGTCAGGAACCTGTCGGTCTCGAAGGCCGGGGCCGCCGTCAGCAGCGCGCAGCCCTCGGCGGTGGTGGTCGAGCCGGATCCTCTGGCGAGCTTCAGAGGCCAGTTCGCCGCACCGTCGGCGGGACGCAGCCCTGAGCTCAACGAGTCCGTCCCCAGGGCGCGCCGGCAGATCACCCGCGACATATTCGCCCCCAAGCTCGATTTCTTCCCGCCGGATCAGGAAGCACCCGTGGTCACCAAGGTCAGTCCGGTGGCCTCGGCGGTCGATCCCAACGTGTTGCAGATGCAGGCCATCTGTGCGCAGGCCCGGTCCCTGGTGCTTCAGAGCACCATTATCTCAAGCCGTCCGACGGCCATCGTCAACGGGCAGGTCCTGAGGGTGGGGGACTGGATCAGCGGGTTCGAGGTCGTGGAGGTTACCGCCCGGGCGTGCGTGGTGGCCAAGAAGGGCATCCGCGTACAATTGGAAATGAGCGAGTGATTCTTACTTAACACCGAAGGAGGGCCGTTCGATAAGAGCCAACGGCGGCCGAACAACGAGGCCGTCTCCCTAGTAAGGAGAACACTCATGTTGATGGCAAAAGGAGCTGCCTCCAAAGGATCCTTTGTTTGTGTGGCAGTGGGGGTGCTTCTGGCGGCAGGCGTGGTGCAGGCCCAGACCGGCACTCCTTCCACAGCTCCCAGTACCCCCGGCGACATCCGTGGCAGGCTTTGGGATGCCCTGAAGGGCAGTTCGCCGGCCGACACCGAGCCAAGCCCCGCAACGGCGCCCTCGCCGGCGCCCTCATCCGCGCCTCTGTCCCCGCAGACGCTCCGAAGCAGTGCCGCCGGAACCTTCGACGTGAACTTCCAGGGCACGGACCTGCGCCTTGCGCTGAGGCTGCTGAGCACGCAGGGCCGGCGGAACATCATTACCACCAAGGAAGTCTCCGGAACGGTCACCGCGGACCTCTACGGTGTCACGTTCAGGCAGGCCCTGGATGCCGTGCTCAAGTCCAGCGGCTTCGTGTTCCAGGAGAGGGACAACTTCATCTACGTGATGACGACGGAGCAGTATGCCGCCGCGCTGAAGGCCGAGAAGACGTTTGCCGTCCGGACGTTACGCCTGGTGTACATAACGGCCGCCGACGCCAAGGCCCTGATCACCCCGGCGATGTCGTCCGACGGCACCATCGCTGTCACTCCCGCCGCGGCGGTCGGCATCGCCACCAGCGCCAGCGATACCGGCGGCAACAGCCTGGCCATCCACGACACGCTGGTCATCCGCGACTACGAGGAGAACCTCCGGCACATCGAGTCCATACTCCGCGAGGTGGACGTCAAGCCCGAGCAGGTGCTGATCGAGGCGACTATCCTGCGGGCCACCCTCAACGAGACCAACCAGTTGGGCATCGACTTCCACGCGCTGGCCGGCATTGACTTCGAGCGGCTGAACAGCACCAGCGCCGGGCTTGAGGCTATCACCAAGGGCACGCTGCCGACGGTTGACTTCCCGAAGGACGCGCCGGTGGCCGGCCTCGGGACGAACTTCGCCAGCGGCGTGGACCCTGGCGGGCTGTCGATCGGGTTCATCTCGAACACGACGGCGTTTTTCATTCGCGCCTTGGAGGGCGTTACAGACGTGACGGTGCTGGCCAATCCCAAGCTGCTCATCGTCAACAAGCAGCGAGGCGAGGTCATGGTCGGCAACCGCGACGGGTACCTCACCACGACCGTGACCGAGACGGTGGCCACCCAGACCGTGGAGTTCCTGGAGACGGGCACGCGGCTGGTTGTTCGCCCGTTCATCGGCAAGAACGGCCTGATCCGCATGGAGGTGCACCCCGAGGACTCCTCCGGCAGCGTCGCGCAGGTCGGCACCAGCGTGCTTCCCGCCGAGACCACTACGGAGGTCACGTCCAACGTGCTGGTGCGCGACGGGCACACGATCGTGATCGGCGGGCTGTTCCGCGAACGCACCACCAACGGGCGGTCGCAGATCCCGCTGCTCGGCAACATCCCCTACCTCGGCCCGCTGTTTCGCCGCACCAACGACGCCACAGTGCGGGAAGAGGTCATTATCCTCATCACCCCGCGGATCATCAGGCAGGAGATCGACGAGGCCGTCTCCGAGCAGATCAAGAATGACATGGAGCGTTTCCGTCTCGGGCAGCGCAAAGGCCTGCGCTGGTGGGGACGGGACCGCCTCGCCCAGATTCACATGCGCGAGGCTAAGAAGCACCTGCGGGCCGGCCGAGCGGCCAGTGCCCTGTGGGACATAGACATGGCCCTGTCGCTGTCGCCTCGCATGGAAGAGGCCATCCGACTGAAGGAGCGCCTGACCGAGAAGGCCTTCTGGGCCGACGAGTCGCAAGTGTCCTCGGTCAAGTACGTCATCCGGCGCATGATCATGAACGAACTGGGCAAGCCGGTGGAACGCGTGATCCCGCCGGCAAAGCCGCGCGACGCCAGCCGGCTCGACGATGACGTTCGCCGGACCTTTGGCATCACCGAGCGACCCGAGGACCCGCTGTTCGGCGAGGCTACCACCGAGCTGCGGGACGGCAATCCCGAGCAGAACCAGAGCGCAAAGCCAAAGCCGGACGAGCCTGGATCCTCGGCGCCAAAGACGGATAGCGACTGAGCCTCTCTCTTTTTGAGTCGAGTGCGAATCTGCGCAAGCTGGGCAGCTTGAGCAAAGCGATGGAGAACGAGACATGAACAGATGGATCGCAGGAACCTTGATCGCCGCCTTCCTGATGGGAGGGTGTCAGTCGACCGTCAAGCAGACCAAGGAGCAGGCGTCTCTGCGCTGGCAGAAGACCCGCGCGCAGATGCTGTACGGTGTAGCCGTCGAGCACTTCCGGGCCGGGCAGTTGGACCGGGCACAGGGTAAGGCGCTGGAGGCGCTGGCCCTGTCGCCGGACAGTGCTGACGCGCGGCTTCTGCTGGGCAAGATATACATCGAACAGGGCTACTACGCGCTGGCCGCTAATGAATTAAGGAAGACCTTCAGCCAACTGCCGCGGTCCGCGGAGGCGGCGTACATGCTGGGCGTGGCTCAGGAGAAGTGCGGCCGCCTCGACGAGGCGATGGCCAGTTACCGCAAGGCGCACGCGCTGGACTCATCCAGGCATCACGCCGTGATGGCTGCGGCGGAGGTCCTGGTGGCTATGGGCCGCGTCCAGGAAGCGCAGATCTACGTGGAGGGTTACTTGGGGCTGGCCTCCGACGAGCCGGGCATGTTCGAGCTGGCCGGGCGGTTGGCGGTCATGCTCAATGACTACGAGCTGGGCGCGAAGGACTACCAGCAGGCCCTGGATCTGGACCCGAAGAACAACTGCTACCGCGAGGCCCTGGGGCGCGCCCAGTTCCACGCACGGCAATACAGCCAGGCCATGGAAACGCTCCGCGGAGTGACGACCGACCCGAACTACGAATGCCCGGCCTGGGTGCACACGATGCTGGGCGACTGCTACATGGCACAAAACAGGCCGCGAGACGCCCGCGAAGCCTACAACGCCGCCAAGGAACTGAGGCCCTCCAGCCCGGGCGTCTGGGTGAACATTGCCAAGGCGGCCCTGGCGATCGGGGACGCCCCGCGGGCGATCCTGGCGGGGCAAGAGGCCTTGAGGCTCGATTCCAGGTCGCTCGACGCCTTGATGCTGGTGGGCTACGCGCTGGTGTGCGACAAACAGTTTGAGCGCGCCGTGGTGCTTCTGGCCGGCGCGGCCGCTACGTTCCCCGACAGCGGCATGCTCCAGTGCCTGCTGGGCAGGGCCTACGACGCGGCGGGCCAGAGCGCGAAGGCCGCCCGGTGCTATGCGGCCGCGCTGACACTCGAACCGGACAATCCGTTGGCGAGGGAGCTGCTGGGAGGCGCAGAGGACGCCCAGCGCGCCCTGCCTGAGTGACAGACGTCCTGGAACCACAAAAGGGAAGGGACTCTCAAAGGACGCCTGATCGGAGGCAGTCTTGACCACTGCAAAGCGACTGGGGTGGGCCAGCGTGGTCCTGGCCGTCGTGGGCGCCGCCGCCGCGTTCTACTCGGCGACGATGTCTCTCGACGGTCGGGCCATCCCGACCAGCAACCTCCAGTACATCCTGATCGGAGCAGTGGCGGTTCTCACGGCTGTCGTTCTCACCGCCTTCCGCAAGGGGATAGGCCGCACCATCGGCACCATAGCCGGCCAGTTGGGCACGATGATCAATTCCGGGCAGGTCGGGCTGGTGATGGCCGACGGCAGAGACGAACTGGTCCGGATCGCCACGCCCCTCAACGAGCTGCTCACCCACGTCAAGAAGCAGCTCGACCAGCTCCGGTCGGAGAATCGCGAGCTCCAGATACAGTTCAGAGTGGCGGCGGCTGAAAAGCAGCACACCGAGGCGATTATCTACTCGATTTCCGACGGCGTGATCGTCACCAACCGCTTCGACGAGCTGATCCTCGCCAACCAGGCCGCCGAAGAGCTTCTGGGCTTTGACCTGGCCACCAGCCTGCGCAGGAACATTGATCGGATCATCCCCGACAGCACGCTGGTGAGGCTGGTTCGCGAGACCCGCGCGCACGGGCGGAACCTGATGCGCAAGGTCGTCGAGCACAGCATGGACCGCAAGGGATCACCGCGGACCTTCAGCATCACGCTGAGTTGCGTGGCCTCCTCCGGCGACGAAGTCTCGGGCGTGGTCGCCGTTCTCCACGACGTGACCCGGGAGAAGGAAATCGCCCGAATGAAGACGGACTTCGTGTCCAACGTCTCTCACGAGCTGAAGACCCCGCTGTCGTCGATCAAGGCCTACGTCGAGATGCTCCTGGACGGCGAAGCGCAGGATGAGCAGACCAGCAGGGAGTTCTACGAGATCATTGCCTCGGAGACGGATCGCCTTCACAGGCTTATCGAGAACATCCTGAACATCTCGCGGATCGAGTCCGGGGTCGTCAAGGTTACCAAGGATCCCATCAGCCTGTCGGCGGTGGTCAAGCAGGTGCTGGACGTAGCCGTCGTGCAGGCCAAGGCCAAGAGCATCGAGATGGTCGAGAACCTGGACCCGGTTTACCACCAGGTGGAGGCCGACCGCGACATGGTCTATCAGGCCGTCATGAATCTCGTCTCCAACGCCATAAAGTACACACCCCAGGGCGGAACGGTGACGGTGAGCGTAACCTTCAACGACCGTCGCCGGGTGACCGTATGCGACGTGTCGGACACCGGCCTGGGGATTCCCGCTGAGGATCTGCCGAGAGTATTCGACAAGTTCTATCGCGTGCGCACCAATTCCAGACTGGCCAAGGGCACCGGCCTGGGCCTGACCATGGTCAAGCACATCATCGAGACCGTGCACGACGGCAAGATATTAGTCGCCAGTGAAGTGGGCCAAGGCAGCACGTTCAGCTTCGAGCTGCCGGTCATCGAGTAGCGGAGCATTGCGTGATGCCAAACCAAGAGGATGGTGAACGATGAGTAAGAAGATCCTGGTCGCTGACGACGAGGCCCACATCCTTCATGTGGTGTCGATGAAGCTTCGCAATGCCGGTTACGAGGTGCTGACGGCCGTCGATGGGGAGGAAGCCGTGGAGGTCTGTGCTGCCGAACTGCCCGACCTGCTTATCACTGACTACCAGATGCCCTATCTGACCGGCCTGGAGCTGTGCAAGCAGCTTCGCGGCCGGCCGGAGACTAAGGGCATCCCGGCCATCATGCTGACCGCCCGGGGCTTTGACATCGAGCCCGGCGAGATGATCGAGGCGGGGATCGCGGCCGTGCTGGCCAAGCCGTTTTCCCCTCGTGAGCTGCTGGAAAAGGTGACGGACCTGCTGAACGTCGTGGAGAGCCGCGCAACGACTGGTTGACCATGTCCCTCGCTTCGGCAAAAACCTCCGAGTCGGCGGGCGTAATGGAGAGCATCGTCTCTCGGCTTCACGTTCGTCTGAAGAACCTGGGCCTGAGCCTGCTCGCCTGGGACAGCCGGGGCCGCCGCCTGGGGCCGCTCGAGCCCGGCAGTGAGCTTTGCCGAATGCTGCATGAGGCCGGCGGGCCCGCCCTGGATGTAGGCTGCGAGGCGGCCTGCCAGGCGCTCTCGCAGCGCGCCGCCAGCCTGGCAGAGTGCCCCTGCGGCGGGTGCGTGATGGTCGCCCCAGTGGTGCGGCGGCGGCGGGCCCTTGGGGTCGTCTCCGCCTGTTTTCCGGCCCTCGATTCACTCGAGGACGGGTCGCTGGAGAGGCTGTGCGTCCGGCTCGGTCTGAGCTGGTCGGAAGTCTCGGACCAGGCCCGCATCCATGTCCGCCACAGCCGCGCGCAGGCAAGGGATCTACTCGATGCCTTCCAGTGGATCCTCGAGCTTCAGGAGGCTGCCGACCTCGCTCGCAGCGAGACAGAGACGCTGTCGACCAACCTTGCCAACACGTACGAGGAACTGAGCCTGCTATATCGAATCAGCGGCTCGATGAAGGTCTCGCAGGCGCCAGAGGAGTTCCTCCGGGATGTCTGCAAAGACCTGCTTGAGGTGATGAGTATCTCGGCGGCTGCGGCGGTTGTGTTCGCCCATGCCTCTACCGGGCACGAGGACGTGGTAGTCGAGGCTGGGGCATTGGGGCTCGATGAGGCGCAGATCAAGGCGCTGGCCGCCGAGCAGGTCGCGCACAAGTTCATCAACAATCGCCCGATGGTCGACAACGACTTCCGCGCGCCGTCCGAGCTGGGCATCAACGACGCCGTGAAGAACCTGATCGCTGCGCCGATGCTTACGGACAAGAGCCTGATGGGGATGATCATCGGCTTCAACAAGCTCGACGGCGACTTCGACAGTGTTGACCTCAAGCTGATCAGCTCCATCGCCAACCAGGCCTCGGTGTTCCTCTCGAACAACCGGCTGTACCTTGAGCTCCAGGACCTGCTGATGGGCGTTCTACACGCCCTGACCGCCAGCATCGACGCGAAGGATCCCTACACCAGCGGCCATTCCAGTCGCGTGGCGGTCCTGTCCAAGCTCATCGCCGAACGGCTGGGATACGAGCAGGACAAGGTCCAGCAGATCTACCTCACCGGCCTGCTGCATGACATCGGCAAGATCGGGGTGCCGGAACGCGTGCTGTGCAAGCCCGGACGGCTGACCGAGGAAGAGTACGAGCTTGTCAAGGCTCACCCCAGCATCGGGGCCAAGATCCTCGGCGGCATTCGCCAGCTTGATGAGATTGTCGGCGGAATCCTGACGCATCACGAGCGCCCCGACGGCAAGGGGTATCCGCAGGGCCTGGCCGGCGAGCAGGTTCCCCAGGAGGGCCTGATCGTCGGGCTGGCCGACGCCTTCGACGCCATGACGTCCGACCGAACGTACCGGACGGCTTTGCCGCTGGAGGGAGTGATCGGCGAGATACGCAACCTGAGCGGCGCCCAGTTCGACCCCAGAGTGGTCAGAACGTTCCTGGAGATGGACGTCAGCGGCCTGATGGAGGAGCTTCGCCGGCCGACCAGCGAGCTGTTCCCCATCCCGTCCATTGCGGAGCTGAACCGATGAACATCACCGCCGAAAGCTACGGACATGCCGTGATCCTCAACCTCAAGGGCGAGCTGACGGAGGATGCACTGGGGGCGTTCAAGCAGTCCGTCGGGCACCAGCTTGGCGGAAAGGACGTGGTGGACCTCGTGCTGAACTGCCAGGACGTCACGTTCATCGACAGCGCCGGCCTGGAGTACCTGTTGGACCTACAGGACCAGCTCGCCGAGAGGCTGGGCCAGGTCCGCCTGGCCAAGTGCAGCCAGGACGTGCGCAAGATTCTGGAGGTTACTCGCCTGGAGCCGGCCTTTGATCTGTTCGAGGAAATCCCGGAGGCAATCAAGGCGACGGAGCTCTAGCCGCCCGCCGCGCTGTGAGGTGCGCCCATGATATCGACCGAAAGCAGCCAGAAGCTCCAACTGGGCCAACTGCTGATCCGCCAGGGCGCGATCACACAGGAGCAGTTGCAGCAGGCCCTGGATCACCAGCAGCAGCACGGGAACTCGCTGCTGCTGGGCGAGGTGCTGCAAAAGCTCGAAATATGCTCGGAAGAGCAAATCATGAGCGCCTTGGCAGCCGCCTACGGCGTTCCGTTCGCGCACGTCTCGCCTCACATAGCCGACCCCAAGGTGATGGACGTTCTGCCGCGCGAGTTCCTGGACAAGCACACGGTCCTGCCGCTGTTCAAGGTGCGCAAGCGCCTGACGCTGGCGATCAACGAGCCGGCCAACGTGTTTCTGATCGAAGAAGTGGGGCGACTGACCGGGTGCGAGGTGCTCGTCGTCTGCGGCACGAGCAAGGAGATCAAGGCCACACTGGAGAACCACCTTCCCTCGGCCAATGTGTTCGTCATCGACGAGATCTTCGATGAGAACGACGCCGGGGAGCTGTCGCTGGTTGAGGACAGACTAGAGGACATCACCGACCTGGAGGCCGCCGCCTCAGACTCGCCAGTCATCAAGCTGGTGAACTACCTCATATACCATGCCGTACGAGAGGGCGCCTCCGACATCCACGTCGAGCCGGACGACAACACCCTGCGCGTCCGCTACCGCGTGGACGGCGTGCTTCACGAGAAGCTTCGTCCCCCGGCCAAGATGCTGCCGGCGATCACCAGCCGCATCAAGATCATGGCCTTGCTTGACATCTCCGAGCGCCGCCTGCCGCAGGACGGCGGCATTCACGTCCTGATGGGCGGGCGCCCCATCGACCTGCGCGTCAGCACGATGCCCGGACAGCACGGCGAGAAGGTCGTCATCCGAATCATCGACAACCGCAATGTCCTGGTGAACCTGGAGAAGCTGGGCTTTGCCTACGAGATGCTCAAGCAGTGGCGAAAGGCGCTCGAGACGCCGAACGGCATCATCCTGGTTACGGGCCCGACCGGCAGCGGCAAGAGCACCACGCTTTACAGCGTGCTGAAGGAGTTCAACCGCGACGACGTGAATATCTGCACGGTGGAGGACCCGGTGGAGTTCAACCTCGGCGGCGTCAACCAGTTCCAGGTCAACGAGAAGATCGGGTTCACCTTTGCCGGCGCGCTGCGCTCGCTGCTGCGTCAGGACCCGGACATTGTCATGGTGGGCGAGATCCGCGACAACGAGACTGCGAAGATCGCCGTGCAGGCGGCGCTCACCGGCCACCTGGTTCTCAGCACCCTTCACACGAACGACGCTCCCGGGGCTATCACGCGGCTTCTGAACATCGGGGTCGAGCCGTACCTGGTGGCTGCCTCGGTGAACGCGGTGCTGGCGCAGCGTCTGGTGCGGAAGATATGCAGCAACTGCAAGGAGCCCTACGACCCGCCTGTCAACGTCCGCCGCACGGTGGAGCGAATGGCCGGAGAGGTGGAGACGTTCTACAGGGGAACGGGGTGCGCCAAGTGCCGGGGCCAGGGCTTCAGCGGGCGAATCGGCATTTACGAGCTTCTGGTGCCGAACGAGGCCACCCGCGACAAGATCACGTCGGCCCCGTCGATAAACGAGCTCCACGCAATGGCAGCCAACAGCGGGATGGTGACGCTCCGGCAGGACGGCATGTCCAAGGTGAAGGCCGGCATTACCACTGTTGAGGAGGTCATGCGAGTGACGGCGGCATAGCGGCAGCCGCGGAGGCGCGAACCGTATGGCGAGAAAGTCGAGCAAGATCATCGAGCTGTTGCTCAAGCGGGCGCCCCTGGACGTGGTCCTCGCGGCGGGATGCCCGCCCACGACATGGGCGGCCGGCTTCATCCAGCCTCCTCCCGTGCGCGGGCGGCGAGTCGCCAGCAGGCAGCGCAGCTCTTCGAAGCCGCCGGCCCGGCCCGAGCGGGCACGCCGAGCCGCGCCAGAACATAGAAAGGCAGCCTAGGAAGCAGGTGGGCTATGGGGAAATTCGCGTATCAGGTTCGAGCGCCGAACGGTCGCTTTGAAGAGGGCGCCATCGCAGCCGCCAGCATTGACGAGGCCTCTCGCATGCTTCGAGGCGACGGCAAGACAATCGTCACGCTCCAGCCCGAGCGGGCTGGCGCTTCGGCCATGGTCGGGCCAAAGAAGAAGGTTAGGCACGAAGACGTGATCTTCTTCGCCACGCAGTTGGCGGTGATGGTGGACACCGGCGTGACCCTCCCTGAAGCGCTCGACGCGATCGCCGAGCAGACCGAGCACACGGGCCTGAGGGCCATGGTGTCGGAGTTGTCGGCCGACGTGAAGTCAGGCGTGGAGTTTTCGACGGCCCTGGAGAAGCACCCGAAGGTCTTCGGCAGGCTGTTTGTGGCGTTGATGAGGGCATCGGAGGTATCGGGCACGATGGGCCCGATGCTCCAGCGCGTCAGCGAGTACATGGAACAGGAGCGCGAGACCCGCAAGCGCATCAAGGGCGCGATGACCTACCCCGTCTGCATGCTGTGCTTCTCGGTGCTGGTTGTCGTGGGCCTGCTGATATTCGTGCTGCCGCGATTCCAGAAAATCTACGCTGGCAAGGGCGCGATGCTGCCCATGCCGACCCGCATCCTTCTGGCCCTCAGCTCCGGGATCATCGGCTACTGGCCGTTCATCGTCGGAGGCTTGCTGATGCTCGCCGTGGGCGGCTACCTGTATTTCCGCAGTCCAGCCGGCGGCATCCTGTTGGACAGGCTTCGCATCGGTGTGCCGGTCATCGGCAGCATGTACCGCAAGGCGTACCTGGCGCGGAGCCTGCGGGCCATGGCAACCATGGTCTCCACCGGCGTCAGCGTGCTCGACGGGCTGGCCATCACGGCACAGGTGGCGGGCAACCATTGCTACGGCAGAGTCTGGGAAAGCCTGGCCAGGGGGGTCGAGCAGGGCGCATCGCTGTCGGAAGGCCTGTTCCGATCCAGGCTGATCCCCCGGACGATCGCGCAGATGGTGTCGGCCGGTGAACGCACGGGCCGGCTGGGCATGGTGATGAATCGGGTGGCCGGCTTCTGTGAAGACGACCTGAAGGTGGCCGTCAGGACCCTGACCAATCTGATTGAGCCGGCGATGATCGTCATCATGGGCCTGGTGGTCGGCGGAATCGCCATGGCGCTGATGCTGCCGGTGTTCAGCATCTCGAAGGTTCTAACGCAATGAAATCGCTCCGGAAGCCCCAGGCGGAACGGCCGACGTTAGGCCGCCAAGGAAGGATGAGCAGGGGAAACAAGGCGGTGTGGAAAACAAGGCCCCGACCCTGAAGGTTCGGGCGCCTGGGAGGCAGACTCCTTACTAGGGGCAGGGGTGGGCTGGCTTGTTCGGCGGCCCGCCCCTGCTTTCCTTTTGCGCCGCGGCGGGCTGCCCGTCCGCCCGCAACACCCCGGCGGGTGCGAGCATGTACCCGGCGCCGAGGGTCAAGACCGGACTGTTCAGCACAGGTTCAATACAGGTCTTGTCCGACGTTTTCCATATGCCGCATCCCCGAGCCCATCCTGGGCTGTCGGAAATCGTGGGCCTACTTCGTGTTGCTTCTTATGGACAGGTATATCTTGTGCTGGAAATAGGCCTCGACATGGTCGCTGAAATACGCGGCGTGCCCGTCGAGGAACATGGCGTTGACGCCCCCGCCGTGCCGGGTGTCCATGCCGGCGCGGTCCGGCGCGTAGTAGCTCCCATTGTTGTACGCGAAATCACAGACGTAGTAGAGGCCGCTGCCGCGCCCGTCGCCGAACAGGAGGAGCCGGTCCGTCGGGTTGAATATCTCCTCGATCTTCGGACCGCGCAAGTAGCATCGGTAGTTGGTTGCCCTTGGCTCACACTCACTGCTCATGTATGAGTTGTAGGCGATCCATGACTTCAGCGGGTGATTGTAACTCCAGAGCGACTCGCTGGGACACCGCAGCACGCTCTTTCTGGGCGGCACGCCGGGTACGTCGTCGACCTTGAGACTTTTTGGCACGTCCTCGCCGAAGAACTGCCCCAGGAACTGCGTCTGCCACCACACGACACTGGGATTCCCCGTGTTATTTGGATAGGTATTGACGCGATAGCCCATAGGCGAGAGGCAGCCGTAGCGCTCGTTATACTGCATGTCCGCCTGGTGCAGACACCGGGAGTTGCTCTGGCACTTGAGTCGACGCGCCAGTTCCCGGGCCTTACGCAGAGAAGGAACCAGCAGGGACAGCAGGATCATGAGGATCGCAATGACCGCCAACAGCTCGATCAACGTGAACGCCGGTCGCGGTTTCCTCACCCGGTCGGATGAGAACCTTGACGTCGTCATGTGAGGTCTCCTACGACGGCCAATCGGTCTCAGGTAAGTCTTTTCCTGTCTGGGCGCGGCGGGGCAGAGCCCCACCGCGCGGGACTTATGTACTACCGCTTAGGGGCGATATCCATGTCAAACCACACCCCTGTCGGCGGGGACATTGTATCGTTGTAGAACCCCGGCGCATACGGGCCACCCGCATACCAGTCGCCCTGCAGGGCGTGCCACCGGACGTTCAACCCCCCGCAGTCGAACCAGTGGGTGGAGCCGCCCAGCCTCGTGAAGTTTACCCCGTTACGGTGATGCGTGTCCACGTAGTCCGGTGTGCTGACAATGTCCGAGAGGATGGCCGTTTCCCCGCTGAGGCGATTCGTCCGAGGCATCTCCTTGGAGGAGCGATCCGGCCAGCCAAGGCATATGTCTCCCGCCCAGCCACGCCACCCCGCCAGCGGCCGCGTGCCGTAGCCCAGGCGAGTCCAGTTCTTGCCCCCGGGCTTCGTTACCCTCAGCCACGGGTTGTCGATCGTGTCAAACTGGAGCATCTCGATCCTCGACCTGGGGCAGTAGAACCC
>Ga0307380_10002276_pt1 | contig 27415 bp, 28 predicted proteins | sample UN3MG_FD_202239 | JGI IMG/M metagenome (GOLD analysis project Ga0307380, IMG submission 202239) | Soil microbial communities from Risofladan, Vaasa, Finland - UN-3 | ecosystem: Environmental > Terrestrial > Soil > Coastal area > Acid sulfate soil | place: Finland: Risofladan, Vaasa | collected... | reverse complement strand
CCGCCGGCGCAGATCCAAACCGTACGCACGTGCCATATCTGCCTCCCGATAAACCTCGGGTCACAGAATCATATCTCGAACCAATTGGGAATCCCCCGCGATTCCTATTTCCTTGAAGACGCTCTAGCCCATTTGTTCAGAGCAAGAGCCACGCGTCACACCAGACAACCGTGACGCGATCGTGCTCTATCTCATATTTTTAGAGCACGATTCATGCGTCACACCAGGCCACTGTGACGCGATCGTGCTCTAGGCCGGACAATTCCGGGCCGGTCAGCCACCCCCCTTCGCCCCCCAGTCCTGAATGTTGATTTGTGTCAAGGCGGGCGCCTGCGCGCATGGGGATAATTGCGTCACATCCAATCGGCGGGGGTTCCGGAATGTCTTCGGCCCGCGCCCAAATCCCTGGAGTAGCCGGCCAATGATGGAACACAGCCGCAGTGTCAGCCGGATCATGCACGAGGAGCACATGGCCGTTGTGGCCCTGCTGGAGCGCCTTGAGCGCTTCATCGCGGGCAACCGCGCGGCGCCCCCCGATACCGACGATCCGGCGACGGCCCGCCTACTGGGCGCGTTGACGGCGGCCATTCAGGGTGAGATCAAAAACCATTTCGCATTCGAGGAGGCTGAGATCTTCCCGCGCCTCGACGAGGGTGGACCCTCGGGCATGACCTCGATCCTGATGGAAGAACACGGCGTTATCGCGCCGGCGGGGGAACGGATTGCCGAGATTGCCCGGGCAGCGCGCACCGACGGTTTCAGCGAAGCGAGCTGGCGCGAATTTTGTCAGACCGGCCTCGATTTTGCCGAGCGCCTCACTAGCCATATCGACAAGGAAGAGATGGGTCTGATCGCCGCCATCGAGAGCGTCCTCGACGAGGAGACCGACTTGGCGCTGACGAGCAGCTATGCCGGGTCCCGGTGACCCCATTCGGGAAAGGCGCCATGACAACCAAAACCAAACCAGCCGGTGCCAAGGCGAAAGCGGGCGTCATGAGCGATGTGCAACCCATCGTCCGGGCGCTGCGTCCAAGCGATATTGACGCCGTCATTGCCATCGATGCGGCCAATGTCGGGCGGGCCCGGCAGGGCTTCTTCGTAACCCGGCTCGCGGCGGTCAAGCGCGATCCCAGGATGTTCCTGGCGCTCGGCGTCGAAGACGGCGAGAAGCTCGCCGGCTTCGTCATCGCGCGCGTTTTCCGCGGCGAGTTCGGCACCGCCGAGCCGGTCGCCTCGATCGACGCGGTTGGCGTCGACGAAGCCAGGCAGGGCCGGGGCCTGGGCAGCGCTTTGATGAGTGGGCTCGAGGCCGCCATGCGTGATCGCGGCATCGCCGAGGTGATGTCGCAGGATCTGTGGTCGGGGGCGCCGTTGATGCGGTTCTTCGCGGCCTGTGGTTTCGAGCTGGCGCCGCGCTGGGTTCTGGAACGCCCGCTCGACGAGCCCATAGATTTCTAAGCCGGGCGAATTCCAGGTCGGGCGTCACAGGTGAAGGCAGTATAGGGAGTTTCAAGCATGAACCAGGCGACGCAAGCCCAGGCCACTCAGCACGACAGCGAGGTCGAGCGCGACTACTCTTCGCCCGCGGGCGACGCAATCGACGCGCTCGCACGTGACCGGATGATAGTGCGCTCGCTTCAGGCCGACGATCTGCCCGCGTTGATCGCGATCGACCGCGCGGTCACCCGCGAAGACCGCAGCGAATATCTGGCGCATCAGGTCACCGAGGCGATGGAGCAATCGGGTATCCGGGTCTCGCTGGTCGCCGAGGGTGAGAACGGCCAGCCGGTCGGCTTCATGATGGCGCGGGTCGATTTCGGCGAGTTCGGCCGCACCGAGCCCGAGGCGGTCATGGATACGCTGGGTGTCGATCCGCTTTACAGCCATGCCGGCGTCGGCTCGGCACTGATGTCGCAACTGCTGTCAAACCTCCGCTCTCTGCGGGTCGACAAGGTGCGCACCGGCGTGCGCTGGAATGACTTCGCGATCCTGCATTTCCTGGAGAGCTGCGGCTTCCGTCCCTCCCAGCGTCTGGCACTGCGAAAGCGGATCGCGTAAGCGCGGCCCTGGTCTTGCGTCAATTGTAAAGCTGTCAGCCATTCCGGCATCCGTATGCGTCATCCCCGCGCAAGCGGGGATCCAGGCGTCCCTTGTCCGATTTAAGCTGCCCAAAGATGGGTACCCGCTTGCCCGGGAATGACGATGGTGGGGGCGGTCAAGCGTTGGCCCAGGTGTAGCGGCGGGTATTTGGCTCGGCCCGTGTAGCCACCCACAGAAAACGGGCGGGTTGGAAACCCGCCCCTACAAATGGTTGGAATGGGAACGCCGGCCCCGACCTATCGCGCTTACACGTGCAGCGATTCGTATTTGGCTTGAAGCTGCTCCAGCGCTTCGTCCCAATCGGGGTCTTTCTCGATACACATGGCCGGGCAGACGAGGACGCATTGCGGCTCCTCCTCGGCGCCGACGCATTCGGTGCATTTCATCGGGTCAATCCGGTAGATCGGATCGCCGACCGAGATCGCTTCGTTTGGGCAGGGTTCCACACAGGCATCGCAGGCCGTGCAGGTATCTTCGATCTTGAGGGCCATCTTCGTCGTCCTTCTTGATTGCTGTCGTGGGTCTTCTTCTGTCGCTGCGATGCCCGTTAAGAAGCTTGGGCGAGCTGGCCGAGGGCGGCGAGCTTTTCGTGGCGGAAGGCGCCCCAGAGCGCCGCGCCCATGGCGCCGGCATAGGGCGAGTCGTCATGGGTACGGATCTCGACCTCGAGCTTCTCGCGCGCGGCCTCTTCGCGCAGCGCCGCGGTGAGCCCGGTATCCATCGCCAGGCCGCCCGTCATCATCACCACGCCGTCGCTCGTCCCCGTCGACTTCAGGAGCTTGGCCAGGCGCGAGGCCATCGAGAGATGGATGCCCTTCAGGATGTTTGACGAGCTTATGCCGCGGCTCACCATGTTGATGACGTCGGTCTCGGCGAGCACGGCGCAGATCGAGGAGACCTTCTCCGGATCGTCGGCCTCTTGCGAAAGATTGCCGATCTCGTCCTGGGCGATGCCCAGATAGCGGGCGATGTTCTCCAGGAACTGGCCCGAGCCGGAGGCGCACTGGCTGGTCATCTTGTAGGTCAGCACCTTGCCCCTCCCGTCGGTCCTGATGGCGCGGCCGTGCAGCGCGCCGACATCGAGCGCGGCCCGCGCGTCCGGGTCGAGATAGAGCGCGCCGCGGGCATGGGTGGTCATCGAATAGAAATGGCCGGTGTGGAAGGGGATCGCCTCGCCCTCGCCGGTGGTCGCGATATAGGCGATGTCGTCCTGTTTGACGCCGGCCTGGTCGAGCGCCTCGTTGAAGGATTCTTCTGCGAGCTGCATCGGATCGCGCTGGCGGATCCGGTAGGTGAGCTTGGCGAGCGGCTTGGCCTCGTCGCCGTCGACATCGAAGATCACGGTCTTGACGGCGCCGGTGCCGACGTCGATCCCTGCTGTGAGCGTCATGCGTCCACTCCTGTCTTGTCGCCTTCGTCCGCGCGCCGGGCGAAGGTCGCCCCGCCGAGCGCACCGGTGTAGATCGACTCCGGGTTGATGTTGATGGTGACCTCGCCGTAGTTCTCCTTCACGAGCTTCTTCAGCTCGCGCACGGCGGCCTCGTTCTTGGCGACGCCGCCGGTGAAGGTGAACTGGTCGGTGATGCCCCCCGAGCGCGAAATGATCGACATGGCGCGCAGGATGATGGCGCGATGGAGACCGGCCAGAATGTCTTCGCGCTTTTCGCCGAGCGCCAGCCGGTCACGCAACTCGGCGCCCGCGAAGACGGTGCAGGTGGAGTTGATGCGCACCGACTTGGTCGACTTCATCGCCATCGGCCCGAGCTCGTGGAGGCCCATATTCATCTCGTCCGCGATGTAGCCCAGATAGCGCCCGCATCCGGCGGCGCAGCGGTCGTTCATCTGGAAGTTTTCCACGATGCCGCGGCCGTCGACCTGGATGCCCTTGGTATCCTGGCCCCCGATGTCGAGCACGGTGCGGGTGTCGGGATACATCATGTGCGCGCCGAGCCCGTGGCAGAGGATCTCCGAGCGGATATGCTCCTTGGAAAATGGGAGCGTGACGCGGCCATAGCCGGTGCCCACGGTGTAGGTCTCCTCCAGCTCGATGCCGAGCGCGTCCTTGACGGGTTTCTCGACCTTGCCCTTGGCAGCGCCGAACTCCGGCTCCTCGTTGAGCACCCTGTTGAGGGCACGCAGGAACTTGGCGCTCATGTCGCCGGAGGGCGGGCGGTTCTCCACGTCGATGATCGATTTGTCGTAGACATTGAGCACGAGATCGAACGGCAGCTTCGCTTCCTTGGCTACCGCCTCGCCGACATGCAGATAGCGCGAACCGGCGATGTCGCGGAAGAAGTCGGACTTCCGCTTGGCGCCGGGGGCGAAGAGCTCGGGAGCCTCCTCGCGCAGGCGCTTGAAGACCTCCTCGACCACCGCGCGGACTTCGGCTTCCACGCCCTTGAGGCGCGGGCCGTTGATATTCTCGATGCAGGTCGCCTCCAGGTCGTCGAGCTGTTCGACGAACTGCTCGAGCCGGAAATTGCGGTTCATATGGTCGAGGAACTCGTCGAGCTTGTCCTTGACGCCGTCGACATCATGCAGCGCACGGCGCAACAGCGAGAGCCGCGCATCGACCGTGGCCTCTTGCGTCGCGACCTTGGTGGCGGTCGCGTAGTTAGAGCGCGAGTTGGTGATACCGCGGCCGAGCACCTGGCTGTCCTCGTCCATGAGGACGGCCTTGGTGGTGGTCGAGCCGAGATCGATGCCGACGAAGGTTCTCATGCCGCCACTCCCGCGGTTCGGGCGCCGGTGCGCTTCTGGTCTAGCATCTGGAAATAGCTCTCCAGGCGGTTCTTGACGTTGGAGGGCGAGAAGTAGCGGGGATCGACGAGGTCGGTTTCGACGAAGGCAGCCGGCTTGCCGGTGCGCTTTTCGACCTCGCGCATGATCATAAGCTCGCCGGCGGCGAACGAGTTGCAGCTCTTGATCGAATTGATCAGCAACCCGTCGGCCTCGAACTCGTTGATGTAATTCACCAGCATGTCGATGCGCTGGGGCAGGCTGCGGTTGGTGTAGACGCCCATGCAATAGTCGGCGAGCGTCTCCAGCGGATTGTCGGGATCGTGGCGGAAGCCGAGATCGTAGACGCCGCCGACCTTGGTGTAGGCGCTGGCCACGACCACCGCGCCGTCCTCGTAGAACATCTTCCAGAAATCGCGGAAGCTGGTGTAGTTGGGCGGACCCTCGGTGACGAGGCGGTATTTTTCTTCGCCCATCGGGCCGTCGGGGGTGATCGGCCCGAGCCCCAGCCGGACGCGCTCCTCGACCTCGGCGAGCAGCACCGCGTAATAGTCGGTGGCGTCCTTGGTGCCGCGGAAGGCGCCAAAAATTGGCCCGATGTAGTAAATGCCGCCGAAGTATGCGTCGATCGGCGAGGGCTTGGCCTTAGCCGAGTTGAGCACCTTCACGAGGTCGTCCTCGGCCTTGGCCGATTCCCTCAGATGCTCGCGCAGCCGGTCGATGTCGAATTTGACGCCGCTGACCTTCTCGAGCTTGGGGATCACTTCTTCCTTGAGCTGCTTGACCATGTAGTCGCGCATATTCTTAGTGATATTGCCCGTCGCGTCATAGGGCGTGTGCAGCATGATCGTCTCGCAGCCATACTGCTCGCGCAGCAGCTCGAACCACTTCATGAAGGTGAAGCAGCCGGTGTAGCTCAGCAGCAGCACGTCGGGATCGGGGAAGGGCTTGCCGTTGGGCGCGATGTTGCCCTTAGCCATCATGCCGATATCCGACTTCACGTAGGTGCAGACGTCCTCGGAATGGCCCATCTTCTCCGCTTCCAGCACGTTCTGGCCGCTCTTCTTGCGCAGGCCCATCTGGATGGCGTTGATCTCGGGCAGGTTGTTGACGAGATCGAAGCACATGATGAGTTCGTTGAGGTTGCCCGGCACGAAAGTCGAGCAGACCTTCCTGCCGGCCTCGGGCGCACCGGTCACGCGGTCGAAATGCGCCGCCATCATCGCCTTCTGCTTGAGCATGGAGTCGTCTTTGGCGACGTCCTTCCGGACCGTGCCCGAGGTCGAGGGGGGGGCTGCGCTCATCATTCGCTCCATAGCTTGATTGAATCGGCGAAGGTGCCTGCCTGCTCGCGGATCGGCTGCATCTGGCCGGAGTTCTCGGCGAACTTGAAGGCGATGTAGGGGATGTTCTCGGCCTTGAGGACGTGCTGCAGCATCGGCCGGTCGAGGAGGGCCGGATCGCAGAAGCTGGGCGAGGCGAATATCACGCCTTCGGCGCGCGTTCGACGCACCGAACGCACCAGGAACTGGCCCTTTTCCTTTTCGTCGGGCTCGTATTTGGCGGCGGTCGCAGCCGAATGATGCAGGAAGGCATCGGCGAGGTTGCGCAAGGGATCGCCCTCGGTCGGCACGTCCTCCAGCAACCAGCGCGTCACCAGCAGGCAATCGTCATCGACGACGTAGCAGCCCGACAGCTCCAGCGATTTGATCAGGTTGAGCGGCGGCTGCTCGCAGAACAGCCCGGTGACGACGACGCGGGTGTTGTCCTTCATCGGCCGGTCTTCCAACTCGACCGCACCCAGATAATCCTGGATCATCTGAGAGTGTTCCTCGACCGGCAGCACCATGCCGGCGCGCACAATCAGATAGACTTCCGAGGCCGGCACGGTCCAGGGCTTGGCGGCGCGCTGATCGTAGAGCTGGCCGACCAGCGCCCGGTTTTCGTTGTAGACCGCGATCGAGCGGCGCAGATCATCGTCGGTGATTTCGCGCCCGCCGAGCTTTTCCAGCCCCTCGCGCACCTCCTGCAACTCGTTGACATAGAAATTGCCGCCGATGTCGTCGGCATAATTCTGAGGCACGTCGAAATACTTGATGTAGAGCTCGGGAAACATGAGCTGCCACATGCCCGAGAGGTTGCGGATTACGTCGCAGATGCTGGGGAACATCATGCCGTCGACGAAATCGAGCCGGCCGGAGACGCCGAGCTCGACCGTGGAGCGCGGAATGCGGCAGATATAGCTCTGGTAATAGGCGTCGCCGTGGATCACCTCGAGCTGGTCGCCGCCGCCGAGCACGCCCATCGGCAGCATGCCGGCCGCGTGGATGATCTCGCGCGGCACGTAGATCGGCATGTAGCCGATCACCTTGCGGCCGGGCTCGGCCTTCTTCCAGTCGCGCGCCGCGGTGAAATGGAGATCCTCGAACAGGGCCTCCGCGCGGGCTACGATTTCGCCGACTTGCACCATGGCTATTTGTTCTCCCACTTGGCGGTCCGCTTGCCGATAAAGGCCTCCAGGCCCTCGACCGCGTCCCGGGTCTTCATGAGCTCGTCGAGATAGATCTTCTCGACCGCAGCGAATTTGGGCTTCAGGCGCTCGACCAGGCCAAGGCGCGCTGCCTTGACGGCATGACGCAGCGAACTCGCGCTGAGCGGCGCCAGGTGTGTCTCGTAGTAGGCGAAGGTTGCGTCGAGCGGATCCTTGTCGAGCCCGCTCACCAGGCCCAGCTCGAAGGCCTCTTGACCCGAAAGCGTGCGGCCGCTGAACAGCATGTCTTCGGCCGCCGCCCGGCCGATGCGCTCGGGCAGCAGGCAGGACGCGGCCGGGGCGAAGACGCCGATCCTGATTTCCGGCTGGCCGAGATGCGCATTGGGGGCGGCGAAGATGAAGTTGCCGGCGAGCGCCAGCTCAAGGCCGCCGCCAAGGCATTGGCCCTTTACCGCGACCAGGATCGGCACCGGGCTCTCCAGCATGCGGAACAGCATCTTGTGCAGGCCCTTCAGCATTTTCGCGCATTGCTGGGGCAGGTGCTCCTCGACGCTGGCCCCGAAGCTGAAATTGGGTCCCTCGGCGTCGAGGATGACGGCGTGCAGATCGGCATGGCCGAGGTGGTGGGCAAAGGCGCTGTCGAGCGCCGCGATCATCTCGGCGTCGACGATGTTCGCCTTGGGCCGGTGGAGCTGGACGCGCAGAATCCGGGCGTCCTCTTCCAGCCAGACTTTGAGCGGTGCGCTCATTCGGCGGCCTCGCGCGCGACTGGCATCAGGCTTTCGATGAGGTCTTCCGACCACGGGGTGCCGCGGGCAAGCGCCTGGCGCAGCGCCACGAAGTCGATCTCGCGCCCGGTCTCTTTGGTGCCTTCGTTGAAGGCGCGGAAGCCGGTGCGGGCCTCGTTCATCATGTTGAGCGCGAGCCAGTCGCGGGCATCTTCCTTGTTGCGGTTCCAGGCCTCGAGCTTGGGCTTGCGCAGCTCCTCGACGCTCTTGGTCATGCATTCGGGGAAGGTCTCGAGCAGTTTGGCGCACAGCGCCTCGACCTTCTCGTCGAGCAGGCTGAGGTCGATCTCGCCCTGCTTCATCAACGCGCGGCCTTGCGCGAGCGCCTCGCCGGTCTTGAACTCGCCGTGGACGATGCGGCCGTACTCGTCGAGCATAGCATCGGTGACGACGGTGGGGTTGGCGACGAACCTCCCGTCGACCTTGAGGGCCGGCGCGATGTCGGCGCAGATGCCGAGGCGGTAGGCCTTGTGGGCGGAGAAGGGCTCACAAAGCGTGCCGGAGACCATGGCCTGCTCGGCGCCGATCATCAGCGGCAGGAAGTCGGTCGCTCCGCCGATGGCGGCGCTGCCGTGCTTGGGGCCCGCCTGGCCGAAATTGGCGAGATCCTGCGCGACGGTGAAATCGCAGGCCATACCGATCTCCTGGCCGCCGCCGATGCGCATTCCGTTCACCCGGCAGATCACCGGCTTGTCGCAGCCCAGGATGGCCGAGACCATGTCGTTGAAGAGCCGCATGTATTGCCGGTATTCCTGCGGATTGCCGGCGTAGTACTCGGCGTATTCGCGGGTGTTGCCGCCGGTGCAGAAGGCCTTGTCGCCGGCGCCGGTGAAGACGACGGCATTGACCTCGCGGTCGCACGAGGCGCGGCGGAAGGCGAGGATCGCGGCCTTCACCATGCTGGTGGTGTAGGAATTGTACTGGCCCGGGTTGTTGAGCACGATCCAGGCGTTGGAGAGCCCGGCGGCCTCGCTGCCGTCGAGGCGTTTGGCGGGCCGTTTCTCGTAGAGGATCATGCCGCCCGAAAGCTCTTCGATGCTCGCCTCGACGAGATTGTGGTCGATCAGCGTCTTGGGCGCGCTCCGTTCGGTGATCTGATGCGTGGTCGCGGTCATCGCTGCCTCACTGCTTCATAAAGTTCGGTGATCATTGGCCGGGCACCAGCACCGCGCGCCGCTTCAGCTCGTGGGCGTGCGCCGCTTCGAAAACCCGGTTGATGTCGTCGAGGGGATGGCGTTCGACGAAGGGGCCGACCTTGACCTTGCCGTCGAGCACCAACTCGAGCGCGCCGGGATAAAGCTCCGGCGGACAGCCCCAATTGCCGAGCGCGCGAGCGTGGAACGCCATAAGGTTGGAGAGCCGGACCTCGACCTTGTCCATGGTGAAGCCGACGACGCAGAGCGTGGCGCCGCGGTTGAGGAGGCCATAGGCCGTGGTCTGTCCGGCCCCGGTTCCCGAACACTCCATGACGATCCACTCGGTGGTCTTGTGGCCCTTCGCGCGGGCGAAATCCTGCAGCGCCTTCTTGAGCGCGCGGCCGTCATACTCGCGGGCGTTGAGCGCGAGCGCGGCGCCGTATTCCCTCACCGCGTCGAGCTTGGCCTGATCGACGTCGATAGCGGCGACGGTGGCGCCCAGGGCTGCCGCGATCTGCACCGCGTAGCCGCCGACCCCGCCGGCGCCGATCACCACCGCGAAGTCGCCGGGCCGGATACCGGCCTGGAGCGCGGCCTGATAGGGCGTGGTCATGGCGTCGGCCACCACCGAGACCTCGGCGAGGCTGAGACCGACCTTGGCCAGGCGGTCCTCGTCGACGGCGCAAAGACCGTGGGCCGGCACGACGACATGGCTGGCGAAGCCGCCCTGGATATCGTTGCCTGGCATCTTCTGGTTGGGACAGATGGTGCCCCGGCCGCGCGTGCAGGCATCGCATGTCCCACACGGGATAACCGCCGGTACGATCACGGTGCGGAGATCCCACGCTTCCGCTCCCGCACCGGCCGCGACGACACGGCCGCTGATTTCATGGCCGAGCGTCAGCGGCAAGTCACGATTTGGCCGCACGCCGTCATAGTAATAGCCAAGATCGGTATGGCAGACGCCGCAGCCGGAGACCTCTACGACGACCTCGCCGGCGCCGGGGGGAAAGGGATTGAATTCCGCCCGCGCCAGCGGCGCATCGGGGCCGGTCATTTGCCAGCAAAACGCGTCTGCATTCATCTTTACGCACCCGCAATATACGAAACTTGGCTGGAGGATGCGGGTGCGGCCCCCTGCCCTCCATGATCTATGTCAATCACGCTCTTGGGGGATTTCCCTAATCTTCGCTGCACTGCGAAACGACCGCGCATGGTCAAGCAAACGAAGATTCAGCGATGAGCCCAGCTTCGACTAAGGAAACATCAGAGCGCCAGAGCATTGCGCTCGCGATCAACGGCAGCGGCGGCGCCGGCGCCATCACGGCCGGCGGCATGTTGCTTAAGGCCGCCGCACGGGCGGGGTTCTATGGCCTGTTTACCCGTTCCGTCGGCCCGCAGATCCGCGGCGGCGAGGCGGCGGCGATCCTGCGCCTTGCCACGGTGCCGGTCGACGCGGCTGCCGATCGCTGCGATCTGCAGATCGCCATCGACTGGATGAATGCCGACCGCTTTGCCGGAGAGCTCAATCTGGGACCGGACAGCCTTGTCGTCGCCGATAGCAATGCGGACGAGGCGCCGCAGGTCATCGCCGCGTCTGGCGCGCGCATCGTGGCGCTGCCGATCGCGGCGCTTGCCAAGGCGATCAAGGGCGGCCGGCCCAACATGGTGGCGCTCGGTATCGCCGCCGCCGCCATTGGCCTGCCGCGCGAGGCGCTCGACGCGGAGATCGAGACGACGCTCGCTGATAAGGGTACGGGCGCCATTACCGCCAGCAAGGAAGCGCTTGCGGCGGGCATCGATGCTGCCAGCGAGATCGAATTCACCGCGAATCTCGCGCCCACGGCTCCGGCCGCAGAAGCGCGCTGGATCATCAGTGGCAACGAGGCCGCGGGGCTGGGCGCAATCCGCGGCGGCGTGCGCTTTGTCGCCGCTTATCCGATCACGCCTGCGACCGAGATCCTGGAATGGATGGCGCCGGCGCTGGTCAAGGCCGGCGGCTCGCTGGTTCAGGCCGAGGACGAGCTGGCCTCGATCAACATGATCATCGGCGCCTCCTATGGCGGTGTGCCGGCATTGACCGCGACCTCAGGTCCGGGCCTGGCGCTGATGTTGGAATCGCTGGGTCTTGCCGTGGCCTCGGAAGTTCCGGTCGTGGTTGTCGACGTGATGCGCGGCGGGCCGTCGACCGGCATACCGACCAAATCGGAGCAGTCCGATCTCAACATGGCGCTGCATGGCTGCCACGGCGATGCGCCGCATATCGTCGTGGCGCCGACTTCGGTCGCCGATTGCCTGTTTACCACCCAATGGGCGGTCCATCTGGCCGAAGCCATGCAGGCGCCCGCGATCGTACTGTCCGACCAGTTCCTCGGCCAGGCCAAGGCGGTGATCGACCGGCCGGCCGACCTCGCCTTCATCGCCAACCGCAAGGTCGAGGCAGCGCCCGCGGTCGGCTATCGGCGCTATGCACTGACGGCGGACGGCGTCTCGCCGATGACGGTGCCGGGAACGGCCGGCGGCCAGTACACCGCCGACGGGTTGGAGCACAATCCCCGCGGCACGCCCTCGACCGCGGCCAGCGACCATTCCAGCCAACTCGACAAGCGGTCGGACAAGCTGACCGGCTTCGACTACGGCCAGCACTGGGCCGATGTCGAGGGCGCGGGGCCGCTGGCGGTGATCACCTGGGGATCGAGCACGGGGCCAGCGCGCGAGGCCATCGGAATGGCGCGCGAAGACGGGCTTGCCGTCAAGCTGATCGCACTGCGCCTGCTGGCACCCAGCCGGCCCGAAGACTTCGCCGCGGCGCTTGAGGGTGTGGAGCGCATGCTGGTTGTCGAGCAGACCCATTCAGGTCAGTTCCTGCGCCACCTGCGCGCCGAATACGGGCTGCCGCGCGATGCCGCGCATCTCTGCCGACCGGGGCCGCTCAACTTCCGGGCCCAGGAAATCTTGTCCGCCATCAGAGAGTTGCAATGACCATGGATGCCATCCCGGTGAGCGAGGCCCTGACGTCGCGCGACTACAAGTCCGACATCAAGCCGGTCTGGTGCCCAGGCTGCGGCGACTATTCGGTGCTGGGTTCGATCACCACCGCGCTTGCCGAGCTGCAGCTTCAGCCGGAGAACGTTGCGGTGGTCTCGGGCATCGGCTGCTCGTCGCGTATTCCAGCCTATGCCAATTGCTACGGCTTTCACGGCGTCCACGGCCGCTCGCTGGCGCTCGGCACCGGGCTCAAGGTGGCGCGGCCCGATCTCACCGTGCTGGTTGCCAGCGGCGACGGCGACGGCTTTTCGATCGGCGGCAATCACTTCCTGCATGCCTGCCGCCGCAATATCGACCTCACCTACATCGTCATGGACAACCGCGTCTATGGCATGACCAAGGGCCAACCCTCGCCCACCACCGAGCCCGACTGGGCCGAAAGCGCGCTGGCGCCGGGCGGCACCGGGCTGCGGCCTTTCCATCCGCTGGTGATCGCGCTCGCCTCGGGGGCCAGCTTCGTGGCGCGGGCCTTCTCGGGCGACCTGCTGGGCACGGCGGCCCTGATTGCCGAGGCGATCCGGCATGAAGGATTCTCGTTCGTTGAGATCCTGAGCCCTTGCGTAACCTTCCGCCCCGACGAGCGCGAATGGCGCAACCAGGTCCACCCCGCCTCGGTCGAGCCAACCGACGATCCGGCGCGGGCGGTGCGGCGGATCATGACCGACGACGGCTTCAATACCGGCGTGCTCTTTAGCGGCGAGCGTTCGGCCTATTCCGCCGCGACGCCGGACGGCCCGCCGGTTGATGCGGGGTATTTTGATGGAGATTTTGAGGTGTAGGAATTGGGGGCGAGGGAGTTCGAGACATGAGCGAATCCACAGAAATTACCGTCGAGCAGATGCTGGCACGCGCCTATGCGATCGAGCGCGAGGCCCAGGCGCGGTACGCCGATCTTGCCGACCAGATGCAGGTTCACAACAACCGCGAGCTCGCCGAGCTGTTTGGCAGACTGGCCGAAATCGAAGGCAAGCACGCGGCCAAGATCAAGCAGCGCGCGGCGGGCGCGGAGCTGCCGTATATCTCGCCGCTTGCCTATCGCTGGCCGGGCACCGAGGCGCCGGAGAACGTCGACATCTCCGTCGCGCACTACCTCATGACGCCGCACCACGCGCTGAAGATGGCGCTGAAGGGCGAAGAGCGAGCGGTGGCCTATTTCGAGGATCTGACGGAAATCGCCGCCGACAACGACGCCAAGGCATTGGCCGAGGAGTTCGTGGAGGAAGAACGCGAGCATGTCAAACTGGTCAAGGCGTGGCTCGACAAATACCCCGAGCCTGAGGCCGGTTGGGACGAGGATCACGACCCGCCAGCGATCCAAGAATAAAGCCATTCAGGAATAGCGGCCTGGAATAATAGGCTGCGCGAACCTCCAGCGAGGAATACCCATGAACGCCATCCTGCCCGAAGGCTGGAAACGCCCCATCGGCTATTCCAACGCAATAGAAAGCCGGCCGGGAAAACTTCTGTTCGTGGCCGGACAGGTCGGCTGGACCGAGGACGAGGTCTTCGAGAGCGAGGAGATCGCGCCGCAGTTCGAACAGGCGCTGAAGAACATCCTGGCGATCGTGACGACGGCTGGCGGCAGGCCTGAACATATCTGCCGCATCACCGCCTTCTGCATCGACAAGCCGGCCTATCTGAAGGCGCGGCCGGCGCTGGGCGCGATCTGGCGCAAGCTCATGGGCAAGCATTTCCCGGCCATGAGCATGATCTTCGTCGCCGATCTGCTGGACACGCCGGGCAAGATCGAGCTCGAGGCGACCGCCGTCATCCCCGAGGACTGACGGGCTCACCCTTCGACAAGCTCACCCTTCGACGAGCTCAGGGTGAGGCGTTTGTCGTGTGGCGGCGATCCCTACTCTTCCTCATCCTGAGCTTGTCGAAGGATGATGGGGGCGGCACCACCGACACCTCCAATTCCGCCTCCGCTGCGGGCTCCAGCGTGATCGCTTCATCTGTATAGGCGCGGCTTTTGAGTTCCCGCTCGATGCGGTGACGCATGCGGTGCAGCTTCACGGCGTAGCGCAGATGTTTCAGGTTCGTACCGGTGAATTCACGGAGCCGGGTGACGTTGAATTTGATGAACGTGTCCCGGGGATAGCCGGGACGGCGGTCGGCGCGGCGCTTGCGCCGGATAAGGCCGCCTTGCAGCGGATGCACGCCCTCGTAGCGCGGGATGCCGCTATAGGCCCAGACTTGCTGGACCAGGCGCACCGGCTTCATGCCGCAAGCGAGTGCGCGGCGGATCAGTGTCTCGATATGCGCGTCGGTGTAATAGAGCTCCCAGGCCTCGTGGTAGATCGCCTGCCATTCCTCGCGTGACATGCGGGGATGGTCGGTGACCACATGCTCGGCGTCGCCCTTGTTGAGATCGGGATCGATCCACGCGCCGCCCTCGTACATGCGCTTGTGGTCGGCCGAGCCGGGGGCGGGCGAGAGCACGAAGAACTCCAGGAGGTCGATCGGGATCTCGCGCTGGACCGTGGCAATATCGCGGCGGATCGATGCCGGCGTGTCGGCCGGAAAGCCCAGGATGTAGCCGGCAATGGTCACCACGCCGGCGCGTTTCCAGGCGATCAGCATGCGGCGGTATTCGGAGATCTGGTTCTGACGCTTGTTGGCAGCGACAAGGTTTTCCGGATTGACGCTCTCCAGACCGAGAAAGACATAGCGGCAGCCGGCGGCGACTGCCTTCTCGATGAAGCCCGGGATGCGGTGCGACATCATATCGGCCTGGATGATGAAGGTGATCGCCAGGCCCTCGCGCTCACGGAGTTTGATGAGCCGGTCGAGGATCGGCTCCCAGTTGCGGTTGCGCGCGAAGTTGTCGTCGGTGATGAAGTATTTGGTGACGCCTTGCGCGGCGTTGGCACGGATCACCGCTTCGACCTTGTCGGCTTCGCGGAAGCGCGAGACGCGGCCCTGCACGTTGATGATGCAGCAGAAGCTGCAATTGAAGGGGCAACCGCGGCCGGCATCGAAGCTGGTGAAGCAACCCGCGGTCCGGCGCAGCATCTTGAGCGGCAGGAATGGCGTCGGCTGGCGCCGCATATCCGGCATGTCGCCGAGATGGTCGTAGATAGGTTTCAGCTCGCCGCGATGGGCGTCGAGCAGCACCTCGTCGAGCCTTCCCTCGGCCTCGCCGCCGAAGAGCGTGATGCCGCGCTTGACCGCGACGCCAAGCTCCAGGGTCAATTTGTCGAGCATGGCCAGGCAGCCGCTGACATGGAAACCGCCAATGGCGACCTGGATGCCGGCGGCGGTGAACTTCTGCGCCAGATGCATGGCGCGGAGGAACTGGTTCGACTGCACGCCGACCATGCAGACGAGCCCATTGCCGTCGCCTTTTTTGATGCGGGCAATGATCCGCGCAACCGGCACGACGGTGTTGGTCTCGTCATGGGCATTGACGACGATCTGCGTGTTCGCGCCGAGGACGCGCCGCTCGGCCGCGTCGAGCACCAGCCCATAGACGCAAGCGAGCGAATTCGACGAGGGCAGCCAGCCCCGTCGCCACTGGATGACATACCCGTCATCGTCGTAATGCGAGGGCTTGATCAGCTCGACGAAGAATTTGGGCGGGCGCGAAATCTCAGATTGCGTGTTTCGAGCGATGGGTTCCGCCTCTCGCCGTCTTATTGCGGCGAATAGTTAGGGGCACGCCTGCGCTGTTGGCATCTGCGCCCGATCTTGCGTTGCTCCCTCGTCCGGTCAGCGCTGCGGATACTGCGCCGTTGGCCGCTTTTCGTCCTTGATATCGGTCAATGGCGTGGCGCGTTTGCGCCGCGCCTACTCGGCCGGCTTTGGTTCTTCGTCGTCATCGTGAAGGATGCGCTCGGCGGCGCCGTCCATATCGTCGAACTGGCCCGATTTCAATGCCCAGAGGAAGGCGCCCAGCCCGATCCCGCCGAGGATAATGGCGATCGGGATCAGATAGACGAGCACGTCCATCAGCGGGGCCCCTCATTTTTGCGCGGCTTTCCGGCGAGCCGGAGCGCGTTGCCGATTACCGCGATCGAGGAGGCCGACATGGCGAGGGCCGCGATCAGGGGCGTTACCATCCCGGCAATGGCGACGGGGATGGCCAGCAGATTGTAACCGAAAGCCAGCCCGAAGTTCTGGCGCACCAGGGCGCCGGCGCGCCGTGCGATGGCAAGTGTTTCCAGAACAGGGGCAAGGCGGGCGCCCTGGAATACGGCATCGGCCGCGGTCTGGCTGAGATCGGCCGCGCTCGACGGTGAGAGCGAGACATGGGCCGCCGCGAGCGCCGGCGCGTCGTTGAGCCCATCACCAACCATCAGCACGCGCCGGCCCGCATCGGCCAGCTCGGCCAGACGCGCGCATTTGTCGGCCGGGCTCTGCGCCGCCCGCCAGCATGTGATGTTGAGCCGCCCGGCGATCGCGGCGACGGTCGCCGGGCGGTCGCCCGACAAAAGCTCGACGCCCAACCCGCGCGCTTGCAGGGCCGCAACGACCGCCTCGGCGTCGTCGCGCAGCCGCTCGGAAAAGCCGAAGCGGATGGGTTCGGCATTCGGCCGGGCCAGCCAAAGCTCGGGGCCGCTGTCATCGCTTTCGGAAATTCCGCACCAGGAACGGCTGCCGAGGCGCACCTCTCCGGTTGCGGTTTGCAGACTGAGGCCGCGGCCGGGCTCTTCGGCGACGCCGTGTGCAACGGGCGCATCGGGCACGGCGCCGGCAAGTGCGCGGGCGAGGGGATGGCGGCTGGCGCCGGCCATCGAGGCGGCAAGATGCAGGGACGCGTCGTCGATTGCCGGATCGCGGGTGAGTGCCGGCGTGCCGGTCGTGAGCGTTCCCGTCTTGTCGAAGACGACGGTGTCAACCTGGGCCAAGCGTTCCAGTGCGGTCGCCGATTTGAGCAGAACGCCATGGCGCAACAGACGTCCGCTGGCGATCACCTGCACCGCCGGCACGGCAAGGCCGAGCGCGCAGGGGCAGGTTATGACAAGCACCGCCACGGCGATGAGCAATGCAGGCTGCCAGGCCAGCCCGCCGACAATCCACCAGCCGAGGAAGGTAGCGAGCGCAAGGCCATGGACGACCGGGGCATAGAGCCGGGCCACGCGGTCGGCAAGCGCGACATACCGGGCGCGGCGCTGTTCGGCCGCCTCCATCAGCCGCGCGATCTCGGCCAGAAGAGTGTCCTCGCCAGCGCCTGTCACTGAGATCGTGAGCGCGCCCGAGCCGTTCAACGTGCCGGCGAAAACCTGATCGCCAATGCCGACCGATTGCGCCAACGCCTCGCCGGTGATCAGGCTCTGGTCGATCTCCGAGGCGCCGGAGATGATGCGGCCGTCGGCGCCGATGCGCTCGCCCGCGGCGATCAGCACGGACATGCCGGGCAGGACCTGATCGGGCGGCAGAGCGCGGCGCGTCCCGTCCGGGCTGAGCACCGTTACTGCCTTGGCGCGCAAGGCCAGCAGCCGAGTTCCCGCCTCGCGCGCCCGCCCGCGTGCGCGGCGGTCCAGGTAGCGGCCAACAAGTAGAAAGAACAGGAGCGTAATCGCACTGTCGAAATAGGCGTGGGGGCCGCCGACGAGGGTCTCATGAAGACTGACGGCGCTCGCGAGCAGCACGGCCAGCGAGATCGGCACATCCATGTTGGTGCGCAGCGCCTTGAGCGCACTCAAGGCCGAGCCGAAGAACGGTCGCCCGGCATAGAGGATAGCCGGCAGGGCAATCAGAGCGGAGAACCAATGCATCAACGCGCGGGTGGCGGCGCCCATATCCTGGAAATGCCCGGCCCAGATCGAGACCGAGAGCAGCATCACATTGGCGGCGGCAAAGCCCGCCACCGCCATAGCGCGCAGCAGCGCCTTCTCCTCGTCCTTGTCGGCATCGGCGAGCCGCACGGGGTCGTAAGGCACAAGGCCGAAACCGAGCTTTTCGACAGCGGCCGCCAGGGCGCTGCCGCGCGCGGGAGCGCCCGACCATTCCACGGCCAGGCGCCGGGTTGAGAGATTGACCCGCGCCATGGTCACGCCGGGTTCGCCGGCAAGCGCGCGCTCGATCTTGGCGACGCAGCCACCGCAATGCACGCCTTCGACCATGAAGTCGAGCGCATGGCGGCCGGCGGCCGTCTCGCGGATATATGATCCAAGCGCGAAGCTCTCGCCATCGGCCAGTGAGGCATCGGTGCGTGCATCATCGACCGGGACGGCCCTGGTAACGCCGGGGGCCGGGCCGGGGGCAACGACGGTGCTGGCGCCGTCGGGGCTCATTTGATCTCGAAGCGCCGGTGGACCCGGTGCCGCGCGGCGCCGCGCCGAGCGAGCACCTCCGCGCGCCATTGCCCCGCGAGCGGGAAGGCGATATCGGCCGCGTAGCGCCCGTCGCCGAGGGGCTTGAGCACGGCCGCAAAGTCATCGTCCGCATTGGTCGGACGGATGATACGCGCCGTGACGTCAAGCGACAGCAGGCCGGCGCCCTGGCGATCGGCGAAGGCGACCACAAGGCGGCCGCGGCGGGGGCCGGTCTGGACGATGCGCACGGCAGCGTCCCAGCCGCGCTTGCGCTGGGCCGCCTCGGCCTCCAGCGCCTTGTTGTAGGAGACGCCGCGCCGGTAATGATTGGCAGTGTCGAGACCGGTGAAGGTGCTGAAGGCGGCGGTCATCATGGCGGCATTGACGCCGACCACGACGACGAAGGCGCCGACGAAGGTCCACGGGATCCACCATCCGGGCTTTCTGGATTTCGTACTTTTCATGGTGTCAGCGCCTCATGGTATCAGCGACTTATGGTGTCAGCGACTTATGGTATCAGCGACTTAAGGTGTCAGCGTGCGGGCCCGTGGAAGAAGCTCGTCCGGCGGGCCACTGCGCCGCTCCTGGAATCGGTGAGCAGGAAGCTGACATCGGTGCGCGTGGCCTTGAGCACGCCGGCCGGCGCTTTCAGGTAGATCTTGTACTCGGCGACCCGGTCGGGCTTGGCCTCCAGGATCACCGCCGCACCGGCGTCAACGGTCTGGCCGACCACCTGCATCGTGGCGCCCGGCACGCCCGAGACGGTCAGACTGAAGAAGCGCGGCGCTGCGAGCTTGTTCAAAATCTTGATTATGTAGCCGTTGCGGATGCCGCCGTCGGAGAGCCGCACAAAGAGCGGATTGCGGTCGTGCAGTGCGTTGATCTCGATATCGGTGCGCGAGGCAAGCATCACCAGCATCACCGCCCCCACGGCGACCATCAGCAACCCATAGATCGCGGTGCGCGGCCGCAAAATGCGGTAGAGCAGCGGCTGGCCGGCAGCGCGGGCCTGGGCTCGGCGATCGGTGTCGTAGCCGATCAAGTTCGCCGGCCGTCCGACCTTCGTCATGACCGCGTTGCAGGCATCGACACAAAGCGCGCAGGAGATGCATTCGAGCTGTTGGCCGTCGCGAATATCGATGCCGGTGGGGCAGACCGCGACACAGGCATTGCAGTCGACGCAGTCGCCCCGCGCCGACCAGTCGGGCTTTGGGGTCATCTTGCCCCGCGGCTCGCCGCGCCAGCCCTGATAGGTGACGATCAGCGTGTCGGTGTCGAACATCGCGGCCTGGAAACGCGGCCACGGGCACATGAAGGTGCAGACCTGCTCGCGTGCCCACCCGGCCAGCATGTAGGTCGTGAAGGTGAGAAGACCGATAAAGAAAGTCGTCGTGAGGCTAAGCTGGCCCGCGAAAAGATCGCGTGCGAGGGTCGGCGCATCCTGGAAGTAGATGACCCAGGCGCCGCCGGTGAGGGCCGCGATGACCACCCAGGCGGCATGCTTGACGACTTTCTTGGTCGCTTTCGAGACCGTGAGCGAACCACGGTCGAGCATGATGCGCCTGTTCCTGTCGCCCTCGATCAGACGCTCCACCCACATGAAGAGATCGGTCCAGACGGTCTGCGGGCAGGCATAACCGCACCAGACGCGGCCGGCCAGCGCGGTGGCGAGGAATATGCCGAACGCGGCGAGGACCAGCAGGCCGACCGCGTAGTAGATTTCCTGGGGCCAGATCTCGATCCAGAAAAAGTAGAAGCGCCGCCCGTCGAGATCGACCAGCACCGCCTGGTCGGGCGCGTTCGGCCCGCGGTCCCAGCGGATCCACGGCGTTCCATAATAGATCGCGAGCAGCACGAAGAGCGCCGCCCATTTGAGCTTGCGGAACACCCCCTTGACGCGCCGGGGATAGACGCGCACGCGGTCGGCATAGAAGGGCATGTCGTCGGCCGGGATCTTGGCCGCGCCCTTGCCCTCCCGCGCCTCGGCCTGAGCCCGGACCGAAACCGCGTTCTCGACTTTTATTGCTTCGTTCATATCGTCCTATTTCGCTCAGTTGCGCGGGTGCGCAACTTCGCTATCTCCCTCAGGCGCCGGGCGGGCGCGTCCGCGCCCTTGGCTTTCGCCGCATAAGGCGGCGGCCCGCGGTCGCGGCCACCTCGGACCCAAGCGACACGGTCGCATGGATCCTCGTGTTGGCTCCTATTGGCGCTTCCTCCCGTCTTCGGACTTATTTGCCGCCGCCCAGCGAATGAACGTAGACGGCGAGCATCTTGAGTGTCTCTTCGTCGAGCCTGCCAACCCATGACGGCATGACACCGTGCGTGGGCTTGGCGATCTGGCCGGCGATCGCCTTTTTGGAGTTGCCATAGAGCCAGATCGCGTCGCCGAGATTGGGCGCGCCGACGCCCGTCTTGCCCTTGCCGGCCTCGCCGTGACAGCTCGCGCAGTTCTCGGTGAAGAGCGCCTTGGCGGCGGCCGTGGCCGTGCCCTTGCCGGAGAGCGACAGTACGTAATCGGCGAGCGCGTCGATCTGAGCCGGCTTCAATGTGTCGTCGGCGGCGAAGGCGGGCATGTCGCCCGCGCGGGTTTCATCGTGGCCGCTGCGCACGCCAAACTTGATCGTGGCAAGGATCTGATTGACCGTGCCGCCCCACAACCAGTCGTCGTCGGCCAGCACCGGCGCGCCCGGGCGCCCACCGCCGCCGGGCCCGTGGCATGGCGCGCAATTGTCGGCGAATGCCGATTTGCCGCCGGCGAGGGCAAAGCTGCGCAGCTCATTGTCCTTGAGGATCGCCGCGGGTGCGGCGGCCTTGATCGCGGTGAAGTACTTGGACTGGGCGGCGCGCGCGGCCTTGAGGTTGCTTTCGTGCTCCACGCGCTGCGAGTAGCCGAGCACGCCCTTGAAGTATCCGGTGAACCACGGCACTGACGGGTAGAGCACGTAGTAGACCGCCGACCACAGCACCGTCGCCCACAGGATATAGAGCCACCATTTGGGCAGCGGGGTGTTGAGCTCCTTGATACCGTCCCATTCGTGGCCGGTGGTTTCGGTCCCGGTGACGACGTCTTTTTCGACCTTCGTCGGCATTGTTTTATGTCCTCTTGCGGTCGTCGTCGTCGCGCCCGGGGTCGTCGCGCAGGGGGATTTGCGCGTGGTCGTCCATCACGGCCTTGCGCCGCGGCCAATAGGCCCAGATCACGATGCCGACGAAGACCGCCATGAACCAGACGACCCAGAGAGATTTCAGCGCGGCGTAGAATTCCTGCATCACCTGTCCCCTATTGCTGCAGCTGACCGGTGCCGTATTTGGTGAAGTCGACCATGCGCCCGAGGATCTGGAGATAGGCGATCAGCGCGTCCATCTCGGTGAGCTCGCCCGGCTTGCCGTCGAAACTGCCGACCGCCGCCTTGGGATAGCGTTTCAACAATGCTTCGTGATCGGCTTCGGGGTTGGCCTGGTCGGCCAGGTCCTTCAGCGCATTCTTGATCATCGCGTCGGTGTAGGGCACGCCGACGGTGCGGTTGGCGCGCAGATGCGCTGCGGCGTCGCTGAACTTCAGCTTGCGCGTGGCCAGGAACGGATAGGCCGGCATGATCGATTCCGGGACCACGCTGCGCGGATCGACGAAATGGGTGACGTGCCAGGCGTTCGAATATTTTCCGCCAACCCGGGCAAGATCCGGCCCGGTGCGTTTGGAGCCCCACTGGAAGGGGTGGTCGTACATCGACTCCGCGGCGAGGCTGTAATGGCCGTAGCGCTCGGCCTCGTCGCGGAAGGGGCGCACCTGCTGGCTATGGCAGACGTAGCAGCCCTCGCGGATATAGATGTTGCGGCCGGCCAGCTCGAGCGGGGTGTAGGGCCGCACGCCGTCCACCTTTTCGATGGTCGAAGCAATCGTGTAGAGCGGAATGATCTCAACGAGACCGCCGATCGAGACCGTGATCAGGGTCAGCGCGATCAGCCACCAGACATTCTTTTCGGCTTTTTGATGAAGCGACATGGCGGTTTGGTCTCCTTAACCGGCGGTGGCGGGAGCGGCGCCCGCGATGGAGGCCGCGGCGGCGTGGCCGCGCGCGGTCTTCACGAAGTTGAAGACCATGATCAGCGCGCCAATCAGGAAGAGGATGCCGCCGGCGGCGCGGATCAGGTAGTAGGGGTGCATCGCCTCGACCGTCTCGACGAACGAGTATTGCAGGAAGCCGAGCTTGTCGTAGGCGCGCCACATCAGCCCCTGCGTGACGCCCGAAATCCACATCGAGGTGATGTAGAGCACGATGCCGATGGTCGAGATCCAGAAGTGGTACTCGACCAGCTTCAGGGAATAGAGCCCCTCGCGCTTCCACAAGCGCGGCACCAGGAAGTAGAGCGCGCCGAAGGAAATGAAGGCGACCCAGCCGAGCGCGCCCGAATGGACGTGGCCAATGCCCCAATCGGTATAGTGGCTGAGCGCGTTGACCGGCTTGATCGACATCACCGGCCCCTCGAACGTGCTCATTCCATAGAACCCGATCGCGGCGACCATGAAGCGCAAGACCGGATCGGTGCGCAGCTTGTCCCAGGCGCCGGCGAGCGTCATCAGCCCATTGATCATGCCGCCCCAGGATGGCATCCACAGCATGACGGAGAAGGTCATGCCGAGCGTCTGCGCCCAGTCGGGGAGCGCCGTGTAGTGCAGGTGGTGCGGGCCGGCCCAGATGTAGAGGAAGATCAGCGACCAGAAATGCACGACCGACAGGCGGTAGGAATAGATCGGCCGGTCGATCTGCTTGGGCAGGAAATAGTACATAATGCCGAGGAAGCCGGCGGTGAGGAAAAAGCCGACCGCGTTGTGGCCGTACCACCACTGGGTCAGCGCATCCTGGACGCCCGACCACACGATGTAGCTCTTGGCTCCGGTCCAGCTCACCGGCACGGCCAGATTGTTGACCACGTGCAGCATCGCCACGGTGATGATGAAGGCGAGGAAAAACCAGTTGGCGACGTATATGTGCGGCTCTTTGCGCTTGGCGATCGTGCCGACATAGATCACCAGGTAGACGATCCAGACAACCGTCAGCCAGAGATCGACGAACCATTCCGGCTCGGCGTATTCCTTCGACTGGGTGATGCCGAAGACGTAGCCGACGGCCGCCATCACGATGAACGCCTGATAGCCCCAGAAGACGAAAGCGGCGAGCGCGCGGCCGCCGAAAAGCGGCGCCCGGCAGGTCCGCTGGACGATGTAAAGGGAACTGGCAAAGAGCGCGCAGCCGCCGAAGGCGAAGATCGCGGCCGACGTGTGAACCGGCCGCAGCCGGCCGAAGCTGGTCCACGGCAGATCGAGATTGAGAATGGGAAAAGCGAGCTGGAGCGCAATCACCACGCCGACGAGGAACGCCGCAATGCCCCAGAACGTAGTCGCGATTACGAACTGGCGAACGACTTTCTCATTGTATTCGGGGTATTCGGGGTGTTCGGGGTGTTCGGGGTGTTCGAAATGCGAGGCGGCACCCGCCGCGCTTGGGGCTTCTGCCATGGATCGTCCCCCTAACAGCGGTACTCCCGCCAGCGTTTGCTGGCCGTCAGCAGCGAATATCGCGCAGGCGGTGCCGGAAACATTGACCTGCATCAATCACGCTGGGCCAACCGGCGCACCTGCGGGGCTGGTTCGCTGATCGCAAAGGATGTGGTTGAAATAGCAGACCTGAATTCGCATCGGCGTTGACACGTTAACGGCTGACTTATCGCAGGCCGCGCGATAGCGTCGGCTGGCTTTGTCACGGGAACCTAGACGCAGGCATGAATGTCCCGAGCGTGACTTCCCTGTTACGCAGCCGCCACCGCAGCGTTCCACTGCTCGGCCGCTTCGGCTCTAAAGGCGCGCAATGTGCGGCGGGAGATGAGATGGCGCTGCAGGTTGAAAGTGTTGTAGACGGCGGCATGGGCGGAGAGAAAGCGTTGAGCGGGTCCCGGTGACTTGAAGCGCTGAAGCTTTCGCTCTCGTCGCCGGACTGGCAGGTGTGAGTTTTCTGCCCGATTGTTCTTTCTCAGTCCCTGCTCATGCCGCGCGGTGAGACCGATATCCCGGAATGCCGATGAGTATGATCTGAGCTTATCGGTGACGACCACTGACGGCGCGAAGCCCTGCTTCTTGAGCAGCTTGCGCATGAGCTTCCTCGCCGCCGCCTTGTCCCGCCTCCGCTGCACCAGAACGTCTAAAACTTCGCCCTCGTCATCAACCGCGCGCCAGAGATACATTCGCTTGCCGCCGATGAGGACGACCATCTCGTCCAGATGCCACCGCGAGCTTGGTCGAGGACGTCGCCGTCGAAGCCGGCGTGCGAATGCAGTCCCGAACTTCAGCACCCAGCGCCGGATGGTTTCGTATGAAACGTCGAGGCCGCGTTGCGCGAGCAATTCCTCCACGTCGCGGTAGCTCAAGGTGAAGCGGAGGTAGAGCCAGACAGAATGCTGGATCACAACTGGCGTAAACTGATGGCGGGCATACGAGATCAAGGGCATCTGCAGAAGCTACTCACCCGGCCGCCGCACATCCACATGTTCCTGTGACAAAACCGCGCAAACTGCTCAAGAAGCAGGGGTATGCGCCGAATAAGGTGGTAACCGATAAACTGCCATCCTACGGCGCAGCATTGCGTGATCTCAGCATGACGGAGAAACACGTTACCGGCGGCCGGAGCAACAATCGCGCGGAGAATTCGCACCTGCCGGTTCGGCAAAGAGAACGCACGATGCAGGGCTTCAAGTCGCCGGGATCGGCGCAAAGGTTTCTCTCCACCCACGCCGCCATCTACAACACCTTCAACGTCCAACGTCATCTGATCACTCGCAAGACAATGCGCAAATTCCGCGGTGAAGCGATGAACACGTGGCAGACCGTGACCGCTGCTGCCTGAGCCGCTCAGCTCAAACGTTCAACTGCGACCTGCCTTCGTTAAGTTGACAGCGCCTTCCTCTGGCCCAAAGGACTAGCGGGCCGGTCTTGCCGCATCGTTGCACCCAAATTGCGCTGCTGTCAGCGGTCGCCGCGTGGGATCGTTGCGCCGCCCCCAGGATGGCCACCGCCACGCGGACCCGGAATGGCTCCGCCTCGCGGGCCAGGCTCGGCGCCACCGCGTGGACCGGGTACGGCACCACCTCGCGGGCCAGGTGCCGCTCCGCCCCGCGGGCCAGGCACGGCACCACCGCGTGGACCAGGCACAGCGCCACCTCGAGGACCAGGCACCGCTCCGCCCCGCGGGCCAGGCACCGCTCCGCCCCGCGGGCCAGGCACCGCTCCGCCCCGCGGGCCAGGCACGGCGCCACCGCGTGGACCGGGCACGGCACCGCCTCGCGGGCCGGGTACCGCCCCGCCTCGCGGGCCAGGCTCGGCGCCACCGCGTGGACCGGGTACGGCACCGCCTCGCGGACCAGGTACCGCTCCGCCTCGCGGGCCAGGCACGGCGCCACCGCGTGGACCGGGCACGGCACCACCTCGGGGGCCAGGTACCGCTCCGCCTCGCGGGCCGGGCACGGCACCACCTCGCGGGCCAGGTACCGCTCCACCGCGTGGACCAGGCACAGCGCCACCTCGAGGACCAGGTACCGCTCCGCCCCGCGGGCCAGGCACCGCTCCGCCCCGCGGGCCAGGCACGGCGCCGCCACGGGGACCTGATACAGGGCCACCGCGCGCGCCGGGCGTGTGCGCGCCACGGCGCTCCACCACTGGCGGCCGGAAAATCCGCACATCGCCGCCTCCAGGTCCCGATCTGCGCCAATCGCCCCGCCCGGTCACGACACGCGGCCGGATGGCGACCACCGGCCGGCCGGTCACGCGGCCAATGTAGCGCGCGTCGATGCCGCGATTCACGACACGGTTGTTGACCGAGCGATAGCCAGCGCCTCGTTGAGTGTTGCGGATGAAGCGTGCGTTGTCCTGAGGCCGTACGACAACCGTGTATATGCGAGTCGACAAAAAATGGCGCTCCGGAACGAACACCCAGTACGGCGTATAGTAATAGCCGTAAATGCCGGCGCCGCCGTAGACAATGCCTGTGCCCGGGCGCCAGAGGGCCTCGGGCGGCAGCGCATACCAGCCGACGAAGCCGTCGCCGTACCGCCACGCAACCCAGGCCGGTCCCCATTCGTAGCCCGGGACCCAATACCAGCCGTTGCTGGGTTCAAAGACCCAGCGTCCGTAGTGAAAGGGCGCCCAACCCCAATCGTAGTAGGACGCCCACATCCAACCGTTGTCGGTCGTCCAGACCCAGCGGCCATAGGTATAAGGCCGCCAGCCCGCGGCGACGCCGTGCGGCTGCCATGACCAACCGTATCGGGGATGCGAGAACCAGCGCCCGTGCGGCGAAAGGCTCGAGTGAAAATACGTAAAAGAGACAGACCCGCTGGTTTGTGCGTGTGGGGCGGTGGAGGCGAAGAGCCAACCTGTCGCGATCATTACGGCGAAGACAGTCGCTCGAAGCACCTGTTGCATGGCAGCCTGCCCGTGAAGTTGTTTTTGCCCGCTGCGACGACAAATTGTGATCACGCCATTACGTCGCCGACGTCCATACATTAACGTGGGAAAGTCGCCAGTCCGTTCAATTGAAATCGGCGCGCCACGCCAGGGGGCGTTTTGACGCTCTTCACGTTGACCAGCATCATCACGTGCATTGGCGCGCCAGTGCGCCGCCGCCCTCTTGGGCTCTCATCTTCGGGTGATATTGCCGACGTCCGGTACTCGCGACGGCATTGACATCTATGAACGCCCCCTGCTTGCCAAGGGATTTCTGATGTGCGGCGAGGTTGGGGTTTGCAGTCATCTATCCGGCCTCTGCGTGCGGTTCGTGATGACCGCGGGCCCTGATGGAATCC
>Ga0307380_10002273_pt1 | contig 27429 bp, 11 predicted proteins | sample UN3MG_FD_202239 | JGI IMG/M metagenome (GOLD analysis project Ga0307380, IMG submission 202239) | Soil microbial communities from Risofladan, Vaasa, Finland - UN-3 | ecosystem: Environmental > Terrestrial > Soil > Coastal area > Acid sulfate soil | place: Finland: Risofladan, Vaasa | collected... | reverse complement strand
CGTCACCGTCGAGAATGAAGAAGCGTTCGACTGGGCCCGACGCGCCGCCAGGGAAGAGGGGCTCCTGGTCGGCATTTCGAGCGGGGCCGCCCTCGCCGCCGCCGACCGCGTCGCCCGGCGCGACGACATGGCCGGCAAACTCATCGTCGTCATCATTCCGAGTTGCGGCGAACGGTACCTCTCGACGGCCTTGTTCGAAGGCATCGGTTGAGGCGTTCGCGCCCGCCTCCGGGTCGCGGCTAACCGTTTAGCCGCGACCCGAAGGGGAGCGCGGCGAGCGCCGGCGGCGGCACGCCACCGCGCCCCGTATTCGAGGGACGATCTATGCAACGCACGCTCGTCATTCTCAAGCCCGACGCCGTGCAAAGGGCCCTCGTCGGCCGAATCCTCGCCCGCTTCGAGGCGAAGGGCCTGCGGCTCGTCGCCCTGAAGATGGTCCGCCTCGACCGCGCGGCAGCCGAACGCCTCTACGCCCCCCACAAGGGCAAAGACTTCTATGAGCCGCTCGTGCGCTTCGTGACGAGCGGACCGTCGGTCCTCGTGTGCCTGGAAGGGAAGGGGGCCGTCGCCGCGGTGCGCAAGATGCTCGGGGCCACCTTCGGTCCCGACGCCGATCCCGGCACGGTCCGCGGCGACTTCGGCGTCTCGAACCGCTTCAACCTCGCTCACGCGAGCGATTCGCCCGAGACAGCCGCCAAAGAAATCGCGCTGTTCTTCAAGCCCGACGAACTCCTCGACTGGGACCCCGCCGACTGGAACTGGCGCTACGACTTCTCGACCGGCGAATGCGTGTAGGCGGCGCCCCGCGCTGGTGTGCGGAAGCCCCGCCGGCCGCCGTCAAACGGGGAGGCAACGTTGCTTGCCAAGCGCGAGGTGATCCTCGAAGCCCTGGAGTTCCGGCCGCCGCCCTACGTCCCCTGGGCCTGGGGCCCGACCGAGCGCGCCGCCGAACGCCTCCGGATCCACCTGGGCGTCGAGGACCTTTCCGACTTCCTCGCCCCGCATTTCGTGGATGTGGAGGCTTCCTTCAGGCGTTTTGAGCCCATCGGAAACGATCTCTATCGGGACGCGTACGGCGTCGTGTGGGACCGCAGCATTGACAAGGACATCGGGACGCCGTGCTCCTGGCCGATCCGCCGGCCGAAAGATTTGGCGGCGTACGTTTGGCCCGATGCCGGAGCCGACGCCTTCTACGCCCACATCCCGGGCACGCTGGAGGCGCAGCCCGACGGCTTCAGGCGGTATACGCTGGGTTTTTCGCTCTACGAGCGGGCGTGGACGATGCGGGGACTGACGGACCTCCTTGTGGACATGGCCGAACGCCCCGAGTTCGTCGAGGACCTCCTGGACGCCATCGTCGAGCACAACCTCATCCAGGTCCGCAAAGCGCTCGAGTTCCCCCTGGATGCGGTTTATTTCGGCGACGACTACGGCATGCAGACGGGCCTGATTATGGGCCTGAAGCACTGGCGGCACTTCTTCAAGCCGCGGCTGGCCCGCATGTTCGCCCCCGTCCGCGAGGCGGGCAAGTACGTCTTCCTGCACTCTTGCGGATGCGTCGTCGAACTGTTCGACGACCTCGCCGAGATAGGCTTGAACGTCTTCAACCCATTCCAGCCCGAGGTCATGGACGTCTTTGCCATCAAGCGGCGGTACCACGGGCGCCTGGCGTTCCACGGCGGGATGAGCGTCCAGAAGGTGCTTCCGTTCGGGACGCCCGCCGAGGTGCGCGAGGCGACGGCCCGTCTGCTCCTGGCCGGCCGCAACGGGGGCTACATCTTCTCTCCGTCGCATGACGTTCCGGCCGACGTCCCGCCCGAGAACCTCGTCGCCATGGTCGAGGTGCTCAAGGCCCAGCCCGGCTGGGTCGGCTGAGCCGCTGCGAGCGGCTTGCTTCGGCCGGTCCCTTTCCTGTTGATTCACCCCGTCCCAGGCTTATAATCACGCCTGCGAACACATCTTGTGGGGGAGATTGGCCATGATACGCCGAATTGATTCAAAAACCCGCGAAGGACGCGCCGCCCTCGAGGCCGTCCGCCGGACTTTGAGCCTCGAGCACGGCATGGTGGCCGCCGGCGCCGACCTGGCCGACACCGAGGCCTCCGTCCGCCGAATCCTCGACGACGTCCGCGACCGCGGCGACGAGGCCGTCTGCGAGTGGACCAGGACTCTCGACGGCGTCGCGCTCAAGCCCGAGGATCTCCGCGTCCCCGAGTCGCGGATCCGCGAGGCGTTCGAGTCCATGCCCCCCGAGTTCGTCGACACGGTGACGCGCATCCGCGAATCGGTCCGGCGGTTCCAGCGGCACATTCTCCTTCGCAGCCCCAAGACCCTCGCGCGCAAAGGACGTCGCCTCCGCCTTATTTACCGGCCGCTCGCGCGCGTCGGCATCTATATCCCCGGCGGCAAAGCGTTCTATCCTTCGACCGTCCTGATGACGGCGGTGCCGGCCCTCACCGCAGGCGTGCCCGAGGTGGCCGTCGCCTGTCCGCCCTCGTCCGACGGCGACGTGCACCCGGCCGTCCTCGCCACCTGCCGTATCTGCGGCATCGCCGAGGTGTATCGCATCGGCGGCGTGCAGGCCGTTGCCGCGTTCGCCTTCGGGACGCAGACGGTCCGGCCGGTCGAGAAGATCGCCGGTCCGGGGAACCTCTACGTCCAGATGGCGAAGAAACTCGTCTATGGCCGGGTGGACATCGATTCGTTCGCGGGCCCGAGCGAGGTCGCCATCCTCGCCGATGCCTCCGCCGACGCCGAACTCGTCGCCGCCGACATGCTCAGCCAGGCCGAGCACGACCCCGGGGCGGCCGTCCTCGTCACGCCCGACGAGGCGCTCGCCGATACGGTCGTCGAGGAACTCGAGCGCCAGGTCGCCGGCCTCGAGCGGGCCAAGGCCACGCGCGAGGACCTCGCCCGGTATTCCGCCGTCGTCCTCGTGGCCGACCTGGACGAGGGCGCGCGCGTCGTCAACGATCTCGCCCCCGAGCACCTTCAGATTCTCACGAAGGACCCCGAGGCCGTGCTTCGCGGCATCCGCAACGCCGGCGCCATTTTCCTCGGACGCCACACGCCTGTGGCCGTCGGCGATTACGTCGCCGGGCCCAGCCACACGCTCCCGACGGGCGGAACCGCGCGGTGGGCGAGCGGTCTGACGGCCAACGCGTTCCTCCGGTCCATCAGCGTCATTGAGTACGACGCGAAAGCCCTGGCCGCCGACGCACCGGACATCGAACGCCTGGCCGGCGTCGAAGGCCTCTCGGCCCACAGCAAGAGCGTCCGTAAACGCCTCGAGTAATCGTTTAGCCGCCCGCCTTGGCGGGCGCGTAATGCCTGGTGAAGCGCATGACCTACTTCCGCAAAAATATCGACGCGATGGCCGGCTACACGCCCGGCGAGCAGCCGGGCCCCGAAGAGCGCGTCGTCAAACTCAACACCAACGAGAACCCCTATCCGCCCAGCCCGCATGTCCTGGAAGTCCTCCGGCGGACCGACTGGTCGGCATTGCGCAAATACCCGGACCCGATGGCGAACAAGGTCCGCGACGCCGTCGCACGGCAGTTCGGCGTCGGCCGCGAGGAGGTCCTCTGCGCGAGCGGCAGCGACGAACTCCTGCGCCTGGCCGTCACCGCCTTCGTCGCCGAGGGCGATGCGCTCGCCTATCCGACGCCGACTTATTCGCTCTATCCGGTCCTCGCCGAAATCCAGGGCGCCCGCGCGATCGAAATTCCGAGCCCGGACGATTTCTCCCTTCCCGCCGACGCGCTTGCCAACGCGAAGGCCCGCCTCCTTTTCATCTGCAACCCGAACGCCCCGACGGGCGTCTGGACGAGGCCCGAGGGGATTGTCGATCTGGCGGACCGCGCGAAGGGCGTCGTCGTCGTGGACGAGGCCTATGCCGACTTCGCCCCCGCCTCCGCCCTCGAGGCGGTCCGCGGCAAGCCGAACGTCCTCGTGCTGCGGACCCTCTCGAAATCCTACAGCCTGGCGGGGATCCGCCTGGGTTTCGCCATCGGCCCGGAACCGCTCATCGCCGGCCTGGCGAAGGTCAAGGATTCCTACAACATTGACGCGGTGCGCATCGAGGTCGGCGCCGCCGCCATCGAGGACCAAGCCTACACGCGGTCAACCGTCGAGAAGGTGAAGGCCGAGCGGACGCGTCTGGCCAAGGAACTTGCCGACCTCGGTTTCGCGTGCCTGCCGTCCGAGGCGAACTTCATCCTGGCCCGCGTTCCCGGCGGCGACGCGAAGGGCTGCTACGAACGCCTGAAGGCGCGGGGCATCCTTGTCCGATACTGGAATCAGCCGCGACTCGCGGATAAACTCCGCATCACGGTCGGAACGCCCGACGAGGACGATGCCCTCCTCCAGGCGCTCGCGGCCAGGAAAAAGGAGACTAGCGCGTGAGTGCCAAAGCCGCCGACAAACACCGCCGCGCCGAGGTCAGCCGAAAGACCAAGGAAACCCAAATCAGCCTCCGCCTCGACCTCGACGGCCGGGGCGGGGCGGACGTCGAATCCCCCATCGGGTTCCTCAACCACATGCTCGCGCTCCTCGCGCGCCACGCCTCGATGGACCTCGCGGTCAAGGCCGCGGGCGACACCGAGGTGGACCCGCACCACACCGTGGAGGACATCGGCATCTGCCTGGGCCAGGCCCTCGCCGAGGCGCTCGGCCCGAAGGAGGGGATTGCGCGCTTCGGCTGCGCCGACGTCCCGATGGACGAGGCCCTTGCCCAGGTGTCGCTCGACCTCTCGGGCAGGCCGTTCCTCGTCTACCAGGTCGAGTTTCCTGGCGAGCGTGTCGGCGAGTTCGAGACGGAACTGGTGCGCGACTTCCTCCAGGCCTTCGCCACCCACGCCAGGATGACGCTGCACGTCCGCGTTCCGTACGGCTCGAACGATCACCACATCGCCGAGGCGGTTTTCAAGGCCCTCGCCCGCGCGCTGCGGGCGGCCGTCGCCCGCGACCCGCGCGTCTCCGGCACGCCGTCGACGAAGGGCGTGTTGTAACACGCGCTCGCCTAGCGGCTCGCGGCTAACCGTGTGCGCTCGCTTGGCGGCTCGCGGCTAATCATAATGTTTAGCCGCGAGCCGCTAGGCGAGCGCGTGTTGTTGAGCAATTCGTTGCGCCGTGAAACGTGCATCGCGCCGCGCATCACGCTTAGCCGCGACCCGAAGGGGAGCGCGTGTTGTTGAGCAATTCGTTGCGCCGTGCAATGATTAGCCGCGACCCGAAGGGGAGCGCGTTATGACCCCGAGCGCTCCACGTCGAACGGCGTGACAAACGCCCACCGTTGTCGCGGCAGACCTTCCTTGGCGGGATTGTCCTCAACATATCGAACGGCCCGCCGGACGTCGGCCGGTGTCCGCAAAAAGACTTTCCACAGACCGCGCGCCCACGCATGAGGCAGCCGGCCGCACTTCTCCCGCAGCGCTCCGAAAGGATGAAGCCCCTCCGACACCAGTTGCCGCGTCGCCGCTCCCTTGAGCAAGCTGGCAATCTGCTCGATGGGATAACGATGGCGTCCGACGACCACATGCGTGTGCTCGGGAAGGGTCGAACACGCCCAAACATTCAAGCCGCTTCGCTTGACAAAGCCGGCAAATCCGCGACCGATGGCTCTTGCTTGATGGCCGTTGAACCGGACGGCGGGGTATTGCAGGACCTGCTTAGCGCGAACGCGCGCCCGGCGATCGTGCGGTTCTCCGGCCAGCGATCGGCGTTCGTCGGTTTTCGTCGCCTGGCCGAAACGCACAAGTTCCCAAGCCCCGACAAAATCCGACCAGGAACCGCGAGGATCGTTCGGCAACCAGAAACCGTAGGCGGTGAGGATGACGTGAAAACCGATGACCATGTTTTGCTCGCTCCCCTTCCGCCTTCGTCCCGGCGCGCCGGGACTTCGGTGGACAAGTCGGGTCGCGGCTAAGCGTGCGCGCTCGCCTGGCGGCTCGCGGCTAATCGTGCGCGCTCGCCTGGCGGCTCGCGGCTAATCGTGCAAAACATCAAACGCGCCCGCCGTGGCGTCGCGTTGAATCACACGCGCTCGCCACATCACGCGCTCGCCTCCGGCTCGCGGCTAATCATGCAAAACATCAAACGCGCCCGCCGCGCATCATGTTTAGCCGCGAGCCGAAGGCGAGCGCGTGTTGCCTTCCCGCGCCGCCGCACGTCATTCCAACAGCGCCGTCTCGGGCAACTCGCCGACCAGGGGCAGGCAATAATCCCGGAACGCGGGACAGACGTCGTTCGCGCCCGGGCAGATATACTCCTTCGGCACCTCGCGGTTCTTGCCGGCCACCGCTTCGAGCGGCACGACCTCCGTGTGAACCTTGTAGGCCCGGCCCTTCTCGCGCTTGATCGCCACGGAGCCGTCCGTATCGCCCTTGCAGGCGTAGCGCACGGCGTCGCGCCCCACCATCCGTGCCTCGCGCGCGTCCGTCTTGCTCGCAAATCCCGGGAATGAACGCTGGAGATATCCGAACGTGTCGCCTCGCACTCGGCCGACGTCCATGGCTTCCTTGATCCGGGCCGTCAGGTAATCCGCCAGGACGCCCGTGCCGGAGAGTTGGTGGTGCCCGAACGCGTCCTTTTTCGGCTTGCCGAGGATGTCTTTCCGGTCGTCCTTGAGGGCCTCGAAGAGCCGTTCGCCGGCGATGGCCGCCCAGAGGTTGCCCTCGGGGTCGCGGATGCCTTCGCTGACGGCCGCGACGCACCGGCCGTATTTCGCGACCGCCTGGCGGACGTCGGCCGTGAACTTCTCCATCGTGAATGGCGCCTCGGGCAGGTAAATGAGGTGGGGCCCGTCGCCTTCCTTCCGGCGAGCGAGCATGGCCGAGGCCGTCAGCCAACCCGCGTCGCGGCCCATGATGACGTCCACCTTGACGCCCGGGATGCTTCGGTTGTCGAGGTCGTCGCCGCGGACCGCGCTCGCGACGAACCTTGCGGCGCTTCCGAACCCCGGCGTGTGGTCGTTCTCCATGAGGTTGTTGTCGATGGTCTTCGGGACGTGGAAGATCCTCAGTTCGTAATCTTCCCGCGCGGCGGCCTGGTTGATGAGATGGGCCGCCAGGGCCGAATCGTCCCCGCCGATGTAGAAAAAGTACCGGACACCGTTTTTCTTGAACTGTTCGAAGAGGCGCTGGCAATCTTCGGCTTTCGGCTTGTGGCGGACGCTGCCGAGCGCCGCCCCCGGCGTCCCTGCGATGCCCTCGAGACGTTTCGCGCTGACCTTGAAGAGGTTCAGAAAATCGTCGTTGAAAATCCCCTGGACGCCGTGACGCGCCCCGAGCAGGACCTGGATCTCCTTGTGCCGCCGGGCCTCCTCGATGATGCCCACCAGCGTCTGGTTGATGACGGCGGTGGGTCCGCCCGACTGGCCCACGCAGGCCTTGCCTTTAAGTTTCGTCGCCACGGCTGGCTCCTTCGCGCATCGTCCGGTTTCGTGCCCCCAAAGCCCGGGTATCCTTTTCAAATGGGGGCCGATTGTCAAGGCCTTTCGCCGCTCCCGGCGCGCCGGGACGCGGCCCAGCGGTCGGACGGCGAGAATCCTTGACACGGTCCGCTTGGCGCGACACTATTCTCGAAACTCGGTCCGGCAGCGGGCGCGCGAGCGCCTCCGCCGGCCGCACGCATTAGGGGACATCCTGTGACGAAACGCACTCGCCGCGCCCGTTCCTCAAAAACCGCCCGCCCCGGCTCCTCCGCGCGACTCCCTGAAGCGACGCGCGCCGTCGGATTCGACAATTCGAAGTATCTCGACCAGCAGACCGCCGCCATCCTCGAACGCGTCGGACGGTTCGGCGACAAACTGTATCTGGAGTTCGGCGGGAAACTCCTGTTCGATTACCACGCCTCGCGCGTCCTCCCGGGCTTCGACCCGAACGTCAAGATGCGCCTGCTCCAGCACCTGCGCGACCAGGCCGACATCCTGCTGTGCATCTACGCCGGCGACATCGAACGCAAAAAACTCCGCGCCGACTTCGGCATCACCTACGACGTCGACGTCCTGAAACTCATCGACGACCTGCGCGACTGGTCCATCGAGGTCCGCGCGGTGGTCATCACGCGCTTCGACGCCCAGCCCGCCGCGCAAATCTTCAAGAACAAACTCGAACGCCGGGGCATCCGCGTTTTCACCCACGCCGCCACGCGCGGATACCCCACCGACATCGACACCATCACGAGCGACGCCGGCTACGGCGCCAATCCCTACATCGAGACCGAAAAGCCCCTCGTCGTCGTCACCGGTCCGGGCCCGGGCAGCGGCAAACTCGCCACCTGCCTCTCCCAACTCTACCACGAGCACAAGCGCGGCCGCGGCGCGGGATACGCCAAGTTCGAAACCTTCCCCATCTGGAACCTCCCGCTCAAGCACCCCGTCAACATCGCCTACGAGGCCGCCACCGCCGACCTCCAGGACTTCAACCTCATCGACCCCTTCCACCTGGAGGCCTACGGCAAGACGGCCGTCAACTACAACCGCGACGTCGAAGTCTTCCCCGTCCTTCGCCACATCCTGGAGCGCATCACCGGCGCGAAGTCCGTTTACCAATCGCCGACCGACATGGGCGTCAACCGCGCCGGCTTCGCCATTACCGACGATGCCGTCGTCCGCGAGGCGGCGCGCCAGGAAGTCATCCGCCGGTTCTTCCAGTACGCCTGCGAACATGCCATGGGTGTCGCCGCCCGCGAAACCGTCCAGCGCGTCGAACTCCTGATGGAGGAACTCGGCGTCCGTCCCGAGGGCCGGCGCGTCGTCGCTCCCGCTCGCCGGGCCGCCGACGAAGCCGCTCGCGCCTCCGACAAGGGCCACAAGGGCATCTTCTGCGGCGCGGCCATCGAACTGGCGGACGGCTCCGTCGTGACGGGCAAGAATTCGCCCCTCATGCACGCCGCCAGCGCCCTCGTGCTCAACGCCATCAAAGGCCTCGCCGGCATCCCCGATCCGATCCACCTTTTGAGCCCCGCCATCCTCGAATCCATCGCCGGTCTGAAGAAGAACATCCTCGCCTCCCGCAGCGTCAGCCTCGACCTCGACGAGGCCCTCATCGCGCTGTCGATCAGCGCCGCCACCAACCCCTCCGCTCAACTCGCCATGGAGAAACTGAAATCGCTCGCCGGATGCGAGGCCCACCTGACGCACATTCCGCGGCCCGGCGACGAGGCCGGCCTCCGGCGCCTCGGCATCCACCTGACGAGCGAACCCAACTTCTCCACCAAGGACCTCTTTCAGGCCTGACCGTGCCGCCTCCCGCGCGCCGTTCCGCCCCGCTCCCCTTCGGGTCGCGGCTAACCATGACGATGTGCGGTTTTGCCGTTTCTTTCCGCATTCCGCGTTCCGAGTTCCGCGTTGCCTCCCCCGTTGACAACGGGGCAGGGGACCCTATGATGGCCTCCGTCGCCGACCGCCTCCGCGGCCTTGCTGGAAGGAGAACCCATGGCGAACGCGACCAGCAACGAATCGCTCGGCATCTTCAGCCTCCGCAGTGCCGCCTGGGGCATCGTCCTGCCGATGATCGTCATCACTTTCCTCGTCGCCTTCCACGCCGACCTCTCCGGTCCGAACCGCACCACCATCGCCTGGCTCGTCGGCACCGTCTTCCTCACCCTCGAAGTTTTCGCCGTCCTCGCCGGCCTCGGCGCCTGGTCCTCCGCCGCCGGAAAGATCGGAACCCTGCTGGCCCTCGTCATCCTCGTCGGGGGCCTCGCCGCCGGCGCCGCCGTCTTCCGTTGGCCCGTTTCTCTCGACCGGTTGATCGGCAGCAAGGCCGTACCCGCTTCCAAGCCCGGCGAGCGCGTTATCGTCAAACCCGCTCCTCCCCCGGCGCCGCCCTCCGTCCCCGCTCCCCAAGTGCCGGAGCCCGAGCCCCCCGCCCCCGAAAAACCCGTCCGCCGCGGCTCCCCCGGCGAACTTTTCCCCAACGTCCCGCCGCAATAGTAACCGCCGGTCCTCCCCGCGCGCCATCCAAGCCCGGGGATGAATCCCGGCGCGCCGGGATGAATCCCCGGGACGCCTTTCGCCCCACCGCCACGTTTCGCCGCGAGACGTTGCACAACGGGCCGCGCCCCGCTACAATGCGGCCCTTCGGCGCGAACCAGTGGAAGCACCGGGAGCGACCCATGGCCATCATCGTCAACGGTGTGCGTATCGAGGACGAGACGATCCGCGAAGAGGCCGAGCGCATGCGGCCGGCCTACGAGAAGGCGTTCGCCGACGAGGCCCACGCGACCCGGGAAGCCCGCCTCCGCGAGTGGGCCCGCGACAACGCCATCGAGCGGGTCCTGCTGGAACAGGCCGCCGGGAACGACTCCGAACCGCTGCCCCCCGAGGAGATCGAAAAGGCGATCGATGCCGCAATGCAGGGCGCCGATGGGTCACAAACCGAGGTGGTGCTTCGCGCGGACGTCGAACGGCATCTGCGCGTCAACCGCCTGATGGAGAACGTGGTCAAGGATTTGCCGGAGCCGGCCGACGAGGCCGTACGCCGGTACTATGAGGAACACCAGGAGGAGTTCCTGGCCCCCGAGCGGATTCACGCCGCTCACATCGTCAAACACGTGAGCGCGTCGGTGCCGCCCGAGGTGGCCGAGGCCGAACTGCGGAAGGCCCGGCAGGAACTCGCCGCCGGCGCCGACTTCGCCGACACGGCCGTCAAATACTCCGACTGTCCCGAGAACGGCGGCGACCTGGGGTGGTTTCCTCGCGGCCAGATGGTCGAGGAGTTCGAGCATACCGTCTGGAAGATGAAGCCGGGCGGGGTGAGCGACATCTTCGCCACGCGGTTCGGCTTTCACATCGTGCGTCTGATCGAGCGCAAAGCCGCGGCGCCCTACGCCCTGGAGGAGGTCGCCGATCCCATCCGCCAGCGCCTCGCCGCCCGGATGCGCGAGGAGGCGATCGAGACCTACCTCGACGGTCTGCGCCAAGAGGCCACGATCGAAGAAGCCTGAGTGCCCCGCGGCGGCGCCGCGCGCGTATGCCGTTAACGCCCGCAGATGAGTCCCGGCGCGCCGGGACGAATTTTACCCGCCTGTGGCGGGCTGCGGGACTCCCCTGCCAATCACGAGAGGGCGACGGCGGGTCCGCACTCCTTATAACCCCTTCCCCATCAAGCACTTATGCTACTCTGCGGAGTAGCGGCGCTACTTCGCTACGAAGCACGAGCCGCCACTTGCCCCCGTATGCCGAAAAAATCTTTTTTTTCATTTGACTTACCTGAATTCTGAGGTATACTTTCCCTGGAGTTTAGGGGCCGGCAGGCCGCACGGGTTCGCGGCAAGCAGGCCCTTTGTTAATGGGCACGTCAAACCGAAAAAGCATCTCTTTGCTGTTCCGCAAAGTGGAGCAGTGCTACTCCCTGCTCTGCGCAGACCTTTGCGCAGTCCGCAGGATGCTGTGCACGCGAAGCAGAATCGCTACGAACCAAGGGCACATCTTTCAAAGGAGCCTGTGATGCAAACTCGCACAAGCCTCGTTCCGTTCGCCAGCCGGTTTTTTGTTCTTCCTCTGCTCGCGGCGTTTGTGGCGGCCGTCGGGCTTATCGGGGCGATGGCCGTCCCGGCTCAGGCCCTCGTCGTCATTTATGACACGTTTACCGCGACAGACGGCACATCAAGCCAAGGCTGGACGCCAGACGTCACCGACCTGCCTGGCGGCACCTGGGCCGTGGGCGGCTACTATTCAACGCAAATCCAAGACAACGCGATTTACCTTGGCCCCGACCAGGGCGCGACAATAACCCTTGCAAGCAGCGGCACATACGTCAAACCCAGTGTCATGACAATCAGCGCGGATTTGAAGCTTGGCACCTGCACCACCTACGGTATGGGGTTGGGGTACAACTCGACAGCGATGAATACGTCAGGCGGCAGCGACTGGAACACTTTTACCGGCTTGCAGTTGAAAGGCAATGGATCCCTCGTATTCAACCACAACAACAGCCTCAGCACGGCCGTCGCCTGGTCGGGCGCCGCCTTCGACCCGAACGCGTATTACAATCTCACGTACACGATAGATACCACCACTGGGGCGCTCAGCGGAATCCAATTGCAGGGAAGCAGCGCGGATTATAGCAGCCTCATAACCGCCGCGGGCACCACCAACTTCACCACCGCCAACACCGCGTTTGGCAACATCATCGCCCAGGGCGGGGGTGGAGGAGACAGGGGTTGGATCGACAATTTCCTGCTCGACGGCGGTGTCACCTTGGTCTGGAACGCCGGCGCGGACGGCGACTGGAGCGACTCAACCTGGACCACCCCTGGAACGCCGCTTTTCCCGGACTCCACGGTCGAGGCGAAAATCGACACACCCTGGACCGTGACCGTGGACGGCGCGCGCACCGCGGCGGGCCTGACCATCTCGGACGGCGGGGCGCTCGATGTGGCCGCGAGCAATAGCCTTACGGTGAGTGGCAGAACGACGGTTGAAGCCGGATCGAGCATCACCGTGCAGGACACCGGAGTCTTCTCGTCCGACAGTGGAACCATCGCGCTTCTGAACACTAACGGTGGCACGGCCACCATCGGCGCAACCAGCGCGGCCGACACTCTTACCGTGACCGATCTGGATGTCCAGTCGGTCGCGGGCACGACGCTGGTCAAGACGGGCACTGGCGTTTTGGGCGTGGGAACGCTTTCGAATGCCACCGCCAACACCGGTGTCACCGTTCAGGGCGGCACTTTCCAGACCAGTGGCGCGACGCCGTTGGGCGCAGCCGGCGGGACGATCGCGCTCGACGACGGCACGTTCGCCGTCGATCACACCGCTGAAGTGACGGTCGCCAACCCGATTACCATGACCACAAACGGCGGCGGCCTCGCGGCAACCAACGCGAAGGTCAACTATGGCGCCATAACGATTCCCAACGGCGCGACGCTTTCGACCTCCGGCGCCGGCCAGACGACGGTTGCCAGCACGACCCTCGCCGGCGCGACGGCGACGATCAGTTCCAGCAACAGACACAGCGTCGGCACCTACACCGACGGCGCCAGTGCCAAGACGATCACGATCGCCGGCGTCACCGGCGGCGCCACGATCTTCGACAACACAACGCCTGGAAATATCGTCGCGGGCGCGACGGCGTTCCAAGTCAACAGCGGCACCCTCGAAGGCATGGGCGCCAGTCCGCTTGGCGGGGCCACCAGCGTGACACTCAACGGCGGCACGTTGACGCTCAGCGTCGGCGGGACGACTCCTTACACGCCGTTGAACGCGACCCCGCAGGCTTGGTATGACGCCTCGACCCTGGCGCTCAGCGACGGCGACCCGGTAACCGCGTGGTCGGATTCCTCGGCCAACGGGCGAGACCTTGTCACCTATCAAAACACCCCGAATTTTAAGGCGAACGTGATCAACGGGCTGCCGGCGGTGAATTTCAGAAGTGAAAGCCTCCAACTAGCCAGTTCCGACCCCTACTTCGCCAAGGATGTCTATCTGGTCTTCCGATCGGATTCCGGCACCACCTTCCGTGGCTGGGGTGCTCCGATTGGTGTGAAGGACGGACCCGACGGCGACCGCATGTGGATGCTCGGTCAAAATGACGACCGGTTCTGGGCCGACGAACTCCCGTCCGCGGTTTCCAGAAACGGCGAGGTGGTCTTGTCATCGAACAATTTCGAACTGGGTGCGGATTGCGGCCAGTACATGGTGCTCAAAGTCACTGCCGGTCCCAATAGCGGAACGCAGGTTCGGGATATGATTGTCGGCAGCCGAACAGATGCATGGAACGACGGTTATTTTGACACGGCCGAGGTTCTGGCCTTCAACTATGCACTGAGCACCGAAGAGGAAAACGATTTAGGTGGCTACCTTGCGTCCAAGTACGGAATTGCCACCAGCTATACCGGCGGCGGGCCGACCCCCGACGTCAGCGGCGACCTCGTCATGACGTCCACGAACCTCACGGTCGAGGCCAACAGTACGCTCAACGCCGTCACCGACGGCAGCGCCAGTTTTGGCGCTCTGAACATCACCGGTGGCGAGCTCACGGCCAAGGGATCACCCGACGGCATTAGTTTCACCGGCACCTCCGTTGCAGCCACTAAGACCGGCGGCGTCAATGCCGAGGTTCCCGTGACGCTCGGGTCGGCGCTTACGCTCGGCAACGCGGCGACCTTCTCCGCGGCCGGCACCGTCAGCAATACCAGCACGGTACTCTCGGGCGCTTCCGGTACGATCAACACCGGCGACACCTTCAACATCGGCACCTACGATGACGGCACCGCGACCAAGACGCTGACCCTCGGCGGCACGGGCACCAAGGTCATGGACAACAGCGCGGGCGGCATTGTGGCCGCGCACACGACCCTCCGCCTCGAGGGCGGCACGCTGGACACCACGCCCACGGCGGTCGGCACCAACGATCCGCTCGGCGGCTCCACGGCCATCCAACTGGCCGGCGGCACATTGAAGTTGAAGGGCTCCGAAGATGTAACGCTCCTGGCGTCGAAGACCTGGGATTTCGAGTCGGGCGACATGACCGGCTGGAACGTTGTCCCTTACTCCAAAAGCGGCACAGGCGACATATTCAGTGACGGTCACCAGCCTGTGAGTGCTGAGGCGCATAATGGACTTTATGGAGTGAACACCTTTCGACAAGAAAATCCCAGCGGCGCTAGCGACAGCTACACGGGCATTACCGAGACGGACACATTTGTGATCGACTCGGCCGGTACGGTCAGCTTCAAGATCGCCAGCGCGGCGGCCAACGCATTCTCCGGCGACCCCGACGACCCGAACACAAACATGACGTGTTTCACCTTGGAGAGGCAAGTGGCGCCCGGCGACTGGGAAATGCTCGAAAACAAGAAACACGGGTCAAACTGGGACTTGGAAGACGTGAGTTGGAATACGACCGCCTACGTAGGCGACACCGTGCGGCTTCGCATCTATGACACATCCACCGGCGGTTGGGGGCATATAGCCATCGATGACATCGTGGCTACCAATATCGCGGCCGTGGGGGTCTTGCCCATCAGCATGATGGACAAGGACTTTTCGGTCGACGCCACCTCGACGATTCAAGCCGTATCGGACGTATCCGCGTCCTTCGGTGGTTTGACCCTCAATAACGGCACGTTGACCCTGACCGGTTCGCCGGTGATGAGTTTCACAGGCACGAGCATTGCCGCGGCCGCAACGGAGGTTGGCGTCAGCTTCGACGACAACGTCGCCGCAACTTTAGGTGCGATCACCGGCACCAGCACCCCCACCGCCACCTTCATCAAGGCCGGCACCGGCGCCCTGACGCTCAACGCGTCCAATACGGGCCTGGGCAACGTGACGTTCGACGTCCAGGCCGGCAGCCTGATCGCCCCGGCACCGGCCAGCCTGGGCGGCTCGACCGCCATGCAGCTTTCCAGCGGCTCGCTGCTGCTGTCCAGCACGGGCGGCCCCGCGGCTTACGATATTGCCACGACCGTCACTGAGAACAGCACGCTGACGGCCGGCAAGGCCGCCGGCGGGGCCGATGGCCCGCTGACCGTTACCCTGGGCTCGGCCGGCAAGCTGCTTACCGTCCAGAACAGCAAGACCCTGACGGTCGGCGTGACCGACAGCTACGTCTTGGACATCAACAACAGCGTCACCCTCGAAGACAACGCCCAGATGGACTTCAACGTCGCGGATGGGAAGATCAACAACATTGGCGCCGCCTCGCTGTCGATGGGCAGTGGCTCGACGTTGAACCTTGACGCCGGCACACTGACGACGGACAAGGCCCTGGACGTCTACAACCTGAACCTCAACGGCGGCGGCTTGGTGCAGACGACACCCCAGAACTTGAACGTGCGCGGCATTCTCAAGGTCGACAACGCGGCCGTCAACCTGGATCTCACCGGCGGCGCTCTGCTGACGACTACCCCCAGCGCCACGATCAACCTGGTCAACGGCACCATCACGACCGACCAGCCCCTGGACGTGGGCAACCTCACCGTCGAGGCGGGCGGCACGCTGAACCGAACGGGCGGGACCCCTGCCCTGAAGGACGTCAGCGTCGGTGGCAAACTACGCCTCGTCAACAAGTCGTTTGCGACCACCGGATCGACCTTGGCCGTCGGCGACCGCATCGAACTGGATAATTCGACGCTGACCTATGACAACGCGATGTCGTTCAACAGCTTGTACGCGATCAACAACAGCCAGATCTTGCCCGGCGCAGGCATGACCGTCAACAACGAGCTCCGACTTGACTCCGGCTCGTCCGCCGATTTCTCCGGCCAGACGCTGAGCATGGGCAGTCTCTATATGAACGCCGGCACGCTGACCTACGACAACGCGCAGTCGGTCAGCAGCCTGGATATGTACAACAACAGCGTCATCAACACCGGCGCAGACATGGCCATCAGCGGCCGGCTCCGACTCGAATCCGGCTCGGAAGCCGATTTCAGCGGCCTGACGATGAGCATGGGCAGCCTCTACATGAACAGCGGCACGCTGACCTACGATAGCGCGCAGACGATCAGTAGGCTGGAAATGTACGGAACCTCCACGCTCAACCCGGGTGCGGCCACGATCATCAACGGCCAGATCGATATGCACAATGACTCGTCGGCCGACTTCAGCGCCACCACGCTGACGGTGCCCGGCTGGTCGAACCTTATAATGCATCAAAACGCCGCGTTGAAGGTCGCGGCCGGAACTACCCTGAATATCAACTATTGGGAGGGCTCCGATGGCGCCACGCTGGACGCAGCCGGCTCCACCGTCGTGCTCAAGGATCGTGCCCAGTTGCAGCGCGGCACATACAACATGAACATCCAGGGCGAAACCGACAGCACAAGCAGATGGATGAGGATTGGTGGCGGCGGCGACGCCATCTTTACCGGTACCAACACCTACAAGGGCCGGACCGAGATTCATGAAGGCACCGTGTTGGTGGCGACCGACGGCGTCGGACTGCCGGCCGATTCGAGGATTTACTTCAACAACGGCATTTGGGGCAGCAGCGGCACCATCAACCGCACGATCGGCAGCTCGGACGGCAATAACGTGTATTGGCAGAACTGGGGTGGATTCGCCGCTTACGGCGGAGACCTGACGGTCTCTCTGACCCCGACCGGCGGCGCGGCGGGCGACCCCCTAACCTGGAATAACTCTACAACAGGTTTCCGCAGTCAGGGCCTCTATCTCGGCTCGACGAACGCAACCCACGATGTGGAGCTCACCAACAACATTCTGATCAACGCAACCGCGAACATTAACACCCCGAGTAAAACCAAGCTGGCCACTCTGTCCGGCGACCTGACCGGCTCCTCCCAGTTGAACAAGCAGGGTTACGGCACGCTGGCCCTAACGGGCGACACCAGCGCCTTCACGGGCGAAATGCGTATCAGCCGCGGTGCGCTCGATGTGGGCCTCAACGGCGTTGGTATGGGCACCGGCTTGACCCGCCTCTATGCCGACAGTAGCAACCAAAACGATAAGGGCGCCATTCTTCAGGCCAACGGCACGCTGGCCAAAGACGTGGGCAACGCCGCCGGAAAGATCTATTGGGATAACAACGGCGGCGGTTTCGCGGCCCGGGGCGGAACACTGGCTGTCACCCTGAATAGTGGCGCAACGATCCTCTGGGGCGCCGAAGACGGCTTCCGCAGCAAGCGGCTGATGTTCGGTTCCGGCACGGCCGACGACGTTGTGACCCTGACCAACGACATCGACGGCCAGACCGGCTACCGCGAGATCTACGCATTCGACAACCCGAACTCCGCCAATGACAAGGCGGTTCTCTCCGGCGCCGTCACGAATATGCGAGGCTTTTCGAAGCGCGGCGACGGCCTGTTGGAGATGAGCAACAGCCTCATTACGGCAAATGGTGATCAAACTCGTCAATATGGCGGCGGCACCATGAAGATCAACGGGGATTTCCAGGTTGGCAACCTCTACACCGGCACCGACCCCAGGTACATCGGGTCCGCCAACGGGAACAACATCGAAATCTACGAAAACAGCGCACTCCAGGTTACCGGCAACATCCAGGCAAACTACTTGTATATGAATAACTCGGCCTCCAATTCCATTGACGTAGGCGGGGATGTGTCGCTGTATAACCGCTGGAATATGGAAAATGGAACCGCACACATCGGCGGCAACCTGCAGACCGGTAACGACCACTCCTACTTCGATCGCGGTACTGTGACCATCGACGGCAACCTCCGTAGCGGCCTTGCGTACGCCGGCGGCGGAGCCGACAGAAACGTCTACGTTCGAAACGGTGGGGATCTGACCGTGAACGGCGACCTGGATGCGGGGTGGCTCGAAACGAGTGGCAGCGACGGCACGCGCGCCTCGTCAGTGCATCTGAACGGCATCGCTACGATCGGCAATAACGGCAACGGCAACATGAAGTTTAACGCCGAGAACCAGCCCGACGGCGGAGTGCTGGACGGCAGCGGCACCGTGAAGGCGAACTACGTGGAGTTCCACAACGGCGCCAAGCTGGGCGGAACGCTGACCTTGAACGTCTCGAACAAGGTGGAGATGCATGGGAGCAATTCCATCCTCGCCCCAGGCAACAGCGCCGGCACGCTGAACATCGTCGGCAATCTCCAGATGAATGGCGGATCGCACTACGAGTTTGAGGGCGGCGACCTGACCAACGTCACCGGCACCCTGACCGTCAACGACAACTGGACGCTGGACCTCATGGCCGGCGGCTATCGCCTTGCAGAGGGCGGCAGCATCACGCTGTTCAATTACGGAGCCCTGGGCACCTTCGACATCGCACCGACCTACAACGTCGCGTCGCTGATCGCGGCCGGCTGGCTGGCCCCGAGCTACGACACGAGCAGTTGGACCATTTCGACCGGCGGCAGCGAGATCGTCTTGAACGGTCTGCAGCTCAGTGCGCCCGAATGGACTGGCCTGGGCGGCGACAACAAATGGCAAACCGGCGCCAACTGGGACCTGCCCATCGGAAGCGGCAGCCTCCTGAAGTTCGACGGTTCGACTCAGACTACGACGGATAACGATTTTGTCGCCGGAACTCCGTTTGCCGGCATCACGTTCAATGCGGGCGCCGACGAATTCACCCTCGCCGGCAACAGCATCGGCATGGCGGGCAATATCGACAACCTCTCCGCCAACGCCCAGAACATTAATGTGCCCATGGTCATTGGGGCCTCGACCACAGTGAACACCGGTTCGCAGAATATGACCCTTGGTGGGGATATCAGCGGCACCGGCGGCGTGCTGACCAAGAACGGCTCCGGCATGCTGACCATCAACGGGACCAATACCTACACCGGCGGCACCCAGGTCAATGAAGGCACCGTGAAGCTGGGCAGTGCGGCTAGCCTGCCCGACGCCGCCTTGACCATCGCCGGCGGAACGCTGGACCTCAACACCTTCACCGCGACCATCACCGCGCCGATCTCCTTCCAGAGCGGCACCACCGCAAACGGTACCGTCATCAATAACGGCTCGGCCTATGATGGCCAGGCCGGCGCGGTCTCTGCATCCTTGCAGGGCACCGCGGGTCTGACCAAGACCACCGGCGGCGAGCTTATCCTCACCGGCAGCAGCAACACCTACGCCGGCGCCACCACCATCAACGCGGGCACACTGCGTGCCGACGGTTCCCTGGCCAACAGCGCCATCACCGTCAACTCCGGCGGACATCTGGCCACCGGTGCCGATTCGGCCACTGTCGGCTCGCTGACGGCCAAGTCCCTCACGCTCAGCACGGACGCCATCGTGGACTTCAAGTTCGACACCACGTTCGACAACTTCATCATCACCGATGTCGATGGATTGGTACTTGCTGACGGCCGACTCGGCCTCTACACGACGGCTGGCGCTAATTTCAGCGACGTCGGTACGTACAGGCTCTTCCAATACGACGGGACTAGCTCTGACGTCGACACGACCGATACCAGAGTCCTCAACAGGGTCTCCGGCCGGACCTACGCCTTCAGCACCGTGCTCGACGTCTCCAAATTCCTGGAGTTGGACATCAGTGCAATGGTGCCCGACACCATTACCTGGGACGGCGACACCGACGACCAGTGGAGTACAGCGGGTAACTGGGTCACCACGCCACCCACCTACGGCGCTACGATCGTGTTCGCCGACATTGCCGGCGGGACATCCAACAATGACATTCCCACCGGCGTGGACACCCTCTACTCCAACCTGATATTCGACGCTACCGCCGGCGCGCAAACCGTGACGGGCAATTCCATCACCCTGATGGGCATCGGTGGCAACCTTATCATCAACAGCTCGGCCGTCGCGCAAACCGTGGACCTGCCCCTCACCCTCGGCGGCGACGGGGACATCGACGCGGCCAACGGTGCAATCGTCATGGGCAGCAGCGCCACGATCGCTACCGCCGGCTATACCCCGAATTTCACCGGGGCAAACGACATCAGCGTCGCCGGCGTCATTAGCGGCAACGGCGGACTGGCCAAGTCCGGTGCCGGCACGTTGACCCTCACCGGCAGCAACAGCTACTCCGGCAACACGGCCATCAACGGCGGCACGCTCTTGCTTGCCGGAGCCAGCACCTTGGGAACCGCCGGCGTCTATGCCGGCGATATCGCCATCGCCGCCGGCGCCACGCTCAACCACAGCAGCTCTGTGACGAGCCTTGAGCTTTCCGGAGACATCAGCGGAGACGGTGGCCTGACATATCATGGCCATATCGTAAGTCCCGACTATCAGGGCAGCACAACCCTTACTCTTAGCGGAACAAACACCTACACCGGCGCGACGATTGTCGATGGCCCCATGAGTCAACACTGGACCAAACTTATGGCGGGTAGTACACAGGCATTCGGCCTCCCAACTACCGCCGACCTGCAGTTCACGGCGGCCAGCGGCGGCCAACGCCGAAACGTCATCGATCTCAGAGGCTATAGCCAGACCGTAATTGGCCTGACTGCGGCAAACGTGAATGACGGTGGCGGCTACGGGCAATTCGGCAACTATGTCGTAAACACGGCTGGTGGTACCACCTCCACCCTGACCGTTAATAACGCGGTTGATAACCACTATGGCGGATTCCTGGGCGAAGCCAGCGGCGGCACGATGGCCCTGGTCAAGGACGGGGTCGGCAAGCTGACCTTTAATCCCAACAACACCTACTCTAACTGGTCCGGCGGCACGACCATTAAGAATGGTACGTTCGCCGGCGGGGCGTATGGCTCGGGCGGCGGACTTACCTTCAACGTCGGCACCGGCAACACCGGTATAGCGCAGATTCCGATCGATGTTACCCTTACCAGTTTGAACACCGACCCTGCCAACTTGGGCACGGCCATCGTTGAAAACGGCAGTGCGTCAAACCGCACCCTGACCATCAACAACGCCGCGGCCAACTCCTACGATGGTCTTGTGCGAGACGGCACTGGCGGCGGCAATCTTGCCCTACGCAAGGATGGGCTCGGTGTATTGACCCTCTCCGGCACGCTGGAGCAAACCGGCGGCACATGGATCCGGAATGGCATTCTTCGCACCGGCGCCAACGACGTGATCAACGGCACGAATGTGGCTATCGGAACCAATGGTAAAGACGCCACACTCGACTTCGACGGCAACGACGACACGATCGGCAATATCACCTACCCGGTATCTAATTCCCCGGCAGGGATGTTGCAGATGATCACCTTGGGTGGCGGGACGCTCACCCTGGGCAGCAATATCAACTCCACTGAGACTTGGGCGGTTGGGCAGAAGGGCATCAGCGGCCCAGGCACCGTCTACCTGCCCGAGACCCGCAGCATTAATGTCACCACACAGTATGGGCAGCAAAGCGGTGGTGATTCGTTCGAGATTTCGGCCGACATTACCGGTGCCGCTGGCGCCGGCCTCACCCTGAGCAGCAGCTTCCTCGTCCTCTCCGGCGACAATACCTACGACGGCCCCACGACCCTCACCGGCAATATGACTGGTCTGGGCAGCGATCCTGTGGGCACGGTCGGTTCGATCGACAGCAGTCCGATCGGCACGGGTACCTTGGTCTTCGCCAACGGCGGGATTGCCTCTGACAGCTCGACGGCCCGCGAGATCCTTAACGCGGTGTCCTTCACCAGCAACGCCACGATTGGCCACGTCACGAGAGACGGCTACCTGACCTTCAGCGCCGGGATGGATCTCGGCGGCTCAGGCCGCACCATCACGGTCGACAGCGATGCGCAGTTCGACGGCATCGTCACCAACGGCGGGATCAGCAAGACTGGAGCGGGAACCCTGCTCCTCACCAACCCGGCGAATGATTACGCTTCGGGCACCGGGGTCAGTGGCGGCATCCTCCGCAGCGGCAACGACGACGTGCTGCCCGACACGGGGGCGTTGGCCATCGGCCGCACTGGCACCATGGACCTCGCCGGCTTTGACGACACGGTCGCCAGTATCTACCTCGGCCTGAATGACGTTGGGCAACTAGCCTCGATCACCACGGGCGCGGGGACGCTGACCCTCGCCGGCAACATCAACACGGACAGCAACGCGTTCGGAAACCAATTGATCAGCGGCAACCTCAACCTCGGAGCCGCGACCCGGACCATCAGCCTTGGAGTTTCAAGCAATAGAGAGAAAACCTTGACCATTTCGGCCGACATCTCCGGCGACCCCGGTGTTGGCATCAGCTACAACGGCACCAACACCACGCTCGTCCTTTCCGGCACCAACACCTACGACGGTGACACCACCATCAACAGCGGTACGGCCCTGTTCACCCAGGCTGCCTCCATTGGCGGCACCGGACGCACCGTCATCATCGGCAGCACCGGGACGGCAGCAGCCGGCTATGCGATGGACAACGCATTCCTCAACCGCATCGTCGAGGCCTCCACGGGCTCGGTCGCACTTGGGGCCGACAGCAGCAATGACCTGGACCTCAATACCGCCGCGGGCGCGACACTCACTGCCGCTTCGCTCGGTTCGGCTGGCGGCAATTACACCTATTCCGGCACCCTGACGCCCAACGGCGCCACCTATCGCCTCGGCGGCGGCGGCGGCACCCTCACCATGGCCTCCGTCCTCACCGGCGCCAATGATCTGGAAATCAAAGGCAACGTCAACTTGGCGGGTGCCAACACCCACACTGGCACCACGACCCTGACCAGCGGCGTCGCCAACCTCGCCATCGCGGAAGGAACCGGCACCGGGCCGCTGGGCAATCCGGCCACCCCCGCAGGCAGCGTCATCTTCGGCGGCGGCACCCTGCAATACTCGGACGCCAACCAGGCCGACTACTCCGGACGTCTCACCACGACCGGCGATAACGCCTACAATATCGACACCAACGGCCAGACCGTGACGTTCGCCACGGGACTCGCCGCCAGCGGCGCCAGCGGCCTGACCAAGTCCGGCCTCGGCACGCTGACACTCGCCGGCGCCAACACCTACACCGGCACGACCACGATCAACGCCGGCATGCTCGAACTAACCGGCGACAACAGCGGGGCGACGGGCGCAACGACGATCAACAGCGGAACCACGCTACGCGCCACCGCGGCCAACAGTCTCCCGACCGGGACGATGGACCTTCGAGGCACGCTCGACCTCCGCAGCGACGCATCGACTACCTATACGGCGCCGAGTGTTATAAATCTTGGTGGGAGTAGCACGATCAATGTGGGCCCCGCCGTCGGTAGCTCTGTCACCGGCGGCACCCAGACCCTTACCAAGGTACGAAACGGCGCCAGTCGTACGCTGACCGTGACGGGCGTTAACGGCTACAGCCTGACGATCGGCACGTACGAGAGATCTGACGGGAACGACAATTATATCAAGGCCCTTACGGACCTGAACATAAACCAATTGAATTATGGAAAGACAAAGCTCTACGTGGCACCGGGCGTCAACCTCACGGTGGGGGATGCAGTCCTTAATGAATTTCTTGATAAGTACGATGACGGCACCATGACCGTCACGGGCGACATCACTTCCTCCGGTAACGGTAAGCTGTCCGTTCAGAGCGGTCTTTTGATTTTCAATGGCACGATGGCCATTAACAGCACGCAGCCCACGCAGCGTTTGACTGTCAACAACGCAACAATCGCCGGCACCGGAACGATTAACACTCCCCTCTACGTCGACGGCTCGGGCAGCATCAATCTGATGGACGGCGTGGTGAAAACCAACCTGGTGCTCGGCAACACTCTCACGTTTAACAACAGTACCACGAAGAAGCTCTACTTCGACCTGGGCGCGGGAGCGGCCGGCACGGACAAGATCACCGTTGACGGCAACACCACCGTCAGCGACGCGGGCGCGCCCGTGATCAACCTCGTCCAACTCGGCGGAATCGCCACCCCGAGCACCCCGGGCATCTACACGCTGATTGATACTACCGGAGCGGGCACCATGGCCACCGCCGACAAGTTCTCCCTGGCCACGACCAAGGCCTTCGGCCAGACTTTCAGTCTTGGCGTTGTGGCGGAGGATCTGCAGGTGACGACCGCTGCCGGCACGGCCGGGCCTGCTACTCCTACTTGGACCGGGACAGGCGCGCCGAACAACCTCTGGACCACCACCGGCAACTGGGATGGCGCCGCGATTCCCGGTTTCTCGTCGGACGTCTTAATCGACAACAATACGGTTACCACTACTAATCTGGATGACGACTTCGACATTGACAGCTTGACCGTTGGCGCCAACGCCACCTCGAGTAGAACGATTGCCCAAGGAACGACGCCGACCGGCTCGACCGGCATGCTGACCATCGAGGCCACCAGCGGCACCGGCATTACGGTTGCCACCCCCGCCTCGGGTGCCCCCACGCACACGATTTCCGCGGACATCGGCCTCGCCAAGGATCAGACGTGGACGGTCAACACCAATGCGCAGCTCACCGTCAGCGGGACGATCTCCGACTTCGGTGTAGCACGTTCGCTGACCAAGGATGGCGACGGCACGCTGACCTTCAACAGCGCCTCCAACGTCGCCTACCTCGGCGGCACGGTTGTCAACGGAGGAACTTTGATCAACGGCACCGCGGGCGCGGTTTCCGGCGCGCTTACCGTCAATGCCGGCGGTGTCGTTGAAACCGCCACTAGCTATCAAAGTTCCAATACTTCCACGCTCCCCCAAACGATAAACATCAACGGCGGCGAATTCCGCAATACGAGATCCTCGAACGGCAACACCGACTTTTACGTGAAGTCGATCGACATGACAGGGGGGAGCCTGACTGCCACCGGTGCCACGCCGAATTTCTACTCCTTCTTCAATACCTACGGTAACGACCTGCCCATCAACACCCATGCCAGTTCCACCGTGGCGACCATTTCCGCCGCCATTGCCTCGCGCAATATCACCGGAATAACCTTTACGACGGAACAGGGCACGGTGCCTGGCGGCGTGGACCTGTTGGTCAGCGGGCCGCTGTTCGGGGAAAGCAGAAACGGTAATATCAATTGGGGTATTACCAAGGCGGGCCCCGGCGTCATGGCCATCACGAGTAACAACGATGTCTATGGCGGCGTAGTCAGCTACGTCTTCAACACGGGTGGCGGCGACCAAGACGGTTACGGCTACACCGGCGGCACCACCGTCAACGCCGGCACGCTGCTCGTGAATAACACCGCCGGCTCGGGCACCGGCTCCGGCGCGGTCACCGTCGCGAGCGGCGCCACCCTCGGCGGCAGCGGCGCCATCGGCGGGACGGTCAACGTCCTCACCGGCGGCACCCTGGCCCCGGGCGCCAGCGTCGGCACCCTGACCGTCAACAACGACCTGACGTTCGCGGACGGCGGCAACAACTGGGTCGCTGAACTCTTCGGCGCGGGCGACCGCGTCGACGTCGCCGGCACCCTCACCCTCGGCGACAATACCGCCCTGGAGTTCCCCTTCGACGCGGCCAACCCCTTCCAGGCCGGCTCGTACACCCTTGCCTCCTACGACACGCTCGCCGGCACGTTCTCCAGCGTCACCAGCCTTGGCCTCTACTCAATCGGCGTGGATTACGGGACGGGCACCAGCGACGCGATCACCATCGAGGTGCTGGCCGGCCTCGTGCTGGGCGACGCCAACCTCGACCGGAACACCGACGCCCTGGACTACGTGGTCGTGTCGAACCACTACAACATCGGCTCGACGTGGGCCGATGGCGACGTCAACGGCGACGGCGCGGTCGACGCGCTGGACTACGTGGTGATCTCGAACAACTATGGCTCGCACACGCCCGAGCCCGCCACCCTGGCGATTCTGGCGATGGGAGGCGCCTGGTTGGCCTTCCGCAGACGCAGACACGGAAAGAAAGGAGCCGGTATGAGAAACGCACTGAAGAAGATCGCGGGGGGGCTGGGCGCCGCGGTGCTGGCGCTGGTGGTGGCGGCCGGGGCGTGCCAGGCGTCGGTGATCGCCAACCTGAGCCTCTCCGTGGACCAGGGCACGCAGACGTGGAAAGTGTACCTCACGCTCACCGACACGTCCAATGAGACGCTGGGGCTGAACGGCGTCTACATAGACGTCTGGGGTTCGGAGACCGAGTACGGTCCCTGGGAGGGCGCCCTGGATGTGAATTCCGCCACGAGTAAACTGCCTTCGGGGTATGCCCTGATAGGAGGGCAAGGAACGGCCCAAGGCTTCGGGAGCAACGCCGCTGGGACCGCCGTGGATACGGGGTATGAGAAGTTCGGGTCAATGCAGGCCAACATGCACACGGCGGATGCCACCTACGACAACATCCTGGTGGGTGTCGGCAAGGTGGCCGGGTCGGTCCCCTCCATGATCCCGGCGGCCATTGAATGGGCCCATCCCGTCCTGGTGGCGGAGGGGACGTACACGGGGACGACGGAGGGCTGGATCAACGTGTCGCTAAAAAAGGACGCCGGCACGGGCGAGGTGACCTCGGCGACGGTGCTGCCTGACGAACTTCCGGCATCGGGCGAGACGTTTAACACCTTCAGTCCGATGGCCGGGGACGATTACCGTGCCTCGTTCTACGTCCCCGAGCCGGCCACCCTGGCCCTGCTGGGTCTCGGCGGCCTCGGCCTTATCCTCGGACGAAAACGCCGGTAACCGTCACGTTTAGCCGCGACCCGAAGGGGAGCGCGTGCCGTTGCCGCGTGCCGGCACATTTAGCCGCGTGCCGTTACGGCCGCGGAGAAAGAAGAATCCTGACGAGCGGCGGCCCACGGGCCGCCGCTCTCTTTTCTTCCCCGCGCTGCTTCATACGCTGGGTGGCATGCTCACGCTGTGGCGTTGCGTGAGCATGCGTCGGCGCTCCATGCCCACCCGAACGGGGTGGGCATGCCACCCTTTTTTCCCCTCTCCCGGCGCGCCGGGATCGGGACCGGGACGAAGCCGGGTTGCCTTTTCGCCGTTCAATCCGCCCCTCGACCATGCCCTTCGACGGGCTCAGGGCCGTGAGCATGGTCGAACGGCTCGGGGCGACCCTGAGTGTGTCGAAGGGTCGAAGGGGCGAAGCAGGGGCGACGGCGGGTCCGCAATCGAAAATGCCCTCCCCCAGTTACCCAGTC
>Ga0307380_10002271_pt1 | contig 27444 bp, 20 predicted proteins | sample UN3MG_FD_202239 | JGI IMG/M metagenome (GOLD analysis project Ga0307380, IMG submission 202239) | Soil microbial communities from Risofladan, Vaasa, Finland - UN-3 | ecosystem: Environmental > Terrestrial > Soil > Coastal area > Acid sulfate soil | place: Finland: Risofladan, Vaasa | collected... | reverse complement strand
AAGTACGAGCCCAGGCCCAGGATCAGAAACATCCATCCACCTATGCCCAGGGCCAAGAAACCCTCCACCCCCAGCCTTAACACCCACCCGGGAGGATTGGAGCTCAGCCCCAGCATGACCATGAGGAAGACGATCACCCCGGCGACAGCAGAGATGGCGAAGACCACCGCTGCCTTAGTTTGCCTCGATTTTCGCGCACTGCTGAACTCCGCCCGGCCTGTTCTGGGAACCGTGATGAATCTCTTGCCACCCCAATAGGGCAGAACCGCAAGCGCCATCAACACCGCGACCGCGACGTTCTGGCTCAGCTCCGATGTGAAGATGCCAGGCAACAACGCAGGGATGCCCGAAGCCAGGAGTGCAAGACCCATCAAGATGTCCAACAGGCCATCCTGGAAGAAGGATGTCCAGGCCTTTCGCTCCAGCTGTTTGAGATTCATGTTAGTCGTCATGCTAGCTCTCCTTCATTATCACAGGTCACTCTGTACATGCGAGTACTTTGCCAGACAAAGTACTTTCTATTATACAGCAATCCGCCCAGATGTCAACTCCTCTCTCGGGCATTCAGCAACGACCTAGTCGATCCCAGGTTCGATGTATTATCATTTGCGGTTTCTCGCGCAGCCTTTCTCGCAGAAGCTCCTCTTTCCATCTCTTTCCAGGCAGCATTGGCGAGGTCTGCGGTCCCCAAGCACTCCTCGGGGCAATGAGAGAGCGTCTGACCCAGGCTTCCTGTCCCTGCCATACACCAGACCCCGCTTCCCCGCTCGACTCCTGGGAGAGAACTCTCAACTGTGCTATAGTACCGCTATGTACGAAGGGACCCAAGAACACAGCGCTCTCGGCCGAGTCCTCACCAGGTTTGCCCGGTTCCTCTTGCCAACCGCTCTGGCCTTGTCCTTGCTTGCAGCGTCATGCAGCGAGTCCATCCCCATCCCCTTCCTGCAGCCGACGCCCACCGTTACCCCTCTCCCCCCAGCCACGCCCACTTCCCCTGCCTCGCCCACCGCCATCCCTCCCCCCACTGCCAGCCCCACACCTATCCTGGCAGCTGACGAGGCTCTGGAGGCGGGCCAACGGCACCAACGGAACGGCGACTACGAGGCTGCCGTCGGAGTCTACGGTGGCATTCTCTCCAGCTACCCCGACAGCGCCGAAGCGCGGGACGCCCTCTACCACCTTGGCGAGGTGCATCTCCTGGCCCAGAACTACCCGGATGCCATGGAGGCCCTTCGGCAGTTCAGAGAGAACTACCCTGATGACGAACGGTACGCCTTCGCCACGTTCCGGCTGGCCACGGCCTACGAGAAGCTGGGCTGGTGGGACGAAGCCATTTTCGCCTACCGCGAATACGGAGAACAGACGACGATCATCTCGGACTACGTCCGCCTCAACGTCGGCTACGCCCTGATGGAACTGGAGCGGTACGAAGAAGCGATAGAGGAGTTCGCCCAGGTGCTCGACCTATCGCCTCCCATCACCTTGGAGCAGCAGGCTCTGCGCAGCATGGCCCTGGCGTCGCGCCACCTGGACGAGTACGAGGAAGCCATCGCCTACTATCGCCAGCTCCAGGACAAGGCCCAGGACGACGGCACCCGTGCCGAGACTCTCTATCAGATGGCCATCACCTATCAGGAATGGGAGGACCCGGACCAGGCGGTTGGGGTCTTCACCCAGCTGGCCAACGGCTATCCTTGCAGCTACCGCGCTTATCAGGCCCTGGAGGAGCTGGACGCGATGGAGGTTGCAGGAGTCAATGACTTCCAGCGAGGACTGATCTACTACTACAACGGCCTATACGATCCGGCGGTGTTGGCCTTCTACGACCACATCGAGAACGTGGAGGACACCGCCCAGGCTCGCTACTACGCAGCGCTCTCCTATCGGGGCTACGACGCCCACTACTTGAGTATTGACGAGTTGGAGACCATCATCGAGCAGTTCCCCGACAGCGATCTATACGGCCAGGCCTGGATGGAGATCGCCAGGTCCTGGCTCCTCGTCGGCAATAACGAGTCCGCCATGGATACTTACCGCCAGTTCTCTCTCTCCGTGCCTCAGGACCCTCTGGCGGACGACGCCCAGTGGAAACTGGCCAACATGCTGGAAGACGATGGGGAATGGGAGCAGGCCATCAAGGGGTACAGCGATCTGCTGGAACGCTTCCCCACCAGCGAGTACGCATCTCTAGCCCTGTTCCGTGCCGGGCTGGCTCACTACCGCCTCGGTGGTCCTGAGGAGGCTGGCCAGACGTGGGATCAACTGGTAGAGGAGTACCCCGAGTCTGAGATGCGGCCTCGCGCCCTCTTCTGGCTGGGCAAGGCGGCACCGGAACGTGGAGCGGTTGAGGACGGCGTCGGATATCTCCAAGAGTTGGCGACCAGCGACCCCGCGGGATACTACGGTTTGAGATCAGCGGACCTGCTTCGGGCTGGGCCACCTGAGAACCCGCCGGACATCTACGCTCAGGACCTGTACCAGATGGACGACGAAGGCGAGCGGCTGGCACTGGAGGACTGGCTGACCGGTTGGGCTGGAGATGCTGACGACCAGCCACTTCGGGAACTGGCCCCCAGGGTGCGAGATGACCAACTCTTCCAAAGGGGGCTGGAGTTGCTTCGCGTGGGACAATGGGACAGCGCCAAGGCTCGCTTCAGGGAGGTGCGCACGCGCTTCCAGGATGACCCCCTGGCCTTGTATCAACTGGCACTTTTCTTCCAGCGGGAAGGCTTCAACGACCAGTCCATCGCCTGCGCTCAGCGTATTCTGAAACTCTCGCCGCAGAGCTCCCTCTACGAGGTGCCTACCCTCCTCCAGAAGCTCCATTACCCGGTCCACTTCGCCGACCTCATCGTGCCTCAAGCCGAGAAGAGAGGCCTGGAACCGCTCCTCTTCTTCGCCCTGATCTGGCAGGAGAGTAAGTTTGACCCCTCTGCTATCTCGCCTGCTCCAGCTCGGGGCCTGACCCAGTTCATTGACTCCACGGCAGAGTGGGTAGCCGACCAAGTGGGGCTGCCCGATTTCGAGGTGAGCGACATGTACCGACCAGTGGTCGCCGTGGAATTCGGGGGTTGGTACCTGGAGTGGATTCTGGAGTACGAGGACGGAGAAGTCTTCCGCGCCCTGGCCCACTACAACGCGGGTCCAGGCAACGTGGCTCGCTGGCGCCGAGATGGTGAAGTGACGGACATCGACCTCTTCGTGGAGGAGGTGGAATACGCCGAGACGCGGGCTTTCATCACCTTGAACTACCAGCACTACTGGGTCTACAGGGCCGCTTACTACGGCTCCTAGTGAGCCAGTCTGCTCTAATCACTGAGAAGATCTACCTGTCGATGGGCAGACAACGATCGTGCCAGAATCAGTCAGTGGTTGGTGAAAACACTGACTCCGCACCCAATTCACTCATGATATCGCTGAGCGTGTTGGCCCCGGTGATCCTCGTCTCCACACCCGCATCGGCCAGCACGTAGGAAGGCCCCTTTCCCTCCAGGCTTTCCTTGAGCAGAAGGACATCCACCCCCTGATTCACCAGCATCCTGGCCACCTGGAGACCCTTCTGCTTCTCGTCCGCCTGATAGGGGTTGACCACGATTTCCTGTCGCACCAAACTCGCGTCGTCCACCTTCAGCTCCACGAGCGCGAAATACGAAGCCTTGCCCAGATGCTCGCTGATGGTCCCCGACGGGTCGCTGAGGGGCACGCCGTAGATCAAACTGGTCTTGACCTGAGGCTCGTAGTGGATCACCACGCGCTCCACGTTGCTCACCCCATCTCTGATCGCCCTCTCCAGCTCCTCGCTCAGGCGGTGAGCCTTCTCTAGACCCGACGCGCGCACGACGATGTCCACTTGAAGGAAGCGATACCGTCCAGAGTTGCGTCCCACCACCGATTTCACCTGCACCACTCCAGGGAATGGCTCGACGATGGCCCGCACTTGACCCAGGGTCTCGGCATCAAGAGAGGCATCCAACAACACCTTCATGCCATCGGCGATGAGGTCCCAAGCAGACTTGGCGATGAAGGGCACGATCAACAGAGCCCCTATACGGTCCACGGCGAAACCCAAGGCGCTGGCCGCAACGGAGGCGAAGACGATCAGTGACGACAACACATCGGTCTGGTAATGACGCGCCTCTGCCATCAAGCTCGGCGAGTTGGCCGCCTTTCCCACCCTCATTTCGTAGCGACTCCAGACCAGCGGCACGATCACCGTCAGGCCGACGCCCATGAGCATCCACCACTCGGCGGTCACCGGCGTCGCAGCCCTCCCAATCGCCTCCTTGGCGATCTCGTAACCAGCCACCAGGATGAGCAGAGCGATGACAATGGAGACCACGTTCTCCACCTTGTAGAGGCCAAAGGGGAAGGCCTTCGTCTTGCGCTTGGAGATCACAAGACCCACCAGGACCGCCAGGGACGCGAAGATGTCCACCGCCGAATCGGTGGCACTGGCAGTCAGGGCCAGGCTGCCCGAGAGGGCAGCCAGGCCCAGCTTGAGGACAACTAACCCGATGTTGATAATGAGGGAGAAAACCCCCATCCTCTCCAGGGTTCCGTTCACGCAGCCTATCCTCTGACCATCTTGGTCCCGCACTTAGGGCAGGGTACCTCGTAGCACGGGCGGCTCCTTTGATGGGCAACAGTGTGGCCGCATGACGGGCACTTGCACACGCCCCCGGGACCAGCGCCAGGCTTGGTGCCGCCCATACCTCCGCGGCCACCTCCCATCCCGGTACCACGACCCGTGCCGGGACCTTGGCCTCTCGGCCCTGTGCCATCTCCTCCAGGCATCTCGATCACCTCCTTACTACAAGTGAATCAACCGGTAGCGACTTCGCTAGCTAGCACTCATACGAACCTTGAAGAAGTCATGGTCAACAGCCTGACACCGGGCCCTTTGACCTGTCGGAAGGTCGCACCCTGGCTAATCAGCGTGAGCACCAGATCGGTGTCAACCACTCTGGTCCCGGAGACGACGTCCACACCGTGGTCGAACAGAACTGGTGACAGGGGTGTGCTGGGCCCAAGGACCATGACAGAACTGTCAGGCCGACAGAGGGACAGCAGATCATCCAGGGTATGGTTGATCAGTGTCGTTCCAGTGATAGCCACCACGTCGGCCTGGCGGATGACATTGCTCGCCTCCTCCGCGAGCAGCTCGCCCTCAGCAGGGTGTCTCTCCAGCACCCACAGCTGATCCACCTTCTCCTTCAGCCGGGGCACAAAGGGAAAGCTGCCCACAACCGCCACCCTCTTTCCCTGGCCGCGTTCGGCCAGCCATGCCTCTGCGTTCAGTTCCACACACCTCTCCTCATCAACATCCACCAGCGAGTTGATGGCCGCCAGACCGATACCTGCCTCCAGAAGCTTCTCCGACCTGGCGTACCCTGCCAGCTCGAGCGCAGTCAGCTCGTGCAGAGTCCCCACGCCTCGCACCGCCTCGTGTCCATGGGGATGTTGCTCGTGGTGGATGGACGAGGCCAGACCGCAGTGCTTGCTCACCACCGCGGTCCAGTGAACGCAGGTCCGCACCTCGCGCACAGGTGCGTCCGCCTCTAGCGACGCCAACAGATCGTCCAATACACTCATGATGACCTTCCGTCCTTCTGATTGCCCTCGCTGTACACCTCTACGAAACGGTCCAGCGTCTCTCTCATCTCCCCCAGTTCACGGGCCCAGTTCTTGAGATACTCCTCTCCCTGACCAGTAATACGATACACGCGGCGAGATGGTCCGGCCCCCTCGGTGTCCCAGTGGGAGGTGACCCAGCCCCAATCCTCCATCTCCCTCAGACCACGGTACACCACACTGGGATTGAGGGAATCGTCAGCCAGCCCCAGGCTCTTCAAGCCCTCCATCAGTGCGTAGCCGTGTCCCTCCCCCCGTCGGAGGAGCAGGAGCAACGACGGCTGCACGAAGCTCTTGGTGCGGCGGGCATAGGTCGCGCCACCCGGACCTCTTCTCCTTCGCTTTCTGCCCTTACGCATGCGCTGCCACCTCGGCTCCCGCTACATTCACCGGTGTATATATGCTATTAGCACATATAGTATAGCAGAATCTAGTTCATCGGTCAAGTACCACTCGGATGGTGCAGTACTCGTGGTTGACACGCCCCCCAAACCACATTATACTTAGTGCACGTCCCACTAGATATGGCATGGCGGCTTGCTGGCCCTACTACATTTGGGGCAGGGGATGGAAGAAGGAGGCATCTAGTGAAACTCACCTGTCTGCAAGAGAACCTGGCCAAGGGCATCTCCATCGTCGGCCGTGCGGTGAGCACGCGTGCCGTGCTGCCCGTTCTGAACAACATCCTCCTGGCCACTGAAGAGGGCCGGCTGAAGCTGGCCGCTACCGACCTTTCCACCAGCATCACCTGCTGGATCGGTGCCAAGGTTGAGGAAGACGGGGAGATCACTATTCCCGCGCGCCTGCTGGCGGACTTCGTGAGCACGCTGCCGTCAGCCCAGATCCAGCTGGAGCTCGTGACGCGGACCAAGAGTCTCCATCTCGGGTGTGCTCAGTTCGAGGCGGACATTCACGGTATCGACGCCCAAGATTTTCCCCTCATCCCGTCGGAAGTGGACGACCACAAGATAACCATTCTTCCCAGCGTCCTACGCCAGATGATAGAGCAGGTTACCCTGGCCGCCGCGCCGGCCGACGAGGGTCGACTGGTTCTGACCGGTACTCTGGCTGAGTTCCGGGAGTCAGAGCTTACCATGGTGGCCGCCGACGGCTTTCGTCTCTCGCTGCGCAAAGCGCAGTTAGGCGAGGAGGTCCCGGAACCGCTGGACGTGATCATCCCCGCCCGGGCCCTCCGCGAACTGGCACGCGTCACCGTTGAAGAGGAAGAGCCGGTAGAGATCATCGTCACGCCTAACCGAAACCAGGTCCTGTTCCGCCTGAGCAATGTAGAGATCATCTCCCAGCTCATCGAGGGCAAGTTCCCAGACTACAACCAGATCATTCCCTCGAGCTATGGCACGCGGGTCGTGGTCAACACCCACGATCTGATGCGGGCGGTACGCATCTCTGTGCTCTTCTCCCGCGATGTGGCCAACATTGTCCGGCTGGAGATCATCCCTGGACCCGATGAGGGAGCCGGTCGCCTGATTGTCGCATCCGCCGCTGAAGTGGGCCAGAACGTGGCCGAACTGGACGCCACTGTGGAAGGCGAGCAGATGGAGATAGCCTTCAACGGTCGCTACATGATAGACATGCTCAATGTCATCGGCACGGAGCAGGTGATCTTGGAGGCGACCAACCCCTCCCGACCAGGAATCCTCAAGCCAGTGGGCGACGATAACCTGATCTACGTGATCATGCCCATGCACATCAAGAAGTAGTCGGCAGAGCCCGTCTCTCTGACGGCGCAAACGCCTCAGGCTCCGAGGTCCCTGAGGCGTTCGTTCTGCTCCGCACCTGCTCACAGCCTTGGCCAGATCCGTCAGTCACGGGACGAGCGCAGTGTCCCCGCCGCTGCGCCGGACGTGCCCGGTCCTTTCTCCACCATACGTATTGCCCATTTCCTACCTGTGGTCTATAATTGGATCAAGAGGCGCTAGCATGGCTCTTATCTGGCTTTCGGTTCCTCGAACTCCGGCAGGTGCGCGGAGTGGCCGCAGGTACGTCTATTCCGGCGGATTGTAGCGCGCCTCCGGCCCCGCGCCGAATCGCTACGATCCGCTCCCACCTCTAGACCCACGCCCTTCGTGGGTCTAAGCGTTTCTCCAACCTCCCTTGCGGACGAACCGCCAGTCAGAGCATCGCCAGGAGAGAGAGATGAGACCAGTAGATAAGCAGATGCCGATCTTGATGCAGGGGGTCGAATACGGCGACCCTAAGATGCAGGAGACCATGGAGGCCGAACTTCGCGAGCGCCTGGCGGAGGGCAGGCCCCTGCGGGTCTACTGTGGATACGACCCCACGTCCCCCGACCTCACGCTGGGCCACACGATCACCATGCGTAAGCTCCGCCAGTTCCAGGACCTGGGCCACGACGCCATCTTTCTCATCGGCGATTTCACCGGACTGGTTGGCGACCCCAGCGACAAAGAAGGAACCCGCCGCCAGCAGACCCCCGAAGAGATCGCTGAGAAAGCCCAGACGTACGTCGATCAAGCCTGCAAGATCCTGGACCCTGAAAAGATCATCATCCACCGCAACTCCGAGTGGCTCAGCAAGCTCACCTTCGTAGACCTGATCGAGATGGCTTCCCATTTCACCGTGCAACAGTTCCTGGCGAGGGAGAACTTCGCCAACCGCCATGCCAAGGGAGATCCCATCTGGCTTCACGAGTTCCTGTATGCCTTGATGCAGGGGCGCGATGCGGTGGCTATGGAAACCGACGTACAGTTGGGTGGCTCGGAACAACTGTTCAACTTACTGGTGGGACGCAAGCTCCAGGAGATCTTCGGGCAAAAACCACAGATCTGCCTGACGTTCCCTATACTTGTGGGCACCGATGGCTATCTGCGAATGTCCAAGACCACCGGGAACTACATCGGCATCGATGAACCCCCAGAGGAGATGTACGGCAAGGTGATGAGTCTTCCAGATCACGTCATGCTGGACTACTTCACGCTGGTCACCCGCTACACGCCGGACCAGATCTCACCCATCCGCAAGGGACTCACCGATGGCTCTCTGCACCCCAGGGACGTGAAGATGGAACTGGCACGGGAGATCGTCTCCATCTTCCACGGCGAGGCTGCGGCGGAGGACGCGGAGCGGCACTTCCGCACCGTCTTTCAGGAGAGAGAGCTGCCGCCTGATATGCCGACCTACACCCTCGAGGGCTCCGCGAACATCGTCGATCTGCTGGCCGCCAGCGGCCTCACCAAGAGCAAAGGCGAGGCAAGGCGATTGATCCAGCAGGGAGGAGTTCGTCTCGACGGAGAGAAGGTGGCCAGCATAGACGAAGTCATCGCCGTGGACGAGGAGGCGGTGCTCCAGGTGGGCAAAAGGAAGTTCCTCAAAGTGATCGCGTCATCTCGCGCCGAGGGGAGTTGATGAACCCAAACCGCCTCGCCCACGAGAGCAGCCCCTACCTGCTACAGCACGCAAACAACCCTGTGGATTGGCACCCCTGGGGCGATGAGGCCTTTGAGAAGGCCAAAGCCGACGACAAGCCGGTCCTGCTGAGCATAGGATATTCCTCATGCCACTGGTGCCACGTCATGGCCCACGAATCCTTCGAGGACGAATCCATCGCTCAGCTGATGAACGAGCACTTCGTCAACATCAAGGCGGACAGAGAGGAGCGGCCCGACGTGGACGCCGTCTACATGCGAGCGGTGGTAGCCATGACGGGTAGAGGTGGCTGGCCTCTGACCGTGTTCCTGACACCAGAGGGCCGACCGTTCTTCGGCGGCACCTACTTCCCGCCTGAGAGCCGCCATGGACTCCCGGCCTTCCGGCAGGTCCTCCTTTCCGTCTCCAGGTCATACCGGGAGCGAAGGGACGATATCCTTCGCTCAGCCCAGGACATCGTGGCCCACATTGTAACTCGAGACCTATCGCCCACCGCCCCGGACGTGGAGCTCACCCCCCTGATCCTTGATCGGGCGGTAAAGAGGCTCAGCCAGCAGTTCGACGCCACCCACGGTGGCTTTGGGGGAGCGCCCAAGTTCCCCCAGGCGATGACTCTCGATTTCCTGCTCCGCGACTATCATCGCAGCGGCAACTCCCTTGCGTTGCGGATCGTGGAGAGGAGCGTAGAGAAGATGGCTCGCGGAGGCATCTACGACCAACTTGGAGGGGGCTTCCACCGGTACTCCGTGGATGAGAGATGGCTGGTGCCCCACTTCGAGAAAATGCTCTATGACAACGCCCTGCTGAGCCGCCTCTATCTGCGAGTCTACCACGTTACCGGCAAGCCGCTTTACCGTCGCATAGCCGAAGAGACCTTAGAGTACGTGTCTCGCGAGATGACTTCTCCTGCAGGTGGCTTCTTCTCCGCTCAGGATGCCGACAGCGAAGGCGAGGAGGGGAAGTTCTTCGTCTGGACCCCCGACGAAATCACAAGCGCCCTCGGTGACGAGGAGGCGAGCCTCTTCAATCAGTACTTCGCTGTGACTGAGACGGGCAATTTCGAGGGGAAGAATGTGCTCAGCGTGCCCCGAGACTCTGATGTCGTGGCCCATCTGGCTGGCGTGCCCATGGAACACCTGGAGGATGTCATCTCCAGGGGCCGGGAGAAGCTGTTTTCCATCAGGGAGCAGCGGGTCCGCCCGCATCGAGATGAAAAGGTGATCACCTCCTGGAACGGTCTGATGCTAGCCAGCTTCGCAGAGGCCGCTCGAGTACTGGACGAGGAGCGATACCGCCAAGTCGCCATCCGGAATGCCGACTTCATCCTTCAGGAGCTGCGCCGTGATGGTCAGCTGTATCGAATCCACTCGGCAGGAGGCCCCAAGATCAGGGCCCATCTGGAGGACTACGCCTGCCTGGCGGATGGCCTCCTGGCGCTGTACGAGGCGACGTTTGACCAGAGGTGGTTCCTGGAGGCCCGAGCCCTGGCGGATGCTATGATTCCTCGTTTCAAGGATTCGCTGGGCGCCGGCTTCTACGATACCGACGGTGGCGAGGCACTGATCACCAGGCCGCGTACCTGGGAGGATGGTGCCCTGCCCTCCGGCAACTCCATTGCGGCGGATGTGCTGCTGCGCCTGGCGGCCCTCACCGGTGATGCTCAGTACGACCGGTTGGCCGAGGGGATCCTGACCGTCATGAGCAGCACCATGAGTCAGCACCCCCTCGCCTTTGGGCATCTGTTGTCCGTCTTGGACTTCTACCTGTCGGCGCCGGAGGAAATCGCCATCGTTGGCGACCTGGCCAGCCACGAAACCCGCGAGCTCCTCAAGGTGGTGTACGAGACCTACCGACCCAGCAAAGTCGTCGCTGTGGGCTTGCCTAACGACGACGGGGAGGCGGCCGTTCCTCTTCTGGCAGGAAGGCGCCAGCTGGATGGGCGGGCCACCGCCTACGTCTGCCAGCACTTCGCCTGCCAGCAGCCAGTTACGGAGCCGGAGGCGCTGGCGGTCGCCATGGAGAGGCGCTGAGTCGCGTGCGATCGCTCGGCCACCTTCAGACTGGCGGTTTCAAAGTTGAAGATCCCTCAAACGTGATATCTTGCTGACTGCGCACCAGAATCAGTGGCGAGCCAGCTCCAGTATCAGTTGGATCAACTCCTCACGGTCACGACCCGAGAATGGAATCTGCCAGTCCGCCTCACCCAGTAGCGTCTGTGTAGAATCGTACCCCGCGTTTACCTGGGCTTCGTGGAGCGCAACGGCCCTCTCGATGTTGGTTGGGTTGGCCATTCCCCCGTGGACAAGGTGAACCACAAGGCTCGTATTCCTGCCGATGAGGCCGAAGGGGCTGGTCAATGCCCAGAGGTCAGGGTCTGATTCACTAAGCCTCTCGTAGTACTCGTAGTCCCCACCATACCCGATGAATGCGTCCACATTTGCAGAGTCCTCGACCGCCAGGCATTCCGTCTGCGGGGGTGGACCTCCTCGGTTGGAGGCGAGGTCCTCCCACGCCTGCTGCAGGTCGTCTCCCATGAACGCCGCCTCCCATCCTGAGCTTTCATGGCCGAACACCGTTAACCACCCCGGATCGCCCCCGTAATCCGCAGCGGTCCCCCGGGCGAAGCGGACTCCGCAGGCCCACGACTCCTGGACCTCGCGTAAGTCCATGCCGTCGTCCTCAACGCACTCCAAAAGCGTCGAACAGGGCGAACGCCTCTCAGGGACGAAGACCACCACGCCGCGCCCGGCCAGCTCCTCGGCGAAGGACGTGTACAGCGTATTGTCCTTGGACTGGTACCATCCGTGGTGGACAACCACAACTGGCCAAGGTCCCGGCTCAGTGGGAGCGTATACATCGAGCTTCTGAACAGGCGCGTCGGGTTCCAGCAGCGTCAGGTACTCGATGTCTTTGGTCACCTCCACTGCGTAGCTGGGTGTCGGTTGCACGAATGTCGATGTGGGTGTGCTGGTTGGCGCGACTTCTGTAGGGGTGGGAGCGGCTCCAGGTGCGCAGCCGAGCACCGCAATCAGCACAACCGTGAGTACGAGACAGACCTTCTTCATTCTGCACCTCCTCCTTCTTGCACTTCACTGGCCAGGGTTCTTGTCCGCCAATGATCCGCCGAGGGCACCGTTGCCGAATAGGAATAACACTCGCTCGTCTTTCCTCTCGTTCCACGGAGCGCCCTTCGACCTGTGCCACCCCCTTGGCTCTGCATGGCCATCCACAACAAAAGGGCCGCGAGTGCTACTCGCGGCCGCCATTGTATCACTATTGGGCGAAAGATGCAAGCGACGTTGGTTCTCCAGGCGGCGGAAGAGTTCGACGTAAGACTCCGAGGAGTTGTCCTGCACCTCCGAGTGGAGATGAGGCATCAGGGGAGATCGGGAGCTTGAAGCCGGCGTTCCTGGTGCATCCGGGGCAGGATCTCCGGGGCGCTGTGCTCTCTGCCCTATCGAAGGTGCCTGACTTCGTATACTGGGAGCAGTCCACGCCGTGCGTGAAGGAACTGGCGTCGGATGAGTCCTCGGACTACGGCTACGGAGGCAGCGGGAACCACGTGATTTTCGCCGGCAGGTACGGGAAACGGAGCCCGGGGTGCGACCACATCGAGGTCTTCGCTGGGGTGGACGAGTACGGAATCCCCATCTTCGGGGACGAGGTAGACTACGACGAGGTTTGCCTTGCCGGAACCATCCATGCTTCTCTTGTTGAAGACCATGCGCTTGTTGGTGCGCTGGCTCGCGTACTTCACACATAAGCGGAAACGAACTAACCCACTACTGATAGACACCTCCCAGAATCTTGAAAGTCTCGTCGTCCAATTCCCGTTCGTCTGGCCCCCGCAGGACGGCCGTGAGACGATCCAAACCTACTACCTGAGCCCACGATCTGATTGAGGAGAGCTCAAAATCAGTGTTACCGTCCAGAATGAAGGCGGAACCCAGACGTAGTGCGTCAATCCGTTCAACTCCGACCAGGCACAGAACGGTGGCGGGAATTGTATTGACGCCAAAGTAGCACAGGAGAGGAAGACGCTTTGCCAGGGGAGAGAACGCCTGTTCGTCAAGGACGAGTTCGAGCACTCGCACCAGTGCATACATTCCCCAGGCGCCGATGTTCGACAGTTTCTGGGTCGCATAGTTGCATGTATTCTCAAGCGGCCGTTTCCTTTTTCCCTTGGAAAGAGACGGCACGTAGAGGTCTGCAAGCTCCTGGATCGAGGCGCCCCTTAGCCAGGATCTGAGCAGTCGATCATGAGGAGCCTGCTCCGGCTGCCAATCCAGCTCCTGTATGGTTGTAACCATGCTTGCAACGCATGCAACCTCCTTATCCGATAAGCCGATCCGCTCCAGTGTGTAGGTCCCAAACAGGTCCATCAACTTTTCACTTGAGATCACCCGCTCGTAAAGCTGGTTTATCGCTCTCAGAGGTAGACCTACCTGCATGGCGATAGTCCGCAGCTCTTCTCTATCGAGCTTCACCCTCTTGTAGAATCGTGCCCATGCTCCAAACCACGCTCTAGCTGCATCCTTCTGTTCCGGACTCTGGACTGCCAGGAGCGAATTGTCTATTACACCATCAACGAGGGAGGCCCCATCGAAACGGAGGGCTTCCAGCGCGTGCAAGACTGCCAGGCTGAATTGACGCAGGGCTGCGCGAAGCTCAGGCTTCCAGAAGATGTCACCTTTGTCCCATACTTCGTCAAGCGCCTTATCGCTAGGCAGCTCATACGTCTCAACGATGTCAAGAAATCTGCTTTGAATCGATGGATACTCGGGACGGACGAAGTATTCCAGGGCGTCGACTTCTGGTCCATCTGACAGCCGAACGGGCTTCCGATGAGGTTCGAGGAAAAGGACTAGTCCCTCTGCTTCCTTCCCGGCTCTCCCAGCTCGTCCGGCGATATTCTGGAACTTGGAAAGGTCCAGCGGCTCAGGCTTACGCCCCACACGTGCGTCTCCGCGTGTCATCCAGTCCTCAAAGATGACGGAGCTGATGGGCAGATTGACACCCTCTGCCAGGGTAGTCGTGCTCAGTATCACGTCTATCTCGCCGGCAGCGACGAGCTCCTCTAGGTCAACGCGGATACGAGGCGGAAGGTCGGCGTGATGATACGCAACTCCATGGGCCAAAGCCCTGCGCAACAGGAAGTCTTCCGCAATCTCCCGTCGGATTTTTCGTCGGAGTTTCTCGACGGCCGGCGATGTTGGATAACCGGGAGCTTGGCCTTCCAGTTGCTCCACAATTCTCTCCACGATTTGCTCACAACGTGACTTGCTCATGCAGAAGACCAGCACCGGCCCCTTGGTTCGCACTACATCCACTGCCCAGACCACTTTCTCAAGGATTGAGGATGGTTGGCGACGGTATTCTTTGAGAGGAACCCGTACTGCGTCGAACTCGCCAGAAATGTCATGCACAACCATCTCAAGGCGACACCCCGTTGGTTTGATCTTGCGGAAGACGATCTCTCCAAACCTTTGGCGGGTCGGGCGCCAGTCATGCGAAGAGACAGCGGCATCTCTTGACAGCCAGCGACCAAGATCTTCGGCGTTTGGGAATGTAGCTGAAAGGAGCACCATCCGAGCGTCTGGCTTCAGAATGAGGAGCTTCACGACCGCGAACTCGAGACCGAGACCCCTATCCCTGTCAGAAATCAACTGCATCTCATCGAGCACGAACAGACTAGCGTTGGCCAGACAGTCATCCTCATGGCGCATGAGCAGATCCAGTTTCTCGGGGGTGCAGACAATGACTCGAGCGTCTTTGAGCAGTGAGGCTTCGATCTCGTCTCGCTGCAGAGCCCCTGTGGCGCCCACAACGACGAGGCCAAGGTCACGGAGTTTGTCCCGCAGTTCACGGCTTTTCTCAATGACTAGGGCACGCGTCGGCACCACGTAGAAACAGACCGCGTGCGGTCTATCCACCAGTTCTTGTATGATTGCCAACTCGCCGCAGAGTGTCTTTCCCGAGCTCGTGGGTAGCGCGGCAACAAAGTACTGCCGGCTTGCGTCCAAGAGCCCGCGCCGTATTGCATCTCGTTGCGAAGGCCAAAGCTCGGGGTATTTCCGAAGGTAAGCGTGCAATGCCTGTCTCGACGAGTCCGTGAGTGTGTCTAGCTCGTCAATCATGAGTCGGCTACTCGCGTGTAAGAAGCTGCTCACAGACTCCCACAGCAGCCGCCCAATCCTGAACCGACGTGAAGTGCCAGCAGCCATCGACAGGTTCAGAAAATCCTCCATTGGCTGCGTCCTTGGCATCAGATTGCTCTCAAACACAGCATACCTTGCGAGGTCGCGCACCGTGGTTCCAGCCGAAAGCAGCATGCCAGCCTCTAGCGCGTCTGCCCAATCCAGGCTCTCAGCTGCTTCACTTCGCAGCCGCTCACCCAATTCGATAGCATGGTCTGCCATACCTTGCAGTGCGTGGAAATCACGCTGTGAGAAGACTACCGCCATTCTTTCAACTAGGTCTCTTCGCGGGAACCCATCTTGCGCGATCAACTGGGACGCAAGCAAGAATGCCACTGAGGGTGCCTCTGCCAACTGCCAAGCAAGAGATGATACTGTCCACTCGTAGTCCCGGACACTGCTGTCTACTAGACCGATGGCTTCATGTATCAGCGCAGCGTAGCTCCAGATCTCAACAGCTGGATCCTCCCATCCCCCCTCGAGAGCCGCAAGTTCGAGGAGCGTGGCTGCTCTTCTTAGGCGTACCCATAAATCACCTCCGACCTCGTCCGCATGATCGCTTAGAACCGCTTGCAGCCTGGTCACCTCAATGCTACGCCGATCTTTGAGGAAAGCGGCCGGCAATTCCCTCTTGGGAGAATTCCACCATCTTGCTGGGCTGGCCAATCCGGGCATGGTTATCCCCTTGAGAAAACCTGGCGAACTAGGTGGTCCAGTCCATCAACGCAAATGACGCGGACCATTCCGGGGACGCTGAAGTCGGCCTCTATTGCCGGGACCGCATACTTATCTTGCCAGTTCTGCTCTTCCGCCACAAACGCTGGAACGGCAACAAGCCTGGGCTTGGCATCCGGCAGTCCCTCAGTGTACGGGTCGTACCAGTCCAAGAAGGCGGTTCGATGCTTCTTGTCAGTATGCAGGTTGGCAGCAATGATCTCCAAGTCGTCATCAAGTTTGGTGGATTGTGCGAGGTAATCCTTTAGCTCCCTGATCGCGTCATAAACAACCGAGGGCGTTGTCCCGTCTTCCCCCTGCTGGGTTGTCTTTGCAGCGATCACGTAAATTGCTGGGGGTGATGCATCTAGGTCGAATCCCATGAGATCCATCCCGAATTGGTGCTGGTTCTTAGTAGTGTTGAGCCGCCATTTGTAGACGAGTACCACCTTACCCTCGATTTCCTCGAAGTAGGCGCAAAACAGGATCTCGCCCGTATGTGCCCATTGGAACTTGAAGGACGTCGGAGGCTGAGATATGGCCTCCTGGAAGTCGATGCCATATCGGAGGAGTATGTCGACAGCCTGTTCCACTGTCCGATACATAAACGGCAAGATGCGGCGAAGCCCATTCACCAAAGCCGAGTGGTACTCTGGATGAGGGTCACGCAGCGCGGCGCAAACGCAGGGATTGCGCCCTAGCTTAGGATGCTGTCGACACAGCAGAATCCGTTCAAGATATATCATCGGTCGGCCGGGCGGCAGCAAATCGTCCACCTGTATGTGCATTGAACCACTCCCGATCATCCTGCTAGTTCGATAGAGTTGCGGGGTATGAAAGCCTACTGTGCAAATCGCCCTACCAACTCTTCGTATTGCTCCAGGACCATCCGCTTGGTCCGATACTCTCCATACTGCTCCTCATCCTTGCGCCGCACGATGGGGAAGGTGTCCAGCATGTAGTCCAGTTCTTCACGCGTGAGGCCGTAGAGGTGCGCATACAGGGCGTCGAGTTCGGCCTGCAGGGGTGCACGGCGCTCGTCGTCCCTGGTGATTGGCCTGTCAAGCAGAGTCACCAAATCCATGCTCACACCCCCGTCTCTCCTTGAGCACTCTACTGCTACCTAGAGTCTCCAGTGTGCAGGCAGGGGTCGCACCCTGCAAATCACTCGAGCACTCATACATGCCTGCCCGCTCCAAGACCTCAGCAACTTCGCTGCCACGCCTCCAAGTCCCCTCAGGTACTGATCGCGCCGATGATCTCGTGTATGAACTGCGGAAGACCGGTCACATCCAAGCTCCTGAACACATCTTTCCAGAGCAGCAGGTCGTGAGTGTCACGAGTCTTAGCGGGCTTCTCCACCAGAAACACGAACTGCGTCTCAATCCCCAGGAGGTCTTGCATCAAGTACCTCTGCAGCCCAGTCTGGCTCACGTACTGTAGTCCACGAGATCCAAAGATCTTCTTCTCGCTTCCAGATTGTGGATACTGACCCTCCGAGGATTTGAGCTTGGCTTCGATGCAGACGGCTTGGTCCCTCGAGGTGTGGATGACAACGTCCGGCTTGGCATTGAATGCCCATTTGAACATGCAAGTCTTCAGGAACTCGTCGTCATCTTTGATTGTCCCGTTAAACCTGGACACGCTCCATAGTCCCGGGCTCTGAACGAACTTGCTTGACGGTCGGGGAACGGCTCCAAAGTGCCTGTTGAAGTCCGCGACGGACATCTCCTGCAGCACGTTCATGTTCGAGGGCTTCAGGAGCTCAAGAATCAACCCTCTCTTGGTTGTGTTGTCCTTGATCTGAGACCAGAGGTCACGAGGAAAGGCGTATTCCAGGAAGATGGCGATCTCCTCTGGTTCGACTACATCGAAGGGACACTCAATGAGGGCGAGGAACCGAGTCAGGTTGTCCTCCAGCAGCAGGACGTGATACAGGGCTGCAGCCAGATTCCTCTCTTCTCTGTTGATTGCTGAGTAGCCGCTATTCCAGCCCAAGTATTCTCTGATGTTCATCGTTCTAGGCCGCCACCCGGGAGCATATTCTCAAGTGTGTCGCCTGGCAGCCACTGCTATCGCGATGACTCACGCGTTGAATCTCTTGCAGAGGTCATAGAATTCCACCAAGTCGTCGCTGCCAATGTTTGCCAGCACCTGTTCCCATGTGTAGGAATGGATTCCCAGGTTGCCGAGAACATCCCTCCACCCACTGGCAAACCGTTCAACTGTGTCCCCGGGCTCCGCCCCCTTGAGGAAGCCCTGTAGTCTCTTCGTGATCTGCTTCTCGACGTAGTCCCTGGTGTGTAGATCGGGGTCGATATACCGATTGTCTTCGGCATACACGATCACCAGGTGTGCAGAATAGCTGCCCTTAGGCTCTGCCAGCAGTATTGAGTTGATGAGACAAGCTGCCGTTCGCGATGTCTGATCGAAATCGGGGGCGTTCGTGACACCGGGGCTGATTCTGCCGAAGATCTTTGCCTCAAAGGCGGCGATGTACCTGAAGTTGGACTTCAGCACAATGCCTGACTTGGTCTCGGTGATCGAGAAGTCACCTACTATGCCATCAACGTGCGTGTTTCCTTCGCGGTGACTTCCTCTTCTGAAGGGTGTATACAGCTGGCCCTCTGAATAGCCCGTGGCACCCGGCGGAAAGGGTAGGAAGCCAAACCCAGTGCCTTCAGATTCGGCTATCCACCCCTTGAGCACGGATCTGAGCAGCCATCCTTCGTTGAAGATAAGCGTCTCAGGGAAGAGGCACTTGGGTGTATCCCGATTGATGAGGCCCGCCTCATATAGACCTAGCAGTTCCTTAAACATCGTTCGATTCCTCCTATCAGCCTTGAGCATTCCCGGTCAGCACACGGAATTCAGAGGGATCAGAGCTACGAACTCTGCAAACCGACGAAGAAGCGCGGAAGATGTTCAACAACAGGTAGGTCCTCATCCTCCTGCGCACACATCGCGGTTGACGAGAGCCAGGACTGGATGCATGTCTCAGACGGCCATCGAAGTGGAGGCGAAGTCAGCAGATGATAGCACAAAAGGAGAGAGAGGGCAAGCTAGGTTGCCCATTGTGGGACGGGCGGCAGAGTCAAGGGTCTGCTATCGCCTGGACTGGAACTGGACGTCCTGGACGGGGACGCCGTCGAAGGCGAGCTGGAGGTTGTGAACGGTGCGCATGATGGTGGTGTGGAAGCGGTGGGCGAAACGGGCGCGAAGGGGGCGAAGCCCGCAGCCACTATGAGCTGCGGGCCTCGCGTCGCCCCGCGAGAACTGCGCCAGCCGATAGACCCTGTTAGAACCGGTGTGCTGCTAGCAGTTCCGCGGCCAGATTCCTACGGGTACCACACATCGTCCACGGCAGGAGGTGCGGCAAGTTTGGCGGCATCTGCGCCAACCAGCGTGCCGGCACTCAGTTGATGTAAGTACCTATTCTGTTGGTGCCGGCAGCAGAAGTGCCGACAGTCACGCTCTGGGAAGAGCTGGTCTTTCACCTGCCGCCTTCTCGGACCCCTCCACAGGGTCTGGAACGACCCTTCCTCCAATGAGCCGTAGCACCACCTGTTCTCGCCCCGTCGGTAGGTGCATGCGTACAATCCGGAGGGCGTGATGGTGGTACGGAGTTCCTGCGCTAGGCACACCGGATAGGTCTTCTTCTGCGACTGCGCTTGACCGGTAGCCAGTCTGAGGAGTGACGGCGGAGCGACGGTCCTGAAGGCGGCGTCATCGAGTTCTCTAGCACGAGCAACCTGCTCCCTTATGACCTCGATGACTCGCGTCGGTACAGGGAGTATCTGTTTAGTGGGAGGATGCACGGCTACCTTGGGCTCGAAGTAGTCACATCCTGTATCTTTTGCCATCCTTGCCGCGTCCGCGATTTCGTGGTAGTTGGCCCTTGGTCCAGTGGGGAACACGACAAAGGAATAGCCGAGATGGGCGCGCTTGATCCCGGCGAGAATCTCGAGTGAGTCGATGATCGTGGGGAAGTAGGTCTCATCGACACCATGGACTGTGGCATGGGTTCTGGCCGTGGCCGCATCGACGGATACGCGGAGCCAGGATGACACGGATTCTGCGTAGACCTCGAGGTTCTTGTGCAGTCGGCTTCCGTTGGTCACCAGAGCGGTGACCAAGCCACAGTAGTCGGCTCTCTGTATGCATTCAGGCAGCCCCGAGTGTGTCGTGGGCTCGCCGCCACCCACGAAGTTGATAGCCTTGACACCAGACTCAGCCAACTCTAGAATGAGCGCCTTGAGCCTATCGGCGGGGATCAGCCCGCGATTGAGGCTGATCCCATCCACACACCCAGGGCAGTTGAAGTTGCAGACCGAGCTCACATCCAGGTCCACAGCAATAGGCGCGGGCATGCAGAGGCCGCACGCGATATACCGGAGGTAAGGAGCAATGCGGTCGTCCTCGAGCTTGCCGAGTAGGTCGAACTTCCGCGCTCTATTGGGATCCCTGGCTTGTGTGCCATCCAGTAGCTCAAGCTGCCCCGCCAGATGCGGGGCGCCACCGAGGCCAGGCTTGGAGGTCATCTTTACGTCTCGAGGCATCGTATGCATGGGTCTCCTCCCTTGTCTAAGGCGATACCTACCCTTGGGAGAAACACCTGTCCCGCAGAGGTGGAGTTGACACCCTCAACAGAATGCGTTATGCTGACTTGCGGGGAGGTCCTACCCTCGGTCGCCTATCTGGGATCGCCAGTCCTTGAGGCCCGGGGCAGATCTCCCTCCTCGGTATCTGGCAGCTTGCGCTGCGCGGACGTTGGCTCGGGGCACGGTCGAAGAGCCCCAAGCAGCACGTTTCGTACTCCTGTGTGTCAGACCATTGCACCACCCCCCCTCCTCTCCAACTACTGTTTGACAGCGCCATCCATGACCACGTCTTCATGGGCGAGACGGCTGCTTCCAGAGGATAAAGCCTAGCGGCAAGATTCGAATCGACAGCTGCGGGCAAACCGGAGTGGGTCACCGCTGTCTGCGCTCATTGCTCGCGCCCCTATCGAGAATGCTGATCTGTAGGCCGGCATCATCACCCTTTCGAGGTGGTCACTCTAGTCACCCGGTATTCGTACTATATACATTATACCCAGTTTTCCCAGGTGTGTCAAGTATGTGTTACTGCAAGGCGTCATCTCAAGTAGCAGTTGATAGTTTATCCAAGCCTTGGTATACTTGAGTATGGCAAGATGCTGGGCCCATCCACAGGCCGCGCGGCGCTCAGTGGCATCCACAGGGTCTGTGGATGTGAGAGATTACGCCCATCAGGTATCAACTGATAAGGAGATGAATCTGATGAAGAGGAAGCTGAAGAGTGATCTGCCAATTGCGGACACAATAAAACAAATACGACGAGTGGAGAGAGAGATTTCCCTCGCTGAACTCTCTCGTCGCAGTGGCCTTTCGAGGCCTTACCTGTCGCGGCTGGAAGCTGGGCAAGCCGACAACCCAACAGTGGAAACACTTGGACTGATCGCTGAGGCCCTCGGAGTCCCGATGATTACTCTCCTCAGAGAGGACACCGGGCCGGAGGGTTCGGTTTCCGCCCATGTGCTGCCCCGCGCCGCGCAGTTCGTCAGAGATGCACTTCTTGACGACCTACTCTGGCATGTGGATAAGTCCTTGCTTGAAGCGGAAATCATAAGCTTCACCAGGGGCCTACTGGCGGGTGCCGCGGTAGCTCGGCGTGCTGGCGCGCTGATAGCCGACTACGGCCCGATGCCGGAGGCGCTAAGAGGGACCGCCGCCAAGATAGGCAAAGCCATCGGCCTGCGCCAGTTCGGACAGACTGCGGCTGCGTCAGAGATCCTGAAAGACTGCATCGACCAACTCGAGGCGTCTGGAGTCTCTGGACCACTACTGGCTAAGGCTTTTGTAGCTCTAGGGGATGTTGAGCTATTTGAGAGAAGGCCGAAAGAGGCGTGGGCGTTGTTCACTCAGGCCCGCGACTTGATGGACCGGGCTCTTGTCAATGGAGATCTGGAGGAAGAATTCAGGAGACGATGCCAGATCCACAAAGCTGAATCCCTATGGGCTAGGGCGAAAGCCAATCTCGCCGGCGATGAGCCCGACAAAGCAGAAAGGGCAGAAGCTGAGATTCAGTCCGCAAGGGCGATCATAGAGCACATCGAAGCAGCCGGTGCTTCTGACATCAGCACGAGTCTTGCCGAGGGAATATGTGCGCAAGTACTGGGGCGGATCTATGAGGAGAAAGGCGATCCCGAGCGGGCGTTCTACTGGTACAACCAAAGCCTACAGCATGACACATCTCTGCATGTGAAAGCGCGAACGAGCGCGTATCTCTGTTCCCTCTGCCAGAGGGTCACTAGGTATAGGAGCGAGCTGGAAAGATACTGCGAGCTTGCCGAAAGGATTGCGGACCGCCCCCTAGGTTTTCGCACAAGTGCTCCTGCCAGCAAATTCTACCACATCCTGGCAAGAATCTACGCGACTAGAGCTCGGTCTTCCGCTGAGCATGACAAGCACGGTGACGCGGCTGCTTGGTACGTCGCTGCGCTTGACGCGGCTGACAACTTCGAATCTGACTGGCTATTGATGGAGACACTCGAGGAAGCCGAACACTTCGTAACGGACACGAGGAAAACGAAGCGAGCGATTGCGGGGTCCTTGCGCGATCTTGAGAAGAAGATGACAAGTTACCACGAGGTCACGACCCGGACGACCGAATCGGGGCATGCCGGTGAAGAGCTGTGAGCAACCTGCTGGAGATGCATCCTCGGCGGTACTATTCTCAGCCCAGAGATGATCTTAGGCGCTTGGTGCCGAAGGATGTGAAGCGAGTTCTTGAGATAGGGTGCGGAAGCGGAGTTCTGGGAGCAGCATTGAAGGCACAAGGCGTGGAGGAGGTAGTAGGCGTCGAATTGAATGAGGCAGCAGCCGAGGCGGCACGTCGCCGCCTGGACAGGGTGATACTGGGAGATGTGGAGAGACTGTCCCTTCCATTTCCACCCTCGTATTTCGACTGCCTGATCTACGGCGATGTGCTGGAGCATCTCGTGGACCCATGGTCTCTTGCTCGGAAACACTACCCCCTTCTTAGACCTGGCGGCTATGCACTTGCAAGCCTTCCAAATGTCAGGCATATCACGGTGCTCTTGAATCTTCTCATGGGCCGATGGCCCTACGCGCCATCATCAAGGATCTTCGATAGCTCTCATCTACGCTTTTTTACCTTGCGCGAGTCCAAGAGGCTGATGATCGGCGCAGGGTACCAATTAATACATGTCTCTAGAACCTACTCTGGTAGCCCTTGGCTCTCTGTTGCACTGAGGGTTGCTTCGCTATTCATCTTTAGAGACTTCTTCACATTGGACTACCTGATCCTCGCGAAGAAGCCATCACCGGTAGCCCGACCTCACCCGACAACGTGAGGGCTTTGGGCATACATCCCGGCCCCCTGAAACAACGTTCTCAGCGGGAAGCGCGGCAAGCAGCACAGTTCCGATGATGAGAGCGACTTGCGCCTTTGCCAGCTTTCCGTGCGAATCGAGACAACTCCGAGATGTGTCGCGAGATACTGAGCATCCCGGTGGCCTTTCCCGTTCCCGGCTGTATACTTGCGCGACGACTGATAGGCTGTCGATGTTGCTACATAGCGTATCGAAGCTGCACACGCCCGAGAACGCTGGGCTGACAGGAGGAATCGACACACTCTCGATGACTACTTCCCAGAACCGGAGACAGCGAACGGCATGCTCCGAGAACATCGTCTTGCAGAGTACTCAGGTGCCGTGAGCTTGGGAGATTCTCACCCTCAAGGAGCAGCGAACTTGGAAGGAGAAGGCGCCAAATGAGATCAAGCAGCATGAAGGGAGGGCTGTCGGAATGCGAGGCTCCTCGACCACTATACGGTGATGAGTGGGAGTTGGGACCGAGAGGCCTCGCTATCAGCGAGGATTTTGCCGACATCTTGCGAGAGGGCCAAGAGTTGCTGCGGCATGGTCGTCATAGGGAAGCGATCCAGTCTCTTCATGAGCACAGACTGGGGTGCTCCTTGGATGACTGTAAGACTCGTATTCAGCAGTGCGGGTTAGTGTCGCTGCTCCTAGGCATTGCCTACAGGAAGTACGGCCGTTTTGGCCGAGCTGAAGAATATGTTGGCCACTCGATCGCGCATTTCTCTGAGACTGGCGATTTGTCCAATCATTCTCGCGGCATTCTCGCGCTAGGGGATGTCTACCGGGCGCGAGCTTTGCGTGCACAACCTGAGCAGAAGGTCGACGCTTTGTGGTCAGTGGCACTGAAGCAATACGAGCACTCGCGACGGGTCTTCTCGGCCCTTGATTCTCAATCCCGGCTAAAGCCCACCAACCAAGTGCTGCTTGCACAGATACTCTGGGCTCATGCTCGAGTGTGGACACAGCAGCATACTGAGACTAACAGAGCGTATCGCTACTTGATGGAAGCGTGGCGCATATCGAAAGAGAACCAAGCAGAGTGGGCACAAGAAGAATGTGCCCAGCTCATCGGTCGACTTATGATTAAACGAGGGGAGCTAGGGCGGGCATCTTGGTGGATCCACAAGTCCTATCGGCTTGCTCGGCGGTCTGGCAACGTTGATAGAATGGTTGAGAACCTACTGTACTTGGGGAGGATAGCGCAGGAATCCGGGAAGAGGACCGCTAGGATAAGAGCATACGGCAAACAGGTGGAGAAGCTTGTGCGCCCCTTGGTGGACCAAGACTTGCCGAAGGAACATCAATTCTACGATTTCCTTCGCCAGGCACAAGATCTGATTGCATGCCAGGGTGATTCGTCAGAGCAACCTCACTGGTGACAGGCGTTGTCGGGGTGGGACTCTTCTCGGAAGACGTAGCATCGCGAACGGCTCCATATCACCCCAACGATGCCTCACTTGCACCAGGTCGATGAAGGCGGGCGCTTCCTCTGGAAGTCCACGCCACTAGTGGATGTCCCGAGGTGTCGATTGCGAGGGATTGACGGGCCGTGTCACCGCTCTCAACAGACCTAGTATCGCCTATTCCCTCACCGGAAGCGGAGCCTTCGCTAACCTCGACCCATGTCCCGGTCTTGGGCAGTTGTGCCGCTAGTTGAATTGCGGAAGAGACAATTCCCAGAATAAGCGGAGCCGCCAGGAACCGCCGCACTATACCTCCTCTGGGCGAGGCCGATACCAGGCTCTCTGCACGACGAGGCGACCGGCAACCGCAGGTTGGCGAAGTAGGGGAATCGAAGTCACTGGATTGTACCACAATGGCGAAGGCACCGCAACATGAGTTCTTGCAATCTTGAAGGGACGCAGCCTATCACGAGGAACGTGTGGTAGGGGTCACCCGATCACATTGGAGTAGTTGTCGAGTTGGATGGGCAGCAGGGGACTGGCCCCTGTTGAGGGTCCTCCTATCGCTTGGACTGGAACTGGACGTCCTGGATGGGGATGCCATCCAAGGCGAGCTGGAGGTTGTGGACGGTGCGCATGATGGTGGTCTGAAAGCGGTGGGCGAGGACCTCGGCGGTGAGAGGGTCTGGGGTCTGGACGAAAAGGATGCCTCGGGTCCGATCGAAGGCCAGGGGATAGGTGTGGGCAGGGCTCGGAAGGGACAGTCCTCCGAGCAGCCAATCCCGCTTACGAGCGAGCCCAAGAACGAGACGGAGTTGGGCTACTCATCCTCACCTTCGCCCAGTCGCCGGAGCCTGGCATCAGCCCGGCGCCAGAGACGCCGCCACCAGGACTGGATTCGGGCCAGGTGGTAGAGCGTCCTCCGCCAGAAGATGCGCCAGCGGGGTGGCTCGGGCACTGGCAAGGGCAGGCTCCACTCGATGGCCGTGGCGGCCCAGGCGAGGCCGGCCCCAAATGACGCACACACGATCAGGTCCCCCTTCTGCACCCGGCCCTCGTCAATCGCTTCGGCTAGAGCCATCGGCACCGACGCGGACGAGGTGTTGCCATAGCGGGCCAGGTTGGTGAACACCCGATCGGGCGGGATCCCGAGCGCCTTGACGGCACTCTGTATGATGCGGCCGTTGGCCTGATGGGGCACAAAGAGCGCAATATCCTCGACCTTGAGGCCGACCTGTTCCACCACCTGCCGGGTGGCCTTGGGCAAGACGCGAGCTGCAAAGCGGAACACCTCGCGCCCGTCCATGTGGATGTAGTGCTGACGCTGGTCGACCGTCTCGCTGGTGGCGGGATGAACGCTTCCGCCCGCAGGCAGCTTGAGCAGGTCTCCACCCGACCCGTCGGCACCGAGCACCGAGGCCAGCACGCCGCCCCGGGCTTCGTTGGCCTGCAATACCAGCGCCCCGGCCCCATCGCCAAAGAGGACACACGTGTTTCGGTCGCTCCAGTCGGTGATGCGGGAGAGGGTCTCGGCGCCGATCACCAGTGCGTTGTCGTATCGCCCCGCTACGATCAGGTCAGCCGCTACGCTCAGGGCATAGACGAACCCGGAGCAGCCGGCCGACAGATCAAAAGCGCCCGCACTGCGCGCCCCCAGGGCGTCTTGATCCAGGCAGGCAGTGGAGGGAAACACATAGTCGGGCGTGACGGTGGCGACGATGATCAACTGCACCTTGCGCGGATCGAGCTCGGCCACATCTAGCGCAGCCCGAGCCGCGCGGAGGCTCATGCTGGCCGTGGTCTCGTCACTGCCCGCCACGCGTCGCTCGAGGATGCCTGTCCGCTGTTGGATCCACTCCTCCGAGGTATCCACCATTCGTGAAAGCTCATCATTGGTCAACACCCGGGTCGGCGCGTACCGGCCCCAGCCCGAGATGTGTGCGGCCCTACGCAGTTCGTTCGCCATGGTCTGCCTATGCCTCCCAGCTCCGAAAGACCAAGCAAGCATTCTGCCCGCCGAAGCCGAAGGAGTTGGAAAGCGCGATGTCCACCTGGGTCCGTCGAGCCTCGTTCGGCACGCAGTCCAGGTCGCACTCTGGGTCTGGATGCTCGTAGTTGATGGTGGGGTGCAGAATGCCCTCCTGCATCGTCATAATGGTGGCTATCGCCTCAACCGCACCGGCCGCACCCAGCAGGTGCCCGATCATGGACTTCGTAGCATTAACCGGTATCTCGTAAGCATGAGACCCGAAAACGCTCTTGATCGCTACCACCTCGGCCGGATCGCCTAAGGGCGTCGCCGTGGCATGGGCGTTGATGTACCCAATGTCCTCAGGCTTCAAACCGGCGTCGGCGAGCGCCCGGCGCATGGCAAGAGCAGACCCAGCACCCTCAGGGTGTGGGGCGCTGATATGATAGGCATCGGAGGAGACCCCATACCCTAACACCTCGGCGTAAACCCTGGCTCCCCTCGCCATAGCATGGTCCAGGCTCTCTAGAACCAAGACGCCACAACCGTCCGAAGCCACGAAGCCATCCCTCTCGGCATCAAAGGGCCGGGACGCCCGTTCCGGCTCATGATTGCGGGTAGAGAGGGCCCGCATAGCACATATCCCGGCCAGAGCAAGCTCGCACATCGCGGACTCTGTGCCCGCGGCATTCACCACCG
>Ga0307380_10002269_pt1 | contig 27450 bp, 17 predicted proteins | sample UN3MG_FD_202239 | JGI IMG/M metagenome (GOLD analysis project Ga0307380, IMG submission 202239) | Soil microbial communities from Risofladan, Vaasa, Finland - UN-3 | ecosystem: Environmental > Terrestrial > Soil > Coastal area > Acid sulfate soil | place: Finland: Risofladan, Vaasa | collected... | reverse complement strand
ACTTCCTCAACCCAGTTGAGTCCGTCGAAACGAAAAACGTACGCCGCTCCAGCGTTATCACCACTGACGTTGTCCCAGGGCGCTCCGATGATCATCACACCGCTGGAGACGGTCGCCGCCCGGCCGAACACAGCATTCGTCTCGCAGTCGGAGGCCGTCAGCTTGGCTTCTTGCTCCCAAGATGATCCGTTGAACCGAAAGACGTATGCCGCGCCGGAAGCGTCGCCGCACGTGTCGTCATCCGTAGCCCCGATTACAGCAATTTCTCCTGAAAGGCCGACCGACCAACCGAAGCCGATACCAGGTGGCGGTCCCGGATCCGCTGGCAGTAGTATGTGTGTCTCCGTCATATCCTCCCAGCCGCTCGGCGGCCTGTCGAACACATACGCCGCCTCGGCGCCGGGCGCCCCAACCAACACGGTGTCGCTGGCGGTGGCAACGCAGAATCCGAACTGGCTAGCATCATCGGACGCGGTCAACTTTGCAGTCTCCGTCATGTTCTGCCAACCGGCAGGTGGTCTCTCAAACACATAGACCGCTTCGTGATCACCGCCCGGACTTCCACCTTGCCCATCCGCCCCCGCGACGACTGTGTCGTCGACTATAGCTACAGACACGCCCAGCCTGTGCCCCGCCATACCGTCAGACGCCAGCAGTTTGGCTCGTTGGATCCAACTCGCCCCGTCAAACACAAACACGTACGCAGAACCGGACAACCGACCATTGTCCTCATCCGCAATAGCCCCGATAACCGCCGTGTTGCCTGAGATGTCCACGGAGTACCCGAAGTAATCACCGCTGACGCCGTCGTTGGCCAGGAACTTGGCCTCCTGTGTCCATTTCGTGCCGTCAAAACGAAACACGTACGCCGCACCGGCGTTGCCGCCGTTGTCGTCTTCGCCTTGTGCTCCAACAATGAGGGCGTCTCCACAGATTGCCACGGACTCACCAAGCGCGTCACCGCCGTCTCCGTCAATCGCTCCCAGCTTGGCAAGCTCCCACTGCTCGCATTCATCGGGCACCCCGTTGCCGTTACCGTCCTCGCTTGTGCCCGCGGCGATGTCGCACTGATCCGGCGTGCTGTTTTGGTTGCAGTCGTTGTTCTGGAGTTGGCATTCGTCTGGGATACCGTCGGTCTGGCAGTCCTGGCTCGTCCCGACCACGATGTCACACTCGTCGGGGACCTCGTTTCCGTTGCAGTCGTTGCCCGCAAGTTGACACTCGTCCGGCACTGTGTCTGGTTGGCAGTCGTCGCTCGTGCCCGCGCTGACGTCGCACTCATCCGGAAAGCTGTTACCGTTACAGTCCGGACTCGTCCCCCGACCAAGATCGCATTCATCAGGGGCGCCATTCGTATCGCAGTCCTTGCTCGTTCCACCGGCGATGTCATCTCCATCTGGGCTGCCGTTGCCGTTGCAGTCGCCCGGCCAGCATCCGACATCAAGCGCGCCGATCAAACCGCACTCGGGTTGCTGCGAGGGGAGGCAAGGCGAACCACTATCAAGATAGCAGCCGCCCGTGTACGGGTTGCACAGCAGCGGGTCTTGCGAGATGTTGTCGTTGATGAGGTCTTGTCCTGCGATGCACCCGACGTAGTCGCCTCCCGCATTGCCGTAGATGTCGCAGCAGTCGACCATGGCGCTCCCACAGTCGATGGCCTCCCCCTCGGTGGAGATTGCGATAATGGTCTTCGCAAGCGTAGCACTGCTACATGACACACCGCCCCCCGAGGGGGCACTGTTGGCGGCAAGCGTGCAGTTGGTGAGCACCGCTGCTCCTTCGGCCCAGATGGCTCCCCCGCTGGCCTGAGCATGGTTGTTGGAGAGAACGCAGCCTGTGAACGTGGCGCTATCCGTCGAAGTGTTATGGACGATCGCCCCCCCGCTCCCGAGCGTGGAGTTCCCGTGGATCAGACAGTTCGTGCATTCAAGCGCACCGCTGCCGTTGTATATGGCGCCCCCCCAGGCACTGGCCGTGTTATCTGTCAGCGTGCAATCGGTCAGCCTGAGATAGGCCTGGCATGACGCTCGGATCGCTCCACCGATGGACCCCGAATTGGCGTGGAACGTACAGTTGATCAGGCGGGCCAATTGAGGAGTGGCTAGGTACAGGCCGCGGCCTGTGTTGCCGGTGAAGACGCAGTCGTTTATCTCAATCGTCCCCGTATTGGCGTACCAAGCCGCCCCCGAGTTCGAGCTGGTGTTGTTTGACAGGATGCAGTTCTCGATGGTCGGCTCGCTGCCAGAGCATCGGATGGCACTGCCGGGTGAATCATCCTCGTGTCCGTTCGTGATCGTGACGCCGCGCAGGATGGAACCACCGCCCTCATCGGAATGGAAGTAGAACCCTCGGTGTGGATCGCTCTCGCTCCCCTGGCAGTCGATGATGCAGGCTTCCGGGTTGTCGCTCTGCGAGCGGACGGTGATGGCCTTGCCGTGGTAGTCGATGTCGCGGTTACCGTAGCCGGTGAACGTGCCGTCGGTGAGCAGGACCTCCATCCCGTCGGACACCGCGTCGACGGCGCCCTGAATCGTCGGATAGTCTCCCGACCCGTAGGGATTGACCACAACACCGGCCCCGGCGATCAACTGGCAGTTCGAATCGCAGATCAAACCGTCCGGCGGATCGCACTGCTCGCCCGATTCCACGACGCCGTTCCCACAATAGGGGCAATCCACGGTCGCGCAGAAGTTGCCGTCGCCCTGATAGTCCCCGGTGCAGTACGCCTCGCCGACCACGTCCTCACACGAGCCGTCGGAATAGCAGCAAGCGCCCTGCGGCTGCGGACAGGGGCTCGGGCTGCACGTCGTCCCATCCCCCTGGTACTCACCCGAGCAATCTCCTGCCCCGCCGACCTCGCCGCAGGCACCGTTCGCATAACAGCAGGCACCGCCGGTGGCGCAAACGGGATAGAGGTAGACCCACTGGGACTGCGTCCATGTTGCCTCGACGTTCCCCGGTTCGTCTCTCAATTCGATGCGGACCTTGTAGGGTCCGTTCGCCCCGGTCTCACACGGGGCCGACAGCGTTGCGGTCTGCGGCTCGGATTGCTGATCGGTGATCGTCCAGGTCAGCGTCTCACTATCGACGACAGCTCCGCCGCCGGGCGGAAACAGCTCTACATCCGCCGTGACCTGGACCGTCAGCCCGTCCCCGGGGCTACCCACATCGGCGTCGAATTGCACCTCTACGCCATCCGGTTGGCCATCCCCGCAGCAGTCATCCAGCGTGTCGGCGATTTCAACCGAGGACAGCAACTCGTCCGCAGCCTCGAAGCTGATGAGGACATCGTCCACAACCGTGTGGCGATCCCACGGCACGTGGAATCGAAGCCACACCTCCCCGGCGTCATTTACGTACCGATTCGAATCCGTCGTTGGCGGCGACCAAGCGTGCCACATGAGTTCATCCTGACTGCCACAATTCGTACAGAAGTTCTCGTAGGTCCCGGTGACATTGTCTTTGATGGCAAAGGTAGGGCCCAACCACCACCAAAAAGCCCAATCGCGAGACTCGACTCCAATCTTGAGACTTCCGTCCCGTATGTACTTCTCGAAGTTCTGACCACTGGGAGGATGCGGCAGGATAAAGCGGTAATACACGGTGCATTCACCACTTTCCTTACTCATCCGTACGCCATGGCCCCCCGAAGGAAACGGCTCTTCGTACTCTCCCGTGATGTACGAGTGGTCTACCCCATGAAGATACACTGAATACGGGCAATGATACTCACCCCGCTCTGCGTAGAGGCAAACTCCCAACGGGCTGGCCAGGGCCGCCTGCAAGTCGGGATGGTTTGACCCAGTGCCCTTGTTGCCTACGGTGTCGCAGCCGGCGTTGGTGTGAATCCCGATCGCGTGATTGGTCCCGTCCAGAATGACCGGGGAGCCCGAGTTCCAGCTAGTGGTGTCGGTCTGATACTCCACAAGCGTGCCGCTGAACGTGACGTAGGGGCCGGCATGCGTCTTCTGGACTCTGTCCCAGGTGGCCGAGACCGGCGGATCGACTCTGCCGTAGCCCGTGATGCGGATGTCCTGACCGCCGACGGCCGGCGGTGTGGTGAGAATGAACCAGTCGCCCTGGGCTTCGGCAGGCGTCAGCCCGGTGTTGGAGTTTGGGAAGCAGCCGAAGTAGGCCCAGTCATCACCCGCAGGAGTGTCCTCAACATACTGCTTCTGGATCGAGGACGGATCGATGCTGTACTGGTCCTCGGACGGAGGATGATTCAAGTTGCCGTCGGCATCCGAAAGGGGCACGTTGAACTCAACCGTGTCGTTCACGTTGTTGTCAGGGTAGAAGCAATGCCCAGCGGTCAGAAGGCAGTGCTTGCAGTCGTCGTGGATCCAAGCGGTACCGCCAAATGGTCGGAGACGACCGACGCGGACGTCATCTGACAAGACACGATCGTCGTTTGGGCCGCAGATATCACGGTCGCCCACGCCGATCTCGTCGATGCGGACCTCCGACATTCTCAATCGGTTTGGACCGGTGCCGGCGTGCGCGATCAGGTCGATGGTAACCATATCGCCGTTGAAGTAAGCAGACGTGTTCCGCCATTGGGCGACATGGACCGCGTTGAGGTACTGATAGGCACCGTCCTCCTGCGAGGTGATGATCAAGTACGATTCCGTTCCGGAGCCTACATCGCCCGAGAGCACGACATCGTCAAACTCAAGCCGCAGCCAAGGTGCGTCAGGTATATGGATCGTGGTTGAGTATACGACCTCCTGGTCGGTACCGGTGTTCTCAACCAAACCTGAGTCGATGTGCACCGAAGCCGTCACCAGTTCGACATCAACTGGCTGGGCCACCGCTGCTGCCTGCGTCCCGAAGAGCAAGAAGAGAGCATAGAAACATGTGGCAGAAACAAGGGGTTGTCGCTTGAGGTTTGTGCCCCTGGTGCTTCGGGTCCTGCTGAGTTGCCGTACGCGACGTGACATGCCAATCCGAGTCATTTGTCCTGCCTCCCCTTTCGCGAAATGACGGCACGGCGTGCGCCCTCACAAGAGAGCGACGCTCGGGATGGCGCTGCTTCAACGTTTCGATGCGGCGGAGTGGTCGTCGGCCCGACCTCGGCACCCGAGTGATATGCGGTGCCGAGCCCCTCGGTCGGCCATCGCGCCCCGCGAAACTGCAAGCCAGCCGATTTGCGGCAAAGGACTATACCAGATCACCCGAGCACCCACAAGGTCCTCAAGTGTCACTGAACGACACTGGATGGTCGGCGCCCACGGTCCACGCGGAGGTCTGGCGCATGCGTGCAAACTCTGCCGGCGGTCCAGCCCTTCCACGGCAAACCCACCGCCAGACCGCGCGCCGCTTCCACCGCACAGCCGAACGGCCGAAGAGCATCGCAACAGAATGCTCCGGTGAGGCAGACCTGGCTAGATCAAACGAATCGCGTGGCGACCTGACTCGGCCACCCGGCCGATGACGGCCGCACACGGCGCGCCGTGCTTGTTGAGCGACGCGACCAGCGCGTCCGTCCGATCCGCCGGGACACTGATCAGCAATCCACCCGACGTCTGCGCGTCGCACAGCACGTTGACCAATGTAGGGTCCACACCTTCGACCACCAGCTTCCGGCCGAGGTACGCCAGCGTGTCCTTGTGCATCCGCGTGACGATGCCCTGCCCGGCGAACTCCAGCGTGCGGGCCATCAACGGCACCCCGGCGGCGTCGATCTCCAGCGTCACGCCGGAGGCGTCGGCCAGCTCGAACGCGTGCCCGACCAAGCCGAACCCCGTGATGTCCGTGACGGCGTTCACGCCGACCTCGACCACCGCATCGCGCCCGCTACGGTTCAGGTGGATCATGACGGCCACGGCCTCGGCCAATCCCTCCTGCTCCAGGCGCCCGGACTTGGCGGCCGAGGTCAGCACGCCGCTGCCGATCGGTTTGGTCAACACCAGCCGGTCGCCGGGCCTGGCCGTCGCGTTGGTCAGAATGCGGTTCGGATCGATCCGGCCGGTGACCGACAGGCCGTACTTGATCTCCGCGTCCCGCACGCTGTGCCCGCCGACCATGACCGCGCCGGCCTCGGCCACGCGCTCGGCCCCGCCGCGCAGGATCTCGACCAGCAGGTCGAGGGGCAGCTCCTTGTCCGGGAAGCCGACGATGTTCATCACCGTCAGCGGCTCGCCGCCCATGGCGTAGACGTCGGACATGGCGTTGGCGGCCGCGATCTGCCCGAAGGTGAACGCGTCGTCCACCAGCGGGGGGAAGAAATCGAGCGTCTGCACCAGCGCCGTCCGCTCGTCGATGCGGAACACGCCGGCGTCGTCGAAGCTCTCGGTCCCCACCAGCAGGTCGGGGTGGCTGCTTCTGGGCAGTTGACGCAGAACCTGCGCCATCAACTCCACGGGGAGCTTGCCCGCTCACCCGGCGCAACTGGCGTAGTCGGTCAGCCGGATCTTCCTGGCCTCGGTCATGGCCGGATTCTAGGCGGCCGGGCCGCTGCGGCAAGGGGCGATGGGTCAGGGGACGGCCGCCTGCCCTGCGAGGGCCGGCATCCGCGGTCTTTGCCGTTCAGTTGTGTCATGGGACGGATTTGTCCGTGACACCTCCTTTCAATCGGGCGCACCCGTGCGTTGGGCGTTTGCCCGTGCGCGTCTCGTGCCCGTGGCCTTTTTCTTGTCGGCGTCGCGGCCTCCGGTGGCGTCGGCTACGCGCATCCGCGCCTGAGGGATGCGTTCCTCTACCCTATATACTTGGCGCCCGATCACCTTCAGGGGGTGCGGTTTGCGGAAAACGGGTTTTTGGGGGGCAAGAGGGGCGATTTGAAGTGGGAATTGAGGGCCAAGAATGGAGGGTCGAGAACGGAGACGCGGGAAGAAGGCAGCAGAATTTAGATATGTGGATGCGGAGAGTGAGTTCAGAGTTGCGAGTGGCGAGTTGGGAAAGCGAAGGCTGGACGTTCAGCGCGGAGATCGCCCAAGAAACGGAGAGACGCGAGAGAAGGAACGGAAGGCAGGAAGACCTAACCGCCAAGAACGCCAAGAGCGCCAGGAGACCGACAACGGCAAGGCGGCGAAGAACGCCAAGGAAGCCAAGGGCGCCAAGAGAGGCGGGGGATTGGGGATTAGGGAATAGCGAATAGCGAATGGGAAAGGCAAGACGTTCACCACAGAGCTCACTGAGCACGCGGAGAAAGGCCTGAGACGGAATGAGGCGGGGCGTAGGCTAGCAGGGGACCAGCGTTGGGCGTAAGGTGGGGCAGCGCCGGGAGGACGACGTCACCTGACCTTTCCTTGGTTCGAAGAACGGCCTGATCCGCAGATTACGCAGATGGACATAGCGCGGGCTACGCCCGCAACCCAAGGAGGGGCATGAAGGGCGTTGCCCCTTGGCGTAAACTGATTTCAGCAACGGGATCAGTTAGGCCAAAGGAGCAACGCGATGAACAGCTTTGTACAGCGACACGAACGGTTTGTCACGGGAGTGCTGAACGGGCATGACCGGCTGCGGCTGCGGGGCACGAAGCGGCTACTCGCCCATACCGGCGGCATGATGAACTTCCTGTCGCAGCAAAGGGTACTGCTGAAGGATTTCAAGGATTATGCCCTGGAGGTGACCGACAGGATTCGTCGGGCGACCGTGGCACTCGGGGAAGCAGCGGGCCTGGCCGTGCACTACCTGTCGGGCAGCCGTGCCGACAAGGAGTCCTTGGTGCGCTACCTCGAGCTCCGGCGAGGATCCCACCCGGGACCGATCTGCATTCTCAGTTGCGTAGAGCCGTGCTGGTCCTACGAGATTCACCGCAATCGAGCCCGGAAGCAGATCGAGCTGGTGGGTGGTTGGCGCAAGTGTCTGCACTATTACCACTACTACCGTCATCCGCAGCTCGGCCTGTTGCACCTGCGGCTGCAGACGTGGTTTCCGTTTGCGGTGCACGTGTGTCTCAACGGCCGGGAATGGCTGGCCTGCCAGATGGACGCCGCGGGGATGGGATACCAGCGGCGGGACAACTGTTTTGCCTGGATCGAGGATCCCGTTCGGGCCCAGCGGTTGATGGATGGCCAACTGCGTACGAACTGGCCGAGCTTGCTTGATGGGCTGGTTCGGCGTTTCCATCCGACTGATGCAGCGATCTTCCGGCGGGTGCCCGTTGCCTACTACTGGTCGGTGGACCAGAGCGAGTGGGCCAGCGACGTGATGTTCCGGTCCCCTGCCGCTCTGGCGAGGGTGTATCCCCGATTGATCCGTCATGGGATGCAGAACCTGGGAAGCGCGGATGTCATGCGTTTCCTGGGGCGCAAGGTTCCGGCGCACAACGGGCGTTACGGCACCTTCAAGGGAGATGTGGTTACCAATCTGAAGGAACGGCCTGAAGGCATCCGGATCAAGCACCGGGTGAATGCCAACTCGGTGAAGATGTACGACAAGGAGGGTTCGGTCCTGCGCGTGGAGACGACCATCAATGACGCGAGGGACATGAAGGTCTTCCGGCCCAAGGAGGGCGAGCCCCAGGGGCAGAAGAAGTGGCGCTACATGCGAAAGAGCGTCGCGGACCTACATCGACGAGCGCAAGTCAGCCAGGCGGCGAACGAGCGGTACCTCGAGGCCATGGCGGCCGCAGACGAGACGGTCCCGCTCGGCACCTTAAGTGATCGGCTCTGTCGTGCGGTACGGTGGAAAGGCAAGCGGGTGCGGGCCTTGCGGGCTCTGGCTCCAGACGACACGGCCCTGTTCTCCGCGGTCAGCCGGGGGGAGTTCGCGATCAATGGATTCCGCAACCGAGACCTGCGGTCGCTCCTGTATGCGGGCAAACGGTACTCTCAGGACGAGCTTCGCCGCCAATCAGCCGCGGTCACCCGGAAGCTACGACTACTCCGGGCCCACGGTCTCATCCGTAAAGTGCCGCATACGCACCGGTATGTTGTCAGTCCACGCGGCCGCACCGCCATCACTGCACTTCTCGCTGCGAGACAGGCAAACACTGCCGCTCTTCTGGATGCTGCTTAGGAAAATCCTCGCGGGAGGACAAGAAATGCACGGTTAGCAGTGCAGATTGAGGCCAGGCAAACGGCAAAGGCAAGGGGAACCACGGAGGTGGTGAGGCGCGGAGAGGGCGGGGAGCGGGAATTGCGAATGGCGAGTAGCGAATGGGAAAGGCGAAACACTTACCACAGAGCCCAGTGAGCACGCAGAGAGAGGGTGGTCGGGGGGGACGTGGGGCGAAGGGAGAGGGCGGAATTGAGAATCGAGAATTGAGAATTGAGAAGCAGCTCGTCGGACTTACTACTCAGGGAGCATAGCTTCGAGGGCTGGGTCCGCTGTTCTGTAAACCCGGCAAGGGCGGGCAGTTAGGGCTGGTCTTCTTTATTGATGACATGCTGCGAAAGTGGGTTGGGCGTGCGGGCGGCGATGAACGGGTGGGCTGGGCGGGCCGATGCCAGCACGGCGGCTCAGGCCAGCTTGCGGGCGATGGCCTCGTCGAGGATCTCGCGGACGGTGAGGGCGATGATGGCCTTGCCGCCCTTGCGGAAGAAGGCGTCGATCTCGCGGAGGGCGTCGGCCGTCTAGCCGAAGGCGACGAAGAAGCCGCGCTGCTGGCGGTCGAAAAGCGGCCTGACGGGGTCGAAAACGGGGCTGGCGGGCGGCGTGGTGGGGCGGTGGATTGCTAGGCAATAGGCCCACGAAACCCGACGGTTAGGTTGCCACTTTCGAGTTCCTGGATTTGGAACGCATCAAGTCCGACTGCGGTTACCGCTCGCCTTTTCACGAGTTCGTAAAAAGTGAATTGCCTTTCAGACTCTCCTTTGAATTTGCCCGTTATTTCTTTGACCAAGAGTAGCGGCCAAAGCAGAGTGCCATAGCGAATAGCAGTTCCATCTTCGCGATCCAGCCCGCCGCCGCAGACCAGGCCGCAGAGCCTCCCGTCTTCGTCGAATAGCGGGCCACCGCTCATTCCGTGCTCAGTTCGGGCGGACATTTCAAAGCACGGGAAGTTGAGGAAGCCCTGCTCTCGTCCGGCATGGTGAATCGCGCTGACAGTGCCCTGCGTTGTCCGCGGGCTTGTCTCCCATCTCAGTTGTAGCGGTTGATCGCCACTTTCCTTAATGTCGCCGCCGCTGTAGCCAAAGCCGAGAATGGTCTGCCCAACGTGGGGCGGCGCAAAGTTCATGACGACCTTGCGCCACTTGTAGTTCCTTGCGGATTCCGAGTAAGGAAAAACATCAAGGAGCACGAGATCTGTGTGTATTGAGAAATACGCATGCTTGGCATACCACAGGGCACCGGCCGCACCCGGCAAGACTTGGAATGCGATGACCGCGGAATCAGCATTCTTGTCCGGCCTTCGCAAGTGATGCTTCTTCCAGATCCCGTCAACGACGTGTTTTGCGGTCAAAACGAGATGCGGGGCGATCGCGATGGCAGTGCCAATGGGCTTCCAGCGCCCGGCACCTTGCGTTGCCAGTGCGAGAGCAAACTCGGTGATCACCTCGGTCGGCGGGGTACTCTCGAACCGGTCAAGCATAACTGTCATCTCCGTTGACTGGAAGCATCCCGTGACGTAGTGCTTTGTTCGACGCTGATCATCCGCGAGCGGTAGTATCGCCACAGTCACGTAGGCTGGACTAAGTGTTCGAAGCCCAGCAATCTTGAGCGACGCCCTGACGCCGGGCTTCGCGGACTCGCCTCAGCGTACACGACCCGCTCACATCTTCTGCACGTGCTGTTCGTCGAGAATCTCGCGTACGGTAATGAGCTTGATGAACTTGCCCGAGCGTTTGTGGAAGCTGGCGCATTCGTGTTCGGCGTCGGCGGTGTAGTCAAACGCGACGAAGAAGCCGCGCTCGCGGTCTTCGCGCATCATCACGGCTTCGAACGCGTCGATGTCCGGGCGGCCGACCTTGTCCTTCTGCTTGACCTGGATGGGGTACCAGGCATCCATAAACTGCTCGAACGCTGGCGTCTCGCCCTTCTTCGCGGCCGGCTTGGACGGGATGGAGGAAACGGGGAAGATGCGGCCGTCGATGCCCATGTCGCCGACCTGGGTCTTGTTGGGGATGCCGCCCAGGGCGATGACGGCCCAGTTCTCGAACTCGAACGGCGGGATTTCCCGCAGCTTTTCCTCGGTCCAGGGCAGGTCGCGGACGACGAAGCCGCGTCCGGCCCGCCAGAGGGCCTCGTCCTCGCGAATCTTGCACACGTCGCGGAGGCGCTTGGGCATGACGCGGCAGGCGGTGGGGCTGATGTCGATGCCGATCCACTGGCGGGCGAGGTTTTCGGCGGCGACGAGCGCCGTGCCACAGCCGCAGAAGGCGTCGAGGACGATGTCGTTGGGGCTGCTGCTGGCGTTGATGATGCGTTCGAGGAGGGCGAGCGGTTTCTGTGTGGGATATCCCAACCGTTCCTTGGCCGTTTGGTTCAGCCGGTCAATATCCGTCCAGACGCTGCCGACCTGCACCATGCGAGCGGAGGGCACGAATGGGTCTTCATCGAACAGACGCGGAAAGCCACCCGCCGCCCCTTTCGTCTTGGGCCAGTGGATACGTCCGGCCTTGTCCCACTCCTCCAACTGGGAGTGGGCGTAGCCCCAATGGCGTCCGAAGTCCGACGGGTTGAAGCCGCGCCACGGCTGTCCACTCTCGCCGTCCTTGGTCAACCCTGGTCCCGTGAGGTCCTTTGTGTTGTACTTCGTGCCATCGGGATCAGTGATGAGCGTGTGCGGTGCTTTGGCTTCGTCGCCTGGTAGCAGGAGCGGCTTGAACGTGTAGCTCTTTCCACCAACGTACACGAAAATCGTGTCGTGCAATCGCGGCCATTGCTCCTTTTCTGACCGCGAGTTGGTTCGGCGCCAGACGATCTCATTGAGGAAGAAGTTCTCGCCGAAGATCTGATCCAGCATCACCTTGACGTAGTGGCACGCGTGCCAGTCGCAGTGGTAGTAGAAGCTGCCGGTCTTCTTCAGCACGCGCGCCAGCTCGACGCAGCGCGGCCGCATGTAGTCGATGTAGGCCTGCGTGCTGGCGTGGCGGTCCGCAAACGCCCGTTTCTCCTTCGTCTCGCCCCAGAAGACCTCGTAGTTGCGGTTGCTGTTGAACGGCGGGTCGATGTAGATCAGGTCCACGCAGCCGTCGGGCAGGTTGCCGAGCCGGTCCAGGCAATCCCCGCAGTAGATGATGCGCGTATCGAGCAGGGCGGACGGGCGCCCGGGTGGGCGGGCCGGCGCCGGCTTGGATTCACCCGCACCGGCTTTGGACGCGGCAGGCTTGCCGGCGGTGGGTTTGCGGGCAGGACGTTTGGCTGAGGTGCGTTTGCGGGCCATGGGCGTAGTCTATCCGGCAAGCGTGGTTTGCCAAGGCGCGTGCAGGTGCCGCAGGCTCGTCCAGCGAATGCAGCGGTCCGGCAGGGCGACCGAGGAATCGAGCAGGGCACAAAGCAGAGTGCGGACCCGGGCACAGATGTCGTTGCTCGCGGGCAGTGCCGGGCGTGCATTATAAGGCTTTTCGCTTCGGGCTTCCTCACCAAGTAACGTGACTTCGAAGTTCGGAAGCAAAGGCACCAGGCGGGCGTGGTTGAAACCCGGGGGACGAGAATGCCGGTCAACCGGGATGGGGGATGTGGGGGCGGCGGGCGGGGAACCCGGCGTGAAGGCCGGGGCTAGAGCCGGGTTGGGCGGGGCGGCTATTGGCTGTTGGCTATCAGCTATCAGCCGGAGAGGTGCATCAAGATGCAGCCTACGGGTTGGGGCGTTGTCGGGCGGAGCCCGACCTACTCAAAACGAGCTGCGTCCCCTTTTACTCCCCGCTCATCCCTGCGGTGACGGCGAACCGCATGGCCTGTTCGATCGACATATCGATCGGTTGGACGGCCGAACGCGGCACCATCGTCGTGAACCCGCCGATCTGGTAGCTCATCGGCAGATAGACCGCCACGTTACCGTCGCCACCGATCCCGGCCGGCAGGTCAGCGAAATCCTCTCGCGTGATAAACCCGATGAGGCGTAGCGGGGTGTTCCCGACGGTCACCATGACGGCCTTACGCATCGGCTTCTTGTCGGAACTTGAGAAAAAGCCCATCAAGTCGCGCACGGACCCATATAGCGCCTTCACCAGGGGAATACGCTCCACAAGCCGCTCGCCCCATCGAAACACCTTTCGAAAAAGCCACGCCCTCATCAGTACGCCGATCACGAACACCAAAACAAGCCCGGCCACGACGCCCATCCCCGGCCAGTAAAGGCTGCCCGGGACAAGCGTCTTCAGCACCCGTCCCAGGAAAGACTCGGCCGTGCTGCCCAGCCAGTACAGCACATAGAGCGTCACCGTGACCGGCAGAACGGCGGCCAGCCCGGTGAGAAACACTCTGATAACCAGCTTCATGTTCAATCTCCTTCTCGTCGGCACCGGTCGTAGAACGCCGCTCTGCAGTTCTTCCAGACTACTCCAAGAGATAGAGATACCTGCTGGCGAGGCCCAGTACCATGAAGAACCCACACATGTCGGTCAGAGTGGTGAGGATCGCTCCCGAGGCGATAGCCGGGTCCCGCCGGAAGCGGCGTAGTATCAGCGGAATCAGACCGCCGATCGTCACGGCCACAAGTGTGTTGATCCACAGGGCCGCTCCCACAATTGCGCCCAGCCATCCGTTTCCTTTCCAGATCCAGGCCACGAGCCCGATGATCATTCCGAGAGCCAGCCCGTTGAACAGGCCAACGGAAAGCTCCTTACCCGCCACCCAAAGGAAGTCCCGCGGCCGGATCCGGTCGAGCGACAGTTCCCGGATGCTGACGGCGACCGCCTGGTTGCCCGAACAACCGCTCATGTCGGAGATTATCGGCAGAAAGACAGCCAGCGCGATGACGGCCTGCAGAGTCTCTTGATACAGTGCGATGACGCTGGCCGCGACGACGTTCAGCAGGATGTTGATGCTCAGCCATGACAGTCTGCGTCCGGATCGCCGGCGTAGCGGCATGACGCGGAACTCGTCGCCACCGGCGATACCGGTGAACCGAAGCATCTCTTCGTCGGCCTGCTCTTCAGCCACACGCAGGGCATCGTCTTGCGTGATCACGCCAAGCAGTTTTCCAACGTCGCTGATCACCGGGACCGCCAAGTAATGGTAGCGTCGGAACACTTTGACCAATTCTTCAGCGGGCATGTCGGCCGGAACCGAGACCGGTTCTGAGAACTTGATGTGATCGACGAGCGTATCGGCCTCGCACAGCAGCAAGGACCGCAGGTTCACTACCCCGTCAAGGCGCCCGTCATCGTCGACAATGTACAAGTATGAAGCGGGGTAGTCGGCGTATTCCACAGCCCGCGAGCGCAGCTGGCGAACGGCGTCCCCCGCGGCCATGCCCCGCGGAACGGCAATGAACTCAGTCTGCATCAATCCACCGGCCGTGTCCTCGTCATACGACAGGAGTGCGCGCGCGATGGCGGCGTCTTCCTGATCGACATGCTCGAGGATCGCTTCGGCATGGTCGGCCGATACGTCCTGGAGAAGGTCCACCTCCTCGTCCGTCTGCATCTCCTGGACGATCCGCGCGGCGGCGTCCGGCTCCATGCCCATGACGACCGCGGCCGCCATGTCGTCCGGCAGTTCCTGCAGGATATGGGCGGCCTGCTCCGGAGGCAGAGCGAGCAGCGTGTCAACGCGCGAATCCCGAGGAAGCTCGCGGAGCAGGGCCGCCGCCTCGCCGGGGTGGATGCGGCCAAGCTCTTCAGCCACGCGCTCGTTTTGGCCGGCGGCCACGAACCGGGCCAGTTGTTCAGGACGTTCCGTCGTTCGTTTCATGATAAAGGACTCAGCTCTTCATCGGCCACAACATAGCCACGCGTCTATTTTCTCGGAGGCACCGTAGAACCGGCAACCATAGACCCGCGCGCTGCTTCTGCGCTCAGAGACCACGGTATCCAACGAGACCGACGGTCACAAGAGCCGGCGAGGGGGGCGGGGTGGGCAAGCGGGGCGGGCCGGTCGCTGACGCTCCCGGTACTGATCGGGGCGGCGCGCGGGACGTTCCTCTGCCCTATTCGGGGCGGGTCTTTTGTGGGGGACACGGTTTCCACGGGTTGCGCTTCGCCCGCCTGTCGGCGGGCTGGACGGAATCTGGGGTTCAAGGGCGGGCATTCTCGCCAGAATGTCCACCCCCCCTTGGAAATGGGTTTGGCGCGCGGGTAGAATCGGGGCCTCGGAAGCAGCGAATGGGAAATGTCGGCCGGAACGGCTAGTTCCCGGGTTGGGGGGTCTACGACCCGACTCAGGATATCCAGGACGTCATCGCCTACCGGCAAGAGTTCATGGACTGGTCGAACGACGCCTGGGACGAGTGTATCCGGCAGTAGGCCACGCTCGACCGGAGCGTTCGGGCCCGACAATCCTTCTGTGCGTAAGGAGACTTCTTGTGACATTAACGCTGGTTCGTCCGATCGTCCTTCGTGTCATGGCGAGAGTTCTCGTGCCCGCTGCGGGGCTGGTAGTTGCGGGTTGCCAGGCCACCGGGGGAGGTGGTGGGGGCGGAGGAGGAGACGATGGTGCCCAAACGGGTGACGCCGAAGCCGGCCAAGCGACCTACAACCAGGTGTGTGCCCAATGCCACGGGACACCCGGGGCGAACGATGGCGACGCTCCGGATCTGGCGGGCACCAGCGCGGCAGCCATGGAGGCCGAGGTTACCGGTGACGATCACGGCGGCGGACGCATCGAGGGATTCCTCGACCGGCACTACCAGGAGATGGCTGCGTATCTGGCCGGGGGCAGGGACGGCGGTGACGATGAAGGTGGCGGCGATGGCGGGGACGATGAAGGTGGCGGCGATGGCGGGGACGATGAAGGTGGCGGCGATGGCGGGGACGATGGGGGCGGCGCCGACGTGGGCACGGCCTGCGATTTCGCGACAGCGGCCGACATCGCGTCCGTACGTCAAAGTGTGCAGAACGACTACATGATGGGGTACAGCCGGGAGGACGAGTTGTCCCTGATGGCGCAGGGCTGCCAGTCGAACCCGACCGTTCCCTATAACGACTGCATGGCCTGCGGCACCGCCATCGTGGACGAGGTGTATCCGTAGGAAGCACATGTTCTGAGCGGGCGGCCCCCGCGGAGAGAAGATCGGAGTTCAGATACCGGAGAATCTTGTTTCCAGGCCTCATGGGGTTGTTCGTAGGTCTGGCGACAGGGCGGGGCGCGTCCGCAGGCTCGATCATCGGGCAACTGGTCGATCCGGAGCAACCGGAGTGCGAAGGCTTCGTGGACATCCTGTCCGCTCGGATCGAACAGGACGGCGGGCAGTTGACGTTTGTGATAGAAGCTCGCGAGGAGATTCCCACGAGCGTGGGGTCGAACGAGCACATCACGTTCTTGTGGTTGGTGGATGCCGACAACGACCCGATGACCGGACAGCCTCACGAACAGCTTGGAAGTGAACGAAGACCGGGGCGCGTACCACGGGCGATGCACACGGCCATCGGCGGAAACAGGCGTTCGACCCGACAAAGGAAGAATCGCCACGGGAATCGTCTTGGCTTGACAAGGGGGAGGCTAATGGGTGACCCCTTCTCCCCGGATCGAGCACGGCGGACCTGGCGGCTATGGACGACTAATGGTGAAGGCAGGTCGATGACCTGCCCTACGAGGCTGGGGCGCTGACCCCGCCACATTACGCTTCAGGATCATCGGCTCGCCCACCTCCCAAGGAGGTGGGCCACCCGGCCTAGGAGTCGCCTTGGTAGACGTTCTGAGACCGTCGGCCCCTCAGCCAGGGGGCGCAAAAATCATCCTGACACCTTTCCGGTCGGTGACACCTTTCCGGTCGGACTACTTGGTGGGACCGGCGATGTCGTTGTAGAACAGCGGATAGTCGTTCAGGTCGACGGCTTCGCTGCCGTCCAGGTCGCCGTTCTGGCATTCAGGCGGCAAGGAACCCATCTGCAAGCACTCCTGGAAGGCGGCGAAGTCCTCCAGGTCTATGTCGTCGTCACCGCTCAAGTCGCCGCTGCCGACCACGGTCCCCTGGCCCTCATAGGGGAGGTAGTTGTGCAGCGTCACGGTGACGTACATGGGCCCGGTAGTAGCCGGCGTTATCCCGAAGGATGCCACACCCAAGCTGGTGGTCGACACTTCGTAGAGGTCACCGTTTTTCCACAGGCAGACGGTGGCTCCATTCACCGGGCTGCCGCCGCTGTCCACATCAACCAGGAATGTGGCGTACTGGCCGACGTACAGGCTGGGATCGTGGGTAACGGTGAGGCCGGCGGGTTCTTCGGTCCATATGGGGAGTTCGGGATCGCCCAAGAGGGTCAGCCCGGTGAACAGGTACCTGTAGATCGTGGCGGTGGTGACGGTGTCGTTCTTGTGGTCGGAGAAGCACTCTCCCAAGACGTAGTGTCCCTGGTCGAACAACGACCGGAAGAAATAGCGGTCGTAGCGCATGGACAAATGGTCGTCGTCGTAACCCACGTAGTAGACTCCATTGCGCGAGTTGCCGACGAAGGCGATACCGCCCCCGTTCGAGTTGCGCACAAACGCCTCGGCAATGCACGTGGCCGTATCATACGCACAGGGATGGCAAGCGAGAGAATAGAGTATGCTCTGGCGATCGCCGTTGGTGAGTGCGGCCATATTGAAGTTGTTGAGGCCGGCACCGCCATGATTGACATAGCCCGTGCCCATGAAAGTGTTGCCGCCGTGGTCACTGTGGTTGACCAGGTTGCTGCCGGCGTTGAGGTAGTTGATGACGTCCGTCTTGTGGGTGCCGATTTCGCTGTCGTATTCGCTGCTGTAAGTCCAATCTCCGGGCAGGTGGTTGCTCTCGATGTATTTCTTGACCTCCTCGGACTCGGTGCTGTCGTCCAGGTCGAAGCCGCAGAAGAACGCCGACTTGGCGTAACCGCCGGACGGCGGAGTCTTCTCGTAGACGAACACCTTGCTGTTGAAAGTGGCGATGGCCGCCGTGGTGGTGACGGAGGCCCGGCCGACGTGCACGTCGCAGGTCCAGTTCTGGCCGAAATCGGCGTAGAAGGTATCGTTGGGAACGTCTTCGCCGTCTATGTTTCTGGTGTGATAGGGAACGACGGCGGTGTCACCGCCCAGCAGGAAGTAAGTGGCTCCCCAGACGTTGTTGGCGTCATAGACAAAGTCGGCGATCTTCTCCTGGTTCGTGCCGGAGTACCCACCGTCGTTGTAGATCCAGTCCGTGGTGACGATAGCGGCCGGCGTTCCCTTTTTGGTCTTCCAGTCGGCCAGCGGCTGGAAGTCGTCCACCCAGCCGCTCTGGGTAATGATGACGTAATCATAGCTGCCCGGAGCCACACCCCGGCTTATAGGAAGGGGGTCGCTGGAAACCTGCAGCTGGACATCCTCGGGGTTGACGACCATACCGGCGACCATGCGCCGGTAGGCGTCGCGGCCCCGGTCGGAGATGCCCTCGGGCAGGTAGGCGGTGCACTGGTAGCCCGCAACGCCGTGAATCACGATCTCGATAGAGGTGTACAGGGTGAGCTTCTTCTCGGCGGGTATGTAGTGCAGCGGGTAGACGTCGAGCCCCACAATCCCCTGGCCGGCCAGGCTGGTCTGACCCGTGAACTCCACCTGACTCGCCGGATAAGCCTCAATTGACGCATAAACCTGCCGGTTGCCAGGCACGAATGCGTCCACCGTGTCCACCTCGGCAAGCGAACGGGGCGGTTGGGCGGGAAAAACGTCATACTCCCCGGCGAGCTCGACTGCCTCCGTACCGGCCACCCGCACGTCGGTCACGGCCATACCCGGCGGCAGGGCAATCCGCACCGGTTGGACCGGCAACATCGGATAGGCGACCTGGTCCAGGAAGTTCCCGTCCTGCAGGCACACCGTGTCGTAGCCCATCAGTTTTCCGAAGATGAGGGCGTCTTCGGAGAACGTGGCCGTGTAGCGCACCTGAAAGGTCACTCCGTCGCTCGCGGACTGCACGGGTTCGCGGGCTTGTTCCGCGGATGCCGCGGCAGGCACGGCCAGCAGCGCCAGCACAATCGCCAAGGTCAACTTGCCCGAAATGGTCGCTGTCTTTTGAGCTTCACCTCTCATCGCCAACTTCCTTCCGTTGTGAACAGCCGCCGGATCGTCGCGGTGCCGGACGTGCCGGCCCACGTAATGCCCTTAACGACGTTAACCGTTTATTGAGTCTCAGACCCCAGCTTACCCGGGCGAGCCACCCGATTCAAGCAAAACCGGACTCTTATGCTCCCCGTTTTGGCCGCCGAGCCGCCCTTCGCGGCACTGCCAGACGCCACTTCGGCCGCTGCCGCGTTCGGAACCACGTTTTGGGGGGCTCCGCGCGGCATCAGCCGCCGCCCCGATAAACCGCTAACAGGTCGCTAAGGAACTCGTTTTGCCACCGAGGGCTGCTGCCTTGGCTGCCGACAAACGCGTCCAATGGGCGGTTTCCTGCAAACGGCCTGCGGGAGCGTCAGAGAGCGGGTTGGCCCCTTGGAGGGTGCAAGCAGTCGCGATCCACGGCGGCAGAGGCCGTTCTCGCTTGGATCGAGTGGTTCGTTTGGGTACGATCACGGCCTGCGGTCTGACAAATGGGACATCTCGGAACGAAGGAACGGCTCGGCGGCATCGCGGGGGCCGGCGTGACCAGCTCAAGCCGGGGAGGTGCATCGAGATGCACCCTGCCGAGGGCGGTGGTCCTAATCGCAGAATCCGCGCTCGGTTCTTTGTGCGGCCGGCGGTGGAACGGTCCGTTCGCAGATGATTGTGATCACCGAAGCGGTGGATGGGACACGTCGCCAAAAGCGTGGATGCGGGTGAAACGATGAAACGCGGAATCCAGCAGCTCATTCAGAGGTTGGGCGAGAACAACATCGCGGCCGTCTATGTAGAGAACAGCAGCGACGCACTCGAGCGGGTCATGTCGATGATACCCGAGGGCAGCGTCGTTGGATTCGGCGACTCGCTTACCCTGAGGCAAATCGGTGCGGTGGATGCGCTCGAGGATGGCAACTACACGTTCCTGAACCCATGGAGAACCGGGACCAGCCCTGAGGAGAACGTCCGGATCAAGAAACGGGCTTTGACGTCGGATGTGTTCGTGACGGGGACCAATGCGTTGACGCTGGACGGGAAGATCGTGAATGTTGACGGACACGGGAACCGCGTGGCGGCCATGCTCTTTGGGCCGGACAAGGTCATCATCGTGGTGGGGGTCAACAAGATCGTCGAAAACGTCGAGGAAGCCTTGAAGAAAATCAGGGAAAGGACTGCCCCATTAAACGTCAGGCGGCACCCGGACTTCGATCCGATGCCTCCGTGCGGCGCCACGGGCGTGTGCAGCGACTGCTCGTCGCCATGGAGAATCTGTAACAAGACCGTCATCATAGAGAGAGAGTACAACAACGATAAATACAAGCCGGTCATCACAGTGGTCATCGTGGGCGAAGAATTGGGGATTTAGTTTCACATGCGAGGGCGCGTCGGCGCCTGTTGCGGGTGAACAAAGGGGGAGTGCACGGGTCCGCTGCGCGGACCCATGGCACCCTGGCGCCGGCAGAGCACGATCTTGTGGGTTACGGCGCGGGGCGGGGGCGTCAGCGTCCTACGATAAGGCTCCAGGCAGTCGAAAGCTCTTCGGACCAGTCCATGCGGGGGCCATGGGCGCCGCGCCGGGCATGGGTGTATCGGCCGTCCTTGTCGAAGTAGATGGCGATGGTGAACAGGCTGGCGGCCGGGCGGGTGACCGAGCCGTAGCGCTGATCGCGCAGGATGACGGCCGACCCGGTGCGGGTCGGGCGGATCTCCGCGCTGATCATCCCGCCAGCGAACCAGGAGAAGGTCCGGCCGGGGTCGGTCACCAGGGCCGCGGCAACCAGTGGGTCGTCGGGGCGCGGCACGGCACTGAACCGGATGTGGCGCGGGGACCAGGTCGAGACGTGGCCGATGCGCAGGTCACCCCGGTCATTGCGGGCGACGACACGCCACAACCAGATATTGGCCAACGTGGGCATGGCGCGGATCTCGGCGACGGCGAAGGTCTCATCAATTGAGCCAGGCTTGACCGCTTCGCGTTCGGCCGAGGTGGTTTCTGCCGAGGTGGCCTCGGCCAAGTCAGCCTCGGCCAGAGCGATCGCCTTCCGGGATTGGACGAAGCCGAGGATCAGGTAGGCGGTCGTGATCAGAAGTGCCGCGGCGGCCACGCGGCTCCTGACCGTGGGCGTCAATCGGCGGAACCGAGCGACGATCAAGGCCAGCAGCAGCGGGAAGGTGTAGAACGGGTCGATGATGGCGATGGCGTCGAGGGCGTAGCGCGTTCTGGTCACCGGCCAGAAAAGCTGCGTGCCGTAGGTCGTACACAGGTCGAGCAGCGGGTGGGTCAGCAAGGCCCAGAGCGACAGGTGGAGCCAGGCGCGGAAGGGCGCTTTCCGTCCGGACCATCGGTGGCCGATCCATGCCATGAGCGGGGCCACCAACGGCAGGACGATGAGCGAGTGACTGAAACCGCGGTGGTGGACCATGGTAGCCCAGTCGTCGAGGAAGCCAAGGGCGAAGTCGAGGTCGGGCAGCAGGGCGCAGACGGCGCCGAGGGCGACGGCCTTGCCTCCGAGGCGGCGACGGAAGCCGGCCTCGGCGATGGTAGCGCCTAGAGCGACCTGTGTGATGGAATCCACGCGGCGTCTCCTTCGGCCGTGCGGCTGAAGCGTAACGCAAAAGTCGCCGGGTGTGCATCGGCGGTGGGCGGCGAGCCGGCGAGCCCAAAGGGAAACGGGGGACATCCCGGATCATTGGGATGCCCCCTCGTTTCTGTCGCCGGATGCGGGGAACGTTCGGCTGACGGATGTTTCGCGCTACCGCCGACGCAGGATTCTCCGGGTGGGCACGCGCCGGACGACCGTGGGGCGGCTGGTCTGCGAGTGGGTCCTGGCGAGCACCCTGCCCAGCGGGCCGGTGCGGCCGTTGACGCCGGCCACGGCGGTTCCGGGTCGGCCGAATCGACCCGGGGTGGCGGACCCGCCGGCGCTCACGCTGCGGTAGGGGTCGCCGGTGGCGGTGGTTCGCCCGACGCTGTAGGACACGTCTCCGTCCAGCCCGAGTGCGAGGTTGAAGGTTCCGGCGGCGGCCGGCCCGAGCGTCGGTGCGACCGCGAAGCTGGACGAAAGGCTCAGCCCTTCCTCGTCGAAGCCGAAGCTGAGGCCCTTGGCGAGGTTGACCTTGCCGCTCCTGGTGTCGGTCTGGGCGAAGCCGATCCCGCCGCCGTCGTAGCCGGCCGTGGCCGATGCGGTGCCCGGGCCCCAGCCGGGAGAAGAGGCAGACGCGGAACTGTTGGCCTGCCCGGCAAACGCGCTGAGCCCCAGGGTCAGCACACTCATCATCGCGATTGCAAGGTTGAAGGTTTTCATGGCTATCCTCCTCGGCCTCAACGGGCCGACGTTAGTCGTGGCTGTGTCGCGTGGTCCTGCTCCCGGCCGGCGTGCCCGAGTCCACACGGGCTTTGGTTTGAGTTGCCCGGGCTTCGCTCGGGCACGCCGCCGGCAGCTCCCACAGGCACTCTCTCTCGGTTAACGCACCTCGATGGCGGTCACTCGGCTGACGGCTCGGCCGCCGCGATGGGCCACACCGATGGCACGCACGTTGGCGCGGCTGCGTCGGTAGGGGCTGCTCACGCTGACGCCGACACCGTCCGAGTAGGCCGACCCGAAGGTGTCGGCATCACTGATGGCTCGGACGCGGCTGGTGGCGAATCCACCGATGGTGTCGGCGAGTGAGTCGCTGACACTGACGGCCCGGCCGCCCCACATTCCTCTGCTGTAGGCACCGCTGTCACTGATGGCGGTTCCGAAGTAGCTCGTTGCGATGGAGCTGGATTCGCTCTGTGCCTGGCCACCGAAGTAGCCTCGGGCGACGGAGTCGCTGTTGCTGATGGCGACGCCGCCGACGGTGGCGGCCACGCTGTCGCTGCGGGCGCTGGCCGGGCTCCAGTAGGAGCCGCGTGCGTCGGCCCTGGAGTTACTGACGGCGAGGCCTCGGTCGGCCAGAGCGACGGAGGTACTTCGGGCGACGCCCCAGCGCTGTCCAATGGCGCTGGAGTTGGCGACCGCCCTACCACCGTTGGTAGCGCCGGCGTAGGCGTCGGAACTGGCCCGTCCGATGGCGACGGAGTTGGCACTGGCCGATCCGCCGTTGGCGGCTACCGAAGTGGCGGATGCTTCCGCGGCGAGGGAGGCCGCTGCGACCGCCAACATCAAACCGTTAGCAACGAAGTGGTACCGTTTCATGGCTGTGCCTCCTTTTCTCAAACGATGCCTGTTGTGGTCCGGGCATCCCGACCCGGTCTCCGTGAAGGGAGACACATGCGTCCCGGCAATAGTTAGCAATCGTCAATTATTTTCTATGGCCGATAGTAAGTCGGGGCAAATGAAATCCGCTAACCCGCTGGTATATAGGGGGTTAGCTGGGATGTAGCTGCTTGTCAGGCTGAGGCGGCGAGCCGAATCGGGGGCCGTTTTGTGATTGCACGGGCTGTGGGGATCGGGTCCAATGGCGGGCGGAACGATGGCTGAACAACCTACCCGAAAGTACGACTTCGACCGTGTCGTGCGCCTCGTGCTGGGAATCGCGGGCGTAGTGGCCCTGCTGTGGCTGATGCGGTTCCTGGCGGACGTGCTGATCCCGTTCGCGATCGCGGTGCTGCTGGCCTACCTGCTGAACCCGGTGGTGGGCTGGATCGACCGGGGGATCAAACGGCGCACGATCAGCGTGTTGATCACAGTGATCGGCGCGGGCGTTATCCTGCTGGCCTGCGTGGGCGTCCTGATCCCGATCCTGCACGGGCAGATCAGCGACGCGGCCGACATGCTGTCGGAGCTGCGGCAGGACGACACCGTGCCGGGTGCGATCACGCCTGAAGCGAAGACACTGGCCGAGAGATACGAGGAGTACTACGACGGGCAGTCCGCGCGTGTGCAGGTCGTGCTGGATCGGGTGTATGCGGTGCTGACCGAGGCGGACCTGAACGCGATCGCGCTGTCTGCGGCCCGGAAGCTGGCTCCGGGCGTGTGGGGGATCTTGACCGGGGCGCTGAGTCTGCTGCTGGCGACGGTGGGATTGATCGTGATCGTGCTGTACCTGATCTTCCTGCTGATCGACTACCCTCGGTACAGCGCGACGTGGAAGGAGCTTCTGCCGCCGCGGTACCGCGATCCGGTGGTGCAGTTCCTGGAAGAGTTCACGGTGGCAATGAGCCGGTACTTCCGGGGGCAGGCGCTGGTGGCAATTTCGGTGGGCATTCTGTTCACGATCGGCTTCTCGGTGATCGGGCTGCGGATGAGCCTGATGCTGGGGCTGTTCATCGGGGCGCTGAACATGATCCCGTATCTGCAGATCGCGGGGCTGGTGCCGGCGCTGCTGCTGGCGGTGCTGCGGGCGGTAGAGCACGGGGGAGGGCTGGCCGAGTCGATCCTGCTGACGCTGGCAGTGTTCGCGGTGGTGCAGGCCATCCAGGACGGGCTGCTGACGCCGCAGATCATGGGCAAGGCGACGGGTCTGAAACCGATCTGGATCCTGCTGGGCGTTTTCATCTGGGGCAAACTGCTGGGGTTTCTGGGGGTGGTGCTGGCGATTCCGCTGACGTGCCTGGGGTTGGCGTACTATCGGCGGTTCATCCTGGGGCGGGCCGACGATTCGCCGTAGCGGCACCTTATACCGGTTCCAGTTTGTTCCTGCCGATTGGATCGTTGCCAATTCAGCGCCCCTTCGTGGGGATCGGCCGCGCGGCCTGAAGGCCGCGGCTCGGGAATCGGCAGAGTCATCCTGGGACTGGTATCACTCGTCGCGCGAATCTGCGCGCTCATATGTCGACGTTACGATCTCCTGGTGATTCACCCTTCGTGTGATTGTTGCAGGGCCATGTCGAGCGCTTCGGGCGCGCCGGCGTGATTTGGATTGAGGCGCAGCGCTTCGCGGTATTGGCGGATTGCCTCGTCGAGGTCGCCGCGATCGTGGAGCAGCAGGCCGAGGTGAAAGTGGGCGTCGGCGTTGTCGGGGGCCACTCGCACGGCCTCGCGAAACGCCTGGATGGCGCCTTCCACATCGCCCGTGGCGCGGGTGGCCTTGCCGAGCTCGATCCGGGCGTCGATGTACTTGGGGTTGAGCTTGACGGCCCGGTCGAAGGCCTGGACCGCGTTGGCCGGCCGGCCGAGGCGCAGCTCCATTCGTCCCTGCTCGTAGGCCACGCGGGCCGACCGGGGCCACTGGCGGATGGCCTCCTGCAGGTGGGGCACGGCCTGTTGCAGTTGACCGGAGTCGGCCAGGACGCCAACCAGCGCCAAGCGGGCCTCGACGTGTCTTGGGTCCAGGCGCAGCGTCTCCTCGTAGCGTGCGGTGGCGGCGTTGGTCTTGCCCTGTTTCTCCCGAACCCGGCCGAGGTTAAAGAGCGCGTCGGCGTGGGCGGGGTTGAATCGCAAGGCGCGATCGAAGAGGTCGACGGCTCCGTCGACGTCGCCCTGCTCGGCCAGCACCTTACCAAGCGCGGTAATGGCCCTGACGTTGGAGGGTTGAAGTCGCAGCAGCGCGTTGTAGTTCTCGGCGGCCTCGGCCAACTGCCCGCGCCCGGCGAGTACGGCGGCGAGGTTGTTCCGCGCCTCGATCAAATCGGGGTTGGCCTTCAGTGCGGCGCGATAGTGCAGAATGGCCTGGTCGACCTTGCCCTCGTGCAGCAGAGTGTTGCCGAGGTTGGTGAGGGACTTGTCGTCGGCGGGATTGAAGCGGATTGCCTCGGCGTATTGGGCGGCCGCCTCGTCGCCGCGTCCCTGGCGCTCGAGCAAGACGGCCAGGTTGTAGCGGGCCTGGGTGTTGGTGGGTGAAAGTCGGATGGCCTCGTTGTACTCGGCGATGGCCGGTTCAATCTCGCCGGCGGCGCCCAGGGCATAGGCCAGGTGGCCCCGAACGACGGACACGTCGGGAGCGAGCTCGACCATTCTTCGGGCCAGGCGTTCGGTGTCCTGCCAGTAGGTCAGGTAGTTGCGCGTCGCCCGGGCCTCGGCCACCGCCAGGATCACGACGACCGTGACGATGGCCACGCGCCGGGCGAGCGGGTTTGCGGTCCGGGCACCGTCGGTCGAGCGGGTCCACAGCCGGCATAGCGCCCAGGTCAGGATCAGCAGGAACCCGACGGCGGGCACATACTGGAAGCGGTCGGCCGCGATGGCCTTCATGAACCCGACGACGCCGATGGCGGGGAAGATGGCCACGAACCAGAAGAGCCAGCCCACGAGCGGGGGCCGCGTCCAGCGCCAGGAGATGAGCAGCGCCGCGATCAACACGACGCTGCCGATCAGGCATGCGATGAGCAGGGCGTTCGAGAAGTCGAAGGGGTGGGGATAGGGGTAGTGCGGGGTCATGGCTCCGGGCCAGACGACCTTGCGAAGGTAGAAGATGATGTTGTGGGTCAAAACCAGCGGGGCGCGCAGGGGCGACTCTTCGCCGGGTGAGGCCACGCCGAGGGTGCGGTGCTGAGAGATGACGGTGATGACGGCGGAGACGGCGCCGACGATGAAGAAGGGCACCTTCTCGAAGACGGCCCGCCAGGTCAGGCGGCGGATGGGCCAGTAGTCGAGCAACAGCAGCAGGGCCACGACGGGCGTGGCCGTCGGCTTTGACAGGAGGGCGCACAGGTACGCGATCAGGGCGGCGGCGTAGAAGCCCCACCCTCGGCGTTTCGCGTAGCGGACGTACAAGACCAGGCACAACAGCGAGAAGAAGGCCGACAGCAGGGCCTTTCGCTCGGCCGTCCAGGGGATGGCCTCGACGGTGCAGGGGTGCAGGCCGTACAACAGTCCAGCCAGAGCGGCCACCCAGCGCTGACCGAACAACTGATACAACAGGATGACCACCAGGATGGTGCCGACCAGGTGGAGAGTGAGGCTGGTTCGGCGGAAGGGTCGGAGATTGTCGGGCGTGCCGGCGATGGCCCGGTCCAGCATGAGGGAGAGCATGGAGAGGGGCTTGTAGTATCCGCCGACGGAGGGTTGGAGGACCTCGCCGACGATGCGACCGGCCGAGGTCAGGCCGGGGTTCTGCACCAGTGGGCTGTTGAAGATGTGTTTGTCGTCGTCGAAGGCCAGTGCGCGGGCGGACAGAGCCGGCCAATGCGTGATCAATACGCACAGGGCGACGCCGGCGGTCAAGGCGATCATGACGGTTGGGCGGGGGCCGGTGTCACGGGTGGGGCCGTCGAGCGGCACCTTGTCGGTGGGAGGTACCGGTCTTGCGGCCCGGGGTTTGCTGCGTTTGCGCTTGGCCATGGCGACACTTTACCGGGGCAGGCAGCGGCGCCCAAGAGCGCATGGGCTGTTGCCGGGCGCCCATCCGCCGACGGTGGTGAGGGCGGGCGGGCAAGGCCATGGTTGATTGATACCGTTCAGAGTCGAATGGCACTGCCGCTGGTTGTTGGGGATGACGGGCGCAGAGGTTGAGCGCGGCCGGGCTGGGAAGCTGTTGGCGGGGCGGATCGTGCTGGCGTTC